>Ga0114931_10011934_pt1 | contig 10210 bp, 9 predicted proteins | sample 2SBtaG_FD_89579 | JGI IMG/M metagenome (GOLD analysis project Ga0114931, IMG submission 89579) | Deep subsurface microbial communities from Kolumbo volcano to uncover new lineages of life (NeLLi) - 2SBTROV14_V59a metaG | ecosystem: Environmental > Aquatic > Marine > Volcanic | place: Kolumbo... | reverse complement strand
GGGTCAACCTCCTTCAGGCAACTATGGCATAGATTGCCAATATCTGTCAACTTCAGGAGCAAAGATCGATAAGGCACCACGCCCGCGGCGAGTTGCGGCCAGTGGGGAGTCCTTTACTTCTAATAGGGGAGTTCGCCGTATTCGGTTTCGTACTCTTGCAGCGGCAGCATGTCGATGGCGTTCCAGGGACAGCCTTCCAGATAGGTGCCCATCGGCCCCTTGGAGATGCACTTCTTGCAACCGATGCACAGCAGGGGGTCTACTTCGATGCGGATAAAGGCGGGGGCGTCGGGGTTGGGCACTTCGAGCATGCACTGGTCCACGGGGCACTCGGTCACGCAAATCGGCGAACCGCTGCAGCCGGTGCAATTGTCGTTGATGACCGCCAGTATCTTGGGTTTGCGTTTGCGGCGGGTTGTTTTTTTTACCTGCTCTTTAACGGCCATCGTCCATTTTCCCCTGAGTTAAACTTGCCCTTATTCTAGCAAAACAAAGCAAAATGTGAACCGATAATCGTCTTTTTCCGGCAAAAAGTTTTTCCGCCGCGGACGCTTCACGGTTTTTCTCTTACATTATCCCGCGGGGTATATTAAGATTAGACAGGGAACAGGTCATTCTATCTAAGGAAACAATGTCATTCGAACACATTTTAGGGCAAAAACGGCCCATCGACATATTAAGGAAATCCCTGCAAAACGGCACGCCGGCGCACGCTTATTTGTTTTACGGACGGGAGAGCGTCGGCAAGAAGCAGACGGCCATCGCTCTTGCCAAGGCGCTCAACTGCATGGAATCGCCCGTGGCGGCGGCCTGCGGCCAATGCGCTTCCTGCCGGAAAATCGAGCAGGGCATCCATCCGGATTTTTTTCTGCTGGAGCCTGTGAAAAGTTCTCCGTCGGCGCGTGAGGGAGCCATCCGCATCGACGACATCCGGAGCTTGCAAAAGAAATTGAATTACCTGCCGCACGAGGGCGCCACCAAGGTGGCGGTCATCGACTCGGCGGAAAAGATGAACGCCCAGGCCGCCAATGCGTTTCTTAAGACGCTGGAGGAACCGCCCCGGGCAACGATATTGATCCTCATCACGCCGAACTTCCATCAACTGCTGCCGACGATTATTTCCCGGTGCCAGGGAATCTCGTTCCAACCTCTGCCGCCGGAGGCCGTGAAACAGATTCTGGCGCGGCACGAGGCAATCGATCCGGCGGAGTTGGACCTGCGGGCCGTACGCTGCCGGGGACAAATCAGCCGCGCCCTGGAGGAAGACCTCCTCCTGGCGGGCCAAACGCGGCAGGAGTTGCTTGACCTGATCGAAACGGTGTCGTTCGACCGGGTTGACGTGGTGTTTCAGTGGGCGCGGCGGTGGGCAAAAAACAGCGACCGCCTGCCGGAGCAACTCAATGAATTGATGAACCTGCTGCGCGACCTGGCTCTTTTAAAATTCCGCTGCCGCGCGGAGCATATCCTCAATAACGACTTGATGGATCGGTTAAAACCTCTGGCGGTCAAAACAAACCGATCCTCCCTGCTTAAAATGTTTGAATCCGTTCTGGAAACCCAGTACGGCTTGCAAGGCAATCTGAACGTCCAGTTGTCGCTGGAAACCATGCTGTTGAAGTTTTGCGACGCCGTTTGACCTCAGGAAAAGCTATGAACCAGGCAACCATCGAAGCTAAAGAAAATAAGCAAGACAAACCCAAACCGCCGCGGTTCGTCATTGGCATCCGTTTGCGGGGACAGGAGAAATCCGATTTATACGATCCGCAAGACCTGAACCTGAAAGTGGGCGCCTGGGTGATTACCCGGGGCAAACAAGGCGAGCGGCTGGGCATCGTCGCTTCCAACAAAATTCTGAACCTGTACAAAAACGGTCCGAAACCCCAGGGGGTGGTGCTGCGTCCGGCGCTCACCGAGGATTTTGCCGCCGCGGAAAAAAAGGAGGCGTTTGAAAACCGGGCCAAACAGTTTTGCCATCAGCAAATCGACCATCTGGGTCTTCCCATGAACCTGAGCCGGGTGATCTTCCTTGGGAACTTGAACAAGACCATCTTTTTCTTTACCGCCGACGGACGGGTGGACTTTCGCGAACTGGTGCGCATCCTGGCCTACAACCTCAAAACCCGGATCGAACTGCGGCAGGTCGGGGTGCGCGACGAGGCCAAGGCGATTACCGGGTACGGCGTTTGCGGCGAGCAGTTATGCTGCTCGACGTTTCTGGATGAGTTCACCCCCGTGACCATCCGCATGGCCAAGGACCAGGGTCTGGCTCTCAACCCCAGCAAAATTTCCGGGGTGTGCGGGCGGTTGATGTGCTGTCTGCAATACGAACACGATATTTACAAGAAAATGATCAAGGGAGTTCCCAAACACGGCAGCCGGGTGGAAACTCCCGACGGCCCGGGGCGGGTGGTCAAGGTCGGCATTCTGGAGTCCACGGTTTCGGTGCTGCTCGACGATGAAAACCTCATCAATTTTCCCTTGCACGAGGTCAAAGTGATCGGCAAACCGGAGGCGCGGCGTCCGGGCGGCCCGGAAAACAAGCGCAACGCTCCCTCAACCTGACGCTCTCTCTTTCCCGAAACCCTATGTCCGAAACACGCAAAAAATTTTCCGTCACGACGCCGATTTACTACGTCAACGACGTGCCGCACATCGGCCACGCCTACACCACCATCGCCGCCGACGTGATCGCCCGTTACAAACAACTGGAAGGCTATGAGGTGCATTTTCTGACGGGCACCGACGAACACGGCCAAAAAGTCCAGCAGGCGGCGCAGAAATCCGGCGTCACGCCGCAGGAACACGTCGATTCGCTGCACAAGCGCTTCAAGGAGCTTTGGCTGCGCCTGAACATCCGCAACAACGACTTCATCCGCACCACGGAGGAGCGGCACAAAACGGTCGTCCGTGACATCCTGCAACGGCTGAAGGATCAGGGGGAGATTTATCAAGACACCTATCAAGGCTGGTATTGCATGCCCTGCGAACGCTTCTGGACGGAGAAGGACCTGGACGGCGAGCACTGTCCGGAATGCGCCCGGCCGGTGGAAAAGATTCGCGAATCGAATTATTTCTTCAAGATGAGCCGGTACGGGGATTGGCTGGCGGAGCATATCCGCAGCCACGAGGATTTTATTCTGCCCGCCGGGCGGCGCAACGAGGTTCTAGGTTTTCTCAAGAAGCCGCTGGGCGACCTGTGCATCTCGCGCCCCAAAAAGCGCCTCCCCTGGGGAATCCCCCTGCCCTTCGACGAGGATTACGTCACCTATGTCTGGTTCGACGCCTTGATCAACTACATCTCCATCTACGGCACGCTGGAGGAAATCCGGCAATGCGGGTTCTGGCCGGCGGACCATCACCTGGTCGGCAAGGACATTCTCACCACTCACGCGGTTTACTGGTCCACCATGCTGAAGGCGACGGGACTGGAGATGCCGAAAAATATTTTCGCCCACGGCTGGTGGACGGTGAACGGCCAGAAGATGTCCAAGTCGCTGGCCAACGTGGTCGAACCCAACCGGTTGATCGACCGGTTCGGCGCCGACGCCATACGTTATTTTCTCATGCGCGAGGTGCCGTTCGGCCTGGACGGCGATTTTTCCCACAAGGCCCTTATTGGGCGCGTCAACAGCGACCTGGCCAACAACCTCGGCAACCTGCTCAACCGCACGCTCAACATGATGAAGCGCTACTGCGGCGGCATCGTCCCGGAACCCGCCGAGGCGAAAAAAGACGGGGCCATCGGCCGGGAGTTTCGCAAGACGGCCGAAGAGATCGCACCGCTTTACGATGAGCTGGCTTACAACAAAATTCTCGAACGCATCTGGCAGTCGGTGGATTTCATCAACCAGTATATCAACGACACCGCGCCGTGGAACCTGTTCAAAACCGAGGAAGGGAAAAAACGGCTGACGACGGTAATGTACAACTCCGCCGAATCCCTGCGCGTGCTCGCTATTCTGATTTATCCGTTCATGCCGGCGGCGGCCGGGGAGATGATGAAACAGCTGGGGATCGACCAACCGATCGAGGATCAGGGCATGGCGTCCGTTCGCACCTGGGGCGGCCTGCAACCGGGAACGGTGACGCGGCCCGGCGAACAACTGTTCCCGCGCATTGAAGAAAAGGACGCCGCCGCTATCCTCGCCGACGCCGAAAAGGCCAACCAGCCAGCCGGCGCAAACCAGGAGCCTGCGCCGCAAAATGACCGGGTCGGCATCGACGATTTTTTCAAGCTCGACTTCCGCGCCGGAAAAATCCTCGAAGCGGAAAAAATCAAGAAATCCAAAAAACTGCTCAAGCTGAAGGTCGATATCGGCTCGGAAGTGCGGCAAGTGGTGGCGGGCATTGCCGAGTCCTACCCGCCCGAACAACTGGTCGGCCGCACGGTCATGCTGGTCGCCAACCTTCAGCCGGCCAAACTCATGGGCGTCGAGTCCCAGGGAATGGTGCTGGCCGCCGGCGACGGCGATAAAATTATTCTGGCGGGATTCGATCCCGAACCGGCGCCCGGAGCGCGCGTCAAATGATCATCGACACCCACGCCCACCTCGATATGGAGGAATACGCCGGCGACCGGGAAAGCGTTATCCGCGCCGCCCGCGAAAGCGGCGTCGAATATATCTTGAACGTCGGCTGCGACGTGGACAGCAGCCGCCGGTCGATCGAGCTTTCCGAACGCTATGATTTCGTTTACGCCACCGCCGGCGTGCATCCGCACGACGTCAAGGCGATGGACGACACCGCCTATGCCGAACTGCGGGAACTGCACACGCATCCGAAAGTAATCGCTTTCGGGGAAATCGGGCTGGATTATTTCCGCGACCATTCGCCCCGCGACTTGCAGCGCCGGCATTTCAAAAAACAACTGGAGCTGGCGCTGGAACTGGGCAAACCGGTGATCATCCACAACCGCGACGCCAAGGACGATATGCTGTCGATTCTGTCCGGGTATTACCCGTTGCAGGGAAAACCGGCGGGCATTTTCCACTGTTTTTCCGGCGACCAGGATTTGGCGGAACGGGCGCTGGCGATGGGTTTTTATATTTCGTTTGCCGGGCCGGTCACCTTCAAAAACGCCAACGGCCTGCGGGACGTGGCAAAAATCATTCCGCCCGACCGGCTGTTCGTCGAAACCGATTCTCCCTACCTCACTCCCGCGCCCAACCGGGGAAAGCGCAACGAACCGGCCAACGTCAACCACACGGCGCGCAAAGTGGCGGAAATCCGCGGCGTCACGATTGAGGACGTGGAACGGACGACGGCGCTGAATTTTTTTGAGCTGTTCGGCATCGGCCGCGCCGCCCGGCCGGGGACGATCTCCTACCGCATCCGCAACTCGCTTTATTTGAACCTGACGCAGCGGTGCACCAATGCCTGTGTGTTCTGCACGCGGGTGACGCGCCCGGTGGTGCAGGGCTACAACCTCAAGCTCCGGCGGGAACCGTCGGCCCGGGAAGTCTGGGAATCCATCGACGATGTGACAAAATACGACGAGATCGTGTTTTGCGGTTTCGGGGAGCCGACGCTGCGCCTGGATGTGGTCAAGGAGGTGGCGAAAAAAATCAAGGCCGCCGGCGGCAAGGTGCGGCTCAACACCAACGGCCACGGCAACGTGATCAACAAACGCAACATCCTGCCGGAGCTGGCGGGGCTGGTCGATGCGGTCTCCATCAGCCTGAACGCCGACAACTCGGAAAGCTACGATAAAATCTGCGTGCCCTGGCCCTCCTTGAGAAACGGCATTTACGGCAAGATCAAAGAGTTTATCGAGGAGGCCAAAAAGTATATTCCGGAAGTGCAGGCGACCATCGTCACGCATCAAACCGGCGTCGACGAGGGCCGTTGCGAGGACATTGCCGGACGCGAACTCGGCATCGACTACCGCGCCCGGCGGTTCAATATGGTGGGCTGACGATGCGGCAGTGGATTTCATTGGGAGCGTTTCTCGGCGGGCTGGGCGTCATCCTGGGCGCGTTCGGGGCGCATTCGCTGAAGGACCGGCTCGGCGAGCAAAAGCTGGCCGTCTTTCAGACCGCCACGCAATACGGGGTCACTCACAGCCTGGCGCTCATCCTGATCGGCATTCTCGCCGCGCAAATCGGCGGCGACGACCCGCGGCGCAAGCAACTGAACCGGGCGGGGACGCTGTTCACCGCGGGGATTCTCCTGTTCAGCGGCAGCCTTTACGTGTTGAGCTTCGGCGGCCCCAGATTCTTCGGCCCTGTCACCCCCATCGGCGGCCTGGCGTTCATCGCCGGCTGGTTCACCCTGTCAGTGGCCTTTCTCAAGAAAAACGACTAGGCCACGCCTTCAGCGGCGGCGGTTTTTTTCCGATAATATAAAAGGGTTCGCCGGCACGCCGCGCACCGTGTACTCTGAAAATACTACGGGACTATTTTTCGTTATGAAAAAACCGATCGCCATCCTGTTTCTTTCCTGCGCCCTCCTCGCGGCGGGTGCGCCGCCCGCCGGCGCCCAAACCCCGGACCCTGCTTTTGACGCCGCCAACACCGAGGAACTGCAAAAGGAACTTGAGATATTAAAAGAAGTGATGGCGCAATTGAAGTCGGAAATGGCCGCCGTCATGGATGAACTCAGCCAGGAAATGAAGCAATCGCAAGAGGAGCTGCGGCAGGAACTGGAGAACCTGCGCAGCAAAACTCAAGGGATATTGTCGCAAATCATGAAATCGATCAAAGAAGAGCAACAGGCAATCAACGAGGAAAACCAGGCTCTGAAAGAAGAGTTGAAGGACTTCAAGATTCAGGCGAAAACCATCAAACAGGAATTGGATGTGGCGTTGAAAGGCGCCAAGATCGACACCAAGAAATTTCTCGAGGCCATGAAATCGGCTCTCAGGGAAGCCCGGGAACAGGCAACTCAAACCAAGGTGTCCAGCTCAAAGGTGCTGGACCTTTCCCGGCAAACTTCGCAAATCGACCAGCAGGATCAAAAAAGAATACTCGATCAATCGCGGAACGAGGTTTTGTCTTCCCTCAATGTCGCCATACAAACGTTGGAAGTTGAACGCGGAAGAAATGACGTAAAGGATAAACAGATTCAAAAGGACGCTTTCGTGGTGATGAACTCCGCGGGCCGTGATCTCAAGAAAAAATCGGCGGCCCTGAAAAGAGAAGTCTCGCGGCGGCAGGCGGCATTGAAAGCAAACCGGAGGCAGTCGCAACGCCAACGGCAAACGGAAGCGAAGGAAAAATCCACGCGCTCCCAGGTGATTCGCAAAGCAGTCCGCAAGGCAACCCGTGTTGCCGCGCTACGGAAAAAACCGGGGTCCCGCACCACCAAACGGGTTCGCGCCGCCGCAAAATCACGCCAGAGCAAACCCGGCGCCGCGCGCTTCAAGGCCCGCTCCAAAAAAACCGGCCGCCGCGGGACGGAGGAGGCTTCCGGACTGAAAATCTTCGGCAAGGAGATTAGCGGCGACCAGCAAAAGGAACGCCCCGCGGCAAAACCCGCAGCCGCCGCGCCGGAAGAAACACAAGCGGAACAAGCCGTGCCCGGACAGACGGAACGCTTGACGGCAGAGGAAATCCGGCTCCGGGCGCAACTGGCGGCGGACCCTTTGTTGATCCACAAAAAAAAGCTGGCCGCGCTCAGCGAGCAAATCAAGCAGTTGAAACGGCAACTGGCCAACGGCTCGAAAAATACCCGGTCCATTCTGGTCGACATCGGCAAAATCAACCTTCTGTCGCAACGCTACCTCGGCGCATTGAATAGCGATGACAGGCTGCAACTGATCCAATATGCGGATACCGCGAAAATCATATTGGGCAATTTCGACATGGCGGTCTGGACACTCAAATCGGCGTTGCGCCTGAACCCCCGGGACGGTGAGACGCATTTGCAACTCGCGCATATTTTCGAGGAGGTACGCGACGGCGCCGAGGCCGTGCACCACGCCAAGCTGGCGGAACACTGGTTCCACAAGCAAAACCGGAGAAAAAAAGCGGCCGAGGCCAAAACGCTGACCCAATCGATTCGTAAAGCATTTGCCGCCGACCGGGGGCGGACCGCCTACGATCAAAGCCGCTGACCCGCCGGCCGTTCAGTCGAACTTGTCTCTGGGCTTGTACCGCCACCCTTCTCGTTTTTTACAACTCCATCCATCATGCAGTTGAAACGTCTGCAGGCTCTCCAGGGTTTCTGAATTGAACAGGGCGACAACCCCTTCACCGGCAATGGGATTGTTTTTCAAATGCAGGCGTTTCAGTTGCGTCAGAACGGGAGACCGGGCCAGCGCCTTTACGCCTTCGTCGCTCACCCCGTTGGCGTTCAGGTTCAGGTACTGAACCTGGGCCAAAAAAGGGCACGCCGCCAGGTCGTTCACGCCTTCGTCTCCCAACCGGTTGTCGTCCAGGTCCAGCCAGGTGACTTCACGCATTCTTGAGGATTGCCACAGCAGGCGCGCATCCTGCGGGCCGAGAGCCAATCCGCTCAGCATCAACTGATTGCCGCGCAGGCGGCCTTCATAAAGCGCTTCAACGTTCTTGAATTTTTCCATGTTGCGTCACGATTCCTTTGCGTCCCCGGGCACATAAGTTTTGCCGCGCAATTCCGCGGGCAAATACTCCTGCTCGACATGATGGCCGGGATAGTTGTGAGGGTATTTGTACTCCACACCGTAACCGTATTTTGCCGCGTCGGCGTAATGGGCATCTTTCAGGTGGTCCGGCACGGGATAAGATAAGCCTTTGTTGCGGATGTCGTCCAGGGCGCGGTCGATGGCGCAAATGGCGGCATTGCTTTTGGGGGCGCGGGCAACGTAGATGACGGCCTGCGCCAGGGCAATGCGCGCCTCCGGCATTCCCAGGCGATCGACGCTGTCGGCGGCGGCATTGGCGATCAACAAGGCCCGGGGATCGGCCAGGCCGATGTCCTCGGCGGCGGTGATCACCAGCCGGCGGGCAATGAACCGGGGGTCCTCGCCGCCGGCGATCATTTTCGCCAGCCAGTAGATGGCGGCGTCGGCATCGGAGCCGCGCAAACTTTTTTGCAGGGCCGAGGCATGGTCGTAATGTTCGTTGCCGCCCTTTTCATACAAAACCGCCGCTTCCTGAATAATGCCTTCCACCAGGGATCGGTCGACTTTGGCGGAAGAACCCCCGGCGGCGGCGAACGCCGCTTCCAGCACGTTGAGCGCCCGCCGGGCGTCGCCGTTGGCGTGGCTGACGATCCGGGTCAAGGCGTCTTCGTCAATATCCGGCGCCCGGCCTGCCAACCCCCGGTCGGCATGATTCAACGCCCGATGCAGGATGGCGCGAATGCCCGCGGCGTCCAGATACTCCAGCCGGAAAATCTGGCAGCGCGACCGCAGGGCGGGAATCACCTCCAGCGACGGGTTTTCCGTGGTGGAACCGATCAATTGAATCGCGCCGTTTTCCACGAAAGGCAAAATGGCGTCCTGCTGGCTTTTGTTGAACCGGTGAATTTCGTCGATGAACAAAATGGACGGACAACCGGAGGCGGTGCGGGTTTTTTGCGCCAGCGCGACAATTTTGCGAATATCCGCGACACCGGCGTTGACGGCGCTGACTTCGTGAAACCGGCTGCGGGTCAGGCGGGCAACGATGCGGGCAAGGCTGGTTTTGCCCGAACCCGGCGGCCCCCACAAAATAAATGAAAAGGCAGCACCCTTCTCGATCAACCGGCGCAAGGGCCGCCCGGCACCGATCAAATGCTCCTGCCCCTGAAAATCATCCCAGCCCGACGGACGCATACGGTCGGCCAGGGGAGCCGCGCCGCCGCCGGACTGCGGCTCGAATTCGGGAAATAATTCCATGAGGAAAATTTACCGCAAAGCCGCCAAGAACGCAAAGGCATATTGCCGCGCGCCAGGGGGTGGCCATGTGGAACACCTGCCGCCCACGGCTTACAACTCTTCGAGTCAAAGGGGCTTTCGCCGCCGCATACCTGCATTTGGCGCTATATATAAGGGGGGCGACCGGCCCTAGGCCGGGGTGAGTATGCTAATCCGTGTCAGGCGATCAATCTGAGGACAAGCGCAATCGGGCGGGCAGACGCCCGCAGGAAGTGGGCTGAACTTTCAACTGAGACCAAACGCCGAAAAGCGCAATCGGGCGGGCAACCGGCCCTAGCAGGTTGCTGAAAAACTCCAAAAATCGTCATTGCGAGCGTAGCGACGCAATCCAGGATTCTGGATCGCCGCGCCGCCGTAAGGCGGCTCGCGATG
>Ga0114931_10011933_pt1 | contig 10210 bp, 5 predicted proteins | sample 2SBtaG_FD_89579 | JGI IMG/M metagenome (GOLD analysis project Ga0114931, IMG submission 89579) | Deep subsurface microbial communities from Kolumbo volcano to uncover new lineages of life (NeLLi) - 2SBTROV14_V59a metaG | ecosystem: Environmental > Aquatic > Marine > Volcanic | place: Kolumbo... | reverse complement strand
TGCGGATGTCTGGATCGATGGCGGCCACAATGCCGAAGCCGGCCGTGTCCTTGCCGCCGCCATGGCCGATCTTGAAGAACGCGCGCCGCGGCCGCTGATCCTGATTTGCGCGATGTTGAATTCAAAGACGCCGGCCGACTTTCTCAAGCCGTTTGCCGGGCTGACCCAGATGGTTCTGACGACGACGATTCCGGGTGAGGAAAACGCGATTGCGCCCGATGACCTGCGCGATGCGGCGCTCGGTGTCGGCCTCGAGGCGCGCTCGGTGGCAGGGCTGGATGCAGCGCTTGCCGCCTGCACGACGAGAGCCGACCAGGCACGCCCGCGGATCCTGATCTGCGGCTCGCTCTATTTGATGGGAGAGGTGCTCGCCCGCAATGCCGGGTGAGGAAACCGGCCGGCCTTACAGCTGGCCTTCGATCCACTCCATGATCTTGCCCTTGGGCAGGGCACCGACCTGGGTTGAGGCCAGCTCACCGTCCTTGAACAGCATCAGTGTCGGGATACCGCGAATACCGTATTTCGATGGCGTCGCCGGATTGTCATCGACATTGACCTTGGCGATCTTGACCTTGCCGCCGAGCTCGCCGGCAATCTCTTCAAGCGCCGGTCCGATCTGCTTGCACGGGCCACACCATTCGGCCCAGAAATCGACGACGACGGGACCGTCGGCACCGAGAACATCGGCCTCGAAGCTGGCATCGGAAACATTGGTAATCGGCATGGTTGTCCTCTCAATCTGCGCCATCGGTTCAATCACGATAATCGCCGCGTCAAAATCAGCCCCGGAACAGGGAGCGGCAGTGGAAGGTCATACGGTTCAGTGTGGAACGTAGGTAGGCGGCACGCCAAGGTCAAGGTCATGATCTCACAAACGGCAGAGGGCACGTGATCACGCCTTTGCGGGCTGGTGCCGCGCCAGCAGGTCGGCGGGCAAGATCATGATGTCCGGCCCGTCTGTCCACAACAGGGCGCAGGTGATCGTCTTGCCGGGATAGAGCTGCGCGAGGGCCGCCGCGTAGGCCGCCATCTGGCGGAGATAAATGGCCGGCACCTCGCCAATTTCGCGCGGCGGCGGGCGGTTGGTCTTGTAATCGATGATGTGGTCTGTCTCCGCGTCAACCGCGAGGCGGTCGATCTGACCGGAAATTGTCGTCTCCTCGCCGTCGGTCGCCACCGTGGCGATCAGGCCGACCTCGGCCCGGCTGGAGCTTGTGAAGAACGGGGCGAACCGCGCATCTTCCAGAACCGCCATGACCTCGCCGGCGATGTCGCGTTGCGCCGCCCCGTCGAGACCGTGGCCGGGCAACGCCAGAAAGGACCGGGCGCGCGCGGCACGCTCGTCGTGCGGCAGTTCGGGCAGCATCTGCAACAGCAGATGGATCAGGCGTCCGCGGCGGAACCGGTTTTCGTTGCCCGGTTGCAGCGGCGACAGGGCCGCGCCGTCATCTTCGGCGTCGCCACCGGATGCAAGGCGCGACGGCGCCAGACGACGGACCGGCGGCGGCTCGAAGCGCGCCGGCGTGGTCGCCCATTGCGGCAGTTCCGCCAGCTCTTCGGTCCCCACCGGTGCCGGTTCAGCCGCCATTCTCGTCCCGTCACCGGGATCGGCAAGGCGCCAGCAGATGACGTCGTCATCATCGCCGGTGATCTGGTTGTCCGGTGAGGCAAGCGCATGGTGCACAAGATTGTACCAGCAGCCATCAGGCAGCTTCTTCCTGGAGCCGTAGCCGCAGACATAGAGCCGGTCGCGGGCCCGGGTCATGGCGACATAGAGCAACCGGTGATATTCCTCCTCGCGCGCCACATCGAGAGCTGCCAGAGTGCCCGCCAGCTGTTCGGGCATGAGCCCCTTGTTGAGATGCCAGACCGGCACGTCGCTGCCGGGCGGGTCATCGTCACGACGGGCCGGAACAAACGGCATGTCCAATTTGTTCTGCGGCATGGCGCAGGTGTCGGGCAGGAACACGATATTGGCTTCCAGCCCCTTGGCGCCGTGGACGGTCATCACCCGCACTTCATTGCGATCCTGTTCGGTATCGCGCTTGACCTCGCTTTCGCCGGCGGCAAGCCAGCCGACGAAGCCCTGCAGGCTCGGGATCGCGACGCGCTCATAATGCAGCGCCCGGGCCAGAAATTCATCGATCGGGTCATTGGCCTGTTCGCCGAGCCGCGCCAGCAGCGCCTGCCGCATGTTATCGCCATCGAGCACCCGGGCGTAAAATTCGAATACCGGCATCTGGTCGGCCATTGCCAGCCACCGGTTCAGGCGCTCACCGGCGGCCGCGATCGGGCCACCGTCATCCGCCGCCGCGCCAAGTGCCCGCCACAGCGAGTCGCCACGGCCGTGGGCAAGTGCAAAAAGCTGTTCGTCATCAAACCCGATCAGCGGACTTTTCAGCACTTCCGCCAGGGTCAGGTCGTCGTCCGGCAGTAGCACAAAGCGCCCGAGCGCTGTCAGGTCCATGACCGCGATCTGTTCCGGCAACATCATCCGGTCGGCACCGGCGACCGGTATATTGCGGTCCTTCAGAGCCCGCACGATCGGGTTCATGAAGTGGGTGCGCCGGCGCAGCAGGATCAGGATATCGCCGGGCCGGATCGCCCGGCCACGGGCCGCGAGTTCCTCGCCCCGTTCGATCCACCCGGCAATCGTCGTGGCGATTTTTTCCGCCAGCAGGACTTCCGGGTCCACCGGAAGCCGGTAGTCCCTGGCAATCCGCCACGGTTCCTCCTCATCCTCGGCATCGTGTTCGATAACTGGCCAGATCTCGACCAGCCCGGGCTGGCCGGTACGCCAGGCCTCGTGAACAACAGGCGTCTCTTCAGACACCAGACCGGCAACGGCGTCGGGCCGGGCAAACACCTGATCGACCGCCGCCAGCACGGCCGGGGCGGAGCGATAGGAAAGCGTCAGCGGCACATTCTCGAAATGCTTGCCCGCCTGCCTGACGTCCGTGCCGAACGCCCGTCTCATTTCATCGAACTTCGCCGGGTCGGCGCCCTGAAAGCTGAAGATCGACTGCTTTTCATCACCGACCGCAAACAGCGTCCGGTTTTCCAGCCGCGCGCCGGCGCCGGCGAAAAACTCCGCCGCCAGCGCGGCGACAATCTGCCACTGGCCGGGGCTGGTGTCCTGGGCCTCGTCGACCAGAATATGATCGATTCCGCCATCGAGCTTGTAGAGCACCCAGGCGGCTTCCGGCCGGTCGAGAAGTTTTCGCGTTTTCTCGATCAGATCATCGTAATCGAGCATCGCCCGTGACCGCTTGAGAGCGCCATAGGTATTGAGGACGGCGGTAACCACCACCAGCAGATCGCTGCTCGCCGCCATGACATGGGCGACCTTGTAATCATCATATGAAGCAGCGGCGCGCGGCTGTTGCGCTTGCATCCACGCCAGCAGATCTGGATTGGCGTTACCGACCGCCTTCGTCACGACATCCTTTTTCGCCCGGCGCTCGCCGGCAAACATCTTTCCGGTCAGGAATACGTCGAGATAGGCCGCGTAGCGGGCAGGCTCATCGGTTCCCTCCACCACCACGCGCAGCCGCTCCGCCTGCTTGATGTCATTGGGCGAACTCGCCGCCAGCACATCGATCCAGCCGCGCAGCTTCGCCACCGGCAGCGCGCCGGGCGCCATCGCCTGCGTGATTACTGTTTGAGCGGAAAGGCCTTCATCCCTGCCGAACAGCGCCGCCAGCGTGCGGCGCCACGCACGGCGGTCCAGACCGTTTTCGTGGGCCAGCATCCCGCGATGTTGCAGGCACCCGGCGACCACATTTTCAAAGGTCGTATCCTGGAGATAGCGCACCACCCCGGACAATGCCTTGGCGACTTCGGGTGTCGTTCCCGCGCGGGCGTCGTCAAGTACTTCCAGGATCGCGTCATGCAGCAGTTCGCGGCCCGAGGCGTCATCCAGCACCTCGAATTCGGCAACCGTACCCGCCTCCAGCGGAAAACGGTGCAGCAGGCTTTCGCAAAACGCATGAATGGTCTGGATCTTGAGACCGCCCGGTGTTTCCAGAGCGCGCGCAAACAACCGCCGTGCCACCAGCCGCTGATCATCATCGGGCCGGCTTCCGGTGATCGCCAGAATTGCGTCATCGAGTGCCCCATCATCAAGACCGGTCCAGCGCGCCAGCCGGTCATAGAGCCTGCCGGCCATTTGCGCGGCGGCCGCCTTGGTGAAGGTGATGCATACGATCCGGTCCGGCGGCGTGCCGGCAAGCAGCAGACGGATCACCCGGTTGACCAGCACATGGGTCTTGCCGGATCCGGCGCTTGCCGAAACCCAGGCGGAAATCCGCGGGTCGGATGCCGTGATCTGTCTTTCAGTCGCGACTGGTTCACTCGTGCCGGTCATGACTGTTCGCTGCCCGGCCGGTGCAGCGACCATTCGGCGATGCGCGCCAGATGATCGTATGGATCGCGGTATTTCTGCGCGTCCTCCAGCCGCCGCGCAATATAGGGCTGCGACGTATCATCATAGCCGGCAACCAGCCTCTTGAGCCGGTCAAGCGCTTCGCGCGCCAGCGCCACCGGGTCGGCACCGCTGACATCAATGGCTCTCCCCGGCTCGGTGCCGCCGGTAAGCTGGATATATTCAAGTGACAGAACCGGCGCTGCCGGCAGATCATCGAAGCCGCCAGCCACCGCGATCGCGGCTTCCAGCGTCAGTTGCGGGCGCTTGTGCGCTATCACCTGTTTCTTGCTCGGCACGGCCCCGGTCTTGTAGTCATAGATCTTCAAACCGCCCCCGCGCATCACGTCGACGCGGTCGGCGACTGCACTGAGGGTGAACGGACCGCCCGGCGCGTCGAACGTCAGCCGCCCACGAATTTCACCGTGGCGCGACGCGACGTCACGGCGCCGCGCCACCTCGGTTTCAACAAACCATGCTGCGACCCGCTCGAAACGCGGCCACCAGAAGGCGGCAACCGCGGGACGTGAGATTTCGTCGCGAAACACGCCGTGCGCAATCTCGATCAGAACCGCCAGGGGGTCCGCCGGCCAGGCCAGGGCCGTGGCGTCCAGGAAATGGTGCAGGACTTTGTGAATGAGCTGGCCGCGCAGGCCGGCATCGACCTCCTGATCAACCGGATCGAGCGGCCGCAGATTGAGGATTTCGGAGGCGAATATCGCGTAAGGATTTCTGAGCAGGGTCTCGATCCGGGTGACCGAGAGCCGCCGTGGCCGCGCCGCAATCGGCGGTGACGGTTTCGGTGGCTCAAGGACAATGGACCGTTCCGGCTGTTGCAGCCGGCGCACAATGGCAAGCCAATGGTCGCTCCGGTCGATTTCCCCGGCGACACCGAGACCGCTCAGGACCGCCTTTAACCGCTGCAGCCAGCGCGAGGCAACGCCCGGTGTGCCGTCAACCTTCTTCGCACGGGTCAGCACAACTTCGTTGGCCGAGGCCGCCTGCACAAAATCATGAGCGGCCAGGCCGAGCCTGCGTTCGGGCGGCTCGAGCCCCAGATCGTGGCGCATCGGCCGGTTGAGCCAGGGGTCGATGGTGACGGTCTGCGGCCAGGTGCCCTCATTGAGACCGCCGAGAATGATCCGGCCGGCACTTTGCAGCCGGGCTTCCAGCGGCCCCCAGATCGAGGCCCGTGGATGCAGCGGCTGTCGCGGACGCACCGCAATGCCGTGCATCAGGGACTTGAGGTAGGCCGGGTAATCCGCAGCGCCGAGCGGTGGCGAAGCAGCGGCCGCTTCCAGCACGGCGCCGAGAAATCCGGCCAGCGCCTCGCCATCGTCACCACGCCACAGGGCAGCCGATTGTTCCTCATCTGCGCCGCGCGCCACCGCCTCAGCCGCCGCGATATGGCGCTCAAGCAGCGCCGCGAAGGCGCCGGCCGGCGCCGCAACAGAGCCGGCAAAAGGTTCAAATGCCACATCGAGCCGATCGATCAGGTCACTGGCACGATCAAAATCGTCTGTTGTCAGCCGCTTTAGCGCCGGATGAAGCCGCGCGTCCTCACGGTGCAGGCGACGGCAGTCGTCGAATGCTGATCTGATGCCGTCGATGCCCGGCGCCGGGCGCACCCCGCGCAACGCGGCAAGCTCGAGAATCCGCGCCGCATGGCGCGTGGTGGACGCGTCCAGCCCGAGCCGGCACAACGGGTGCTTGAGCAGTTCAAGCAAAGGTGTCGGCGCAAACCGACTGACAGCGGCGGCCGCCACCAGATGGAAGAAGGTTCCGGCCCGGGCGTGCTCGAGCGGCGTTCCGGCGGAATCATTGACGGCTATCTCCCAGCGTTCAAGCTGCACCGACACCCGGCGCGCCAGTGCCCGGTCCGGCGTCACCAACGCCACCGTAAATCCCGGCTGCTCCAGCGCTTCACGCATCAGGACGGCGATCGCGATCGCTTCCTCGCTGACACCGGGAGCTTCTATCAGGGACAGTCCCTCAATCGCCCGGCGCGCGGCCGATCGGCTGATCCGGGTCGCGCAGTGCTGCCACTGGTCGGTGGTTTCGACCGGGCGCATTGCCTCGCTCAGGACCTGGATGCGGGCGGACGCCGCATGCGGCGTCTTGCCGCCCGGCAGCACCGCGACATCGCATCGGGCAACTTCGATATGATCGAGCAGGGTCTTGAGGCCATATTGCGGATGGCTCGCGCCAAGCACATCCCATGAGGAACTGTCGAGATCGCCGTCCAGGCCGGGCAGCACGTCGGCGCCGAGCGGCATCCGCGCCACCGTCTTGAGCAACTCGGCCGTCGCCGGAATGCTGCCCGTCGAACCTGCCGCGATCACCGGAAAGCGGTCGCCGCGCCGGGCGAGATACCTGCGTTCCGCTTCGAGCAGAAGCCGCCGGCGGACCATCGGGGCAACGGCGCCGCGCGCCTCAAGGGCTGCCGGTAGTTCACTGGTGATGATCTGGAGGAAGTCCAGTGTTCGCTGCCAGTTGGCCGCGAACTCATCGGCCACCAGGGAGGTGATGCCGGCAAGATCGATCTGCTCGGTATCGAACATATCGAGCAGCGTGATCAGCGCGCGCGCCATACCGGCGGCCTGGGCCGGGGAAAGAACAGCGCCGCCGGGACCCTGCTGCGGTCCGCTGGCCTCGTCGCGAAGCGTGATCGACCCTTTCATCACCAGGTCGGTCAGGATCAGCAGCCGCTCGACCGCGGCTATCGCCGGCGGCACGGGCCCCGCGCCGGATGGCGGCGCCGGGTCGCCGAGCAGCATCTCCTCTTCATCAATATCGCCGAGCGCGCGCAACTGCGGCAGCAGCACCGCATCACGGCCGCTGAGTTCGGCAAAAATATCGCCAAGCGCGCGAACCGCGCGCCGGGTCGGCAGCAGAATGGTCCAGTCGCCAAGCGCAAGCGGACCGTCCGGCGGCGTTCTTTGCGGAAACCCGTCAAGCACCGCCGCGGCGAGCCGGTGCAGAAACGGCTCACCGGCCGGAACCGTAAAGACCCTTGCCTTGTGCGCCGCTGCCGTCACCCGACCTCCGTTTCAGACCGCGCCGCTGTGAGCAATTTGCTCGGCTTCACGCAGCGCCTCCGGCGTTCCGATGTGAAGCCAGGTGCCCTCAAGCTCCATACCGGAAAGCCGGCCGGCAGCGATTGCCCGGTCCCACAGCAGATTGATCGAAAACGGGCCCGCCGGCGCCGCATCGAACAGCCGTGGATGCACCAGATAGTAGCCGGTATTGGCGAACGGCGCAGCCTCGCCCGCTTCGGCGCGCCGCAACCGGCCGGCCTCATCGGCCAGAAAATCACCGGCGCCCTTGTAACCATGGCTGCCGGCAACCGGCGCAATCAGCATCAGACAGTCCATCGCGCGATCGTCCCAATGTGCCGCCAGTCGCGCCAGATTCGGACTGTCGCCGGTCCACACCGAATCCGCGTTGACCACGAAAAATGGTGCTTCCCCCAGCAGTGGCAGCGCATTGGCAATGCCGCCGCCGGTATCGAGAAGGCCCGTCCGCTCATCGGAAATCAGGATTTCGGGCGCGGAAACGCCGGCAACATGAGCCTCGAGCATGTCGGCCAGATAATGGACATTGACGACAACCCGTCCGACGTCTGCATCACGCAACCGGTCGAGGGCGAAATCGATCAGTGGCCGGCCCTGAAACTCGATCAGCGCCTTGGGCCGGTGATCACTCAAGGGGCGCATTCTGGTGCCCAGTCCGGCGGCGAGGATCATCGCCGTGCCGACCACGCCGCCATCGCGCCGGGGATCGCTCACGAGATCTGATCCCGAAGCGGGATAGTCGGCTCCAGCACCTGCTGGGCCTCATACCAGCCGCGCAGATCACTCAGGCCCGGATGGGCCAGATTGCCGCGCAGGTAGCCGACAACCCGGTCAATATGGGCAAGATAGCGGCGCTTGCCGTCGCGTATGGCAAGGCGGGCGAATATCCCGAGGATCTTGGTGTTGCGCTGGGCGCCGAGGGTCGCGTAGGCCAGCCTGAAGGCGGCTTCATCAAGCGCACCGACCTGCTCCTTGTAGCGGGCAAAATAATATTCAAGCATGTCACGTTCCAGTGTTTCCGGCAGATCGATGCGCGCATCCTGCAGCAACGACACCAGATCGTAAGCCGGGTGCGCCATCACCGCATCCTGAAAATCGAGCAGCCCGACCCGGGCAATGCCGGCCCGGTCCGGCAGCCACATCAGGTTGGGCGAGTGAAAGTCACGCAACATCAACACCCGTGGCGCAACAGCCAAATCCGCAAGCAGCGGCGCCCAAGCCCGTTCAAACCCCTGCCGTGCTTCGCGCTTCAGCCGGCCCTCGAACGCCAGCGGCCAGTACCACTGCAACAGCAAATCGAGTTCCCCGGCCATCGCCGCCGTGTCGAACACGGCGATCGGCGTCTTATCATCCGCCGCCACCCTGTCGCCCGCCCGGGCCAGCCGGATCAAGACGTCAACCGCCGCCCGGTAGGGTTCGCCCATGTCATGGCCGGCAGCGATCATGGCATTGAAAACACCGTCGCCAAAATCCTCGATCAGCGCCAGGCTTTGCGCCGTGTCGGCGTGGCAGATTTCCGGCGCCGACAACCCGAGCCCGCGCAGAGCGGCTGAAATCGAGACGAATGGTGCCACATCGCGTGCGAGATGCACGGTGTCACGATAGTGCGCGTCATCGCCGGCCGAAGGCAGGCGCGGCATGTCCATCAGGATCGCCGTGCGGCCATCGTCGCGAAGCCGTTCATAGCGACGCGCCGAGGCATCAACCGGCAGGAATTCACGGGTCGCGCCGGCCCATCGCGAATCCCCGATAAACTTCCGCACTGCGCGCAGCCGTTCGATGCGCTCAGGCCAGTTTCCGCCACCGTGCACATCAAGAGTGCGCCGGCCGCCACTTCCGGAATCGGAAATTTCGAGCTTGAGCGCCTGGTTCACCAGGTCGGCGTCGAGCCGTTCCGGCCATTCAACCAGCACCGGTCCGGCCGCCAGCACATCGCCGATGCCGAGCTCCGCCAGTTCCTCATCGGCGTTCAGGCGATAGAGATCGACATGGGTGATATCGCCGCGCGGCCCCGAATAACCCTGAACCAGCGTATAGGTCGGGCTCGGCACCTCCAGCGCGGGATCGCCGACAAAGCTGCGGATTACGGCGCGCGCCAGTGTTGATTTGCCGGCGCCGAGATCTCCCGACAGCGCGACCAGGTCGCCGGGCCCCAGGAACAGCGCCAGTTCCTCGCCAAACCGTATCGTCGCGGCGGCTTCAGGAAGATCGCACGTCCACAATGATACCGTCATGATGACCCCGGGTCCGGCAATCTCCTCACGCCGCCTTGTCACCGGCCGCTTGGCTGTCCGTCCCGGCCGCCTCGCCGGACTGGTCCGGTGCAGGCTGATGTTCGGGTTGACCCGTATCGGACCTGCCGGTCCGCTCGATGACCGGGAACAGACACTCGATCATCGTCCCTTCGCCTTCCTTGGACTGCAACCTGACAGTGCCGCCGTGAAGCTCCATGAAGCTTTTCACGACCGCAAGGCCGAGACCGACCCGGCGCGGCTCGTTGCCCCGGGTCCTCGAACTGAAACGCTTGAAAACGGCGGCTTGCTCGTCCGGCGAGATGCCGCGGCCATGATCGCTCACCCACAGGCACACCTGATCATCCTGGCGGCGGCAGCCGATCTTGATCTGTGACCCGTTCGGGCTGAACGTGATCGCGTTTGACAGCAGGTTATACAGAATCTGCCTGATCTTGGCGCCATCGGCGAGCAGCGGCTTG
>Ga0114931_10011932_pt1 | contig 10211 bp, 5 predicted proteins | sample 2SBtaG_FD_89579 | JGI IMG/M metagenome (GOLD analysis project Ga0114931, IMG submission 89579) | Deep subsurface microbial communities from Kolumbo volcano to uncover new lineages of life (NeLLi) - 2SBTROV14_V59a metaG | ecosystem: Environmental > Aquatic > Marine > Volcanic | place: Kolumbo... | reverse complement strand
GTAAAGAAAAGAAAAAGAATAGACAAAGAACTACGTAGTAGTTCAATGTAAAAAGACGTATGATTAAGTGTGATTTTGTGATATTAACTAAATAATCAATCCAAGTATTTTTAAAAAACACGGAAAACATTCTGCCTTTGATTATTTAATAGTTGCCATTAAATTCGTGGTAGTACCATTATTTTAAATTTTGGCAATTGATGTAAAAATACTTTTTTCTTTTTACTTTTATCTTGCAGCTTGCTGCACTAGGGTTTAGAAAGAAATCCAAAATTATCGGAATATTTTAAATGAAAAAATCAACTATAATTCATGTTTCCCGGCTGAGAGTCCGGTATACTTTTAGCTAGAATTAAAAAAAACAAGGGTTATCCCGAAATGCTTCTATTCGGGATATCATTCTACGTTTGCAATCCCAAACAGTGAATAAAATGCTGAATCAATCCGCCTCAGCGCATAGATAGATACACAACGAACTTTTCTTAGTTGGATACGATAAGTTGGTTAATCAACCTTTTCGGTTTTTGGATTATCCATCTCTGTTGTGTTTTCTTCACTATTGCCTGTTACATTAAAATATAAATCTTCCGTATTTTTCTTATGATGCACAACGATGTGACTACCTTCGCCGAAATTATTCAGTAATAACTCTTCCGCCAAAGGATCTTCAAGATATTTTTGAATTGCCCGCCTTAAAGGTCTTGCTCCGAATTTAGGATCAAAACCTTTATTTGCAAGAAATTCTCTCGAATCCTCGTCAAGTTCAATTTCCATTTTGTTTTCGTGAATATTACTTACCAAATCACGCATCTCAATATCAACTATTTTTTTAATGTCTTCAATTTCAAGGTTTCTGAAAACTATTGTATCATCAACTCTATTTAAAAACTCAGGATTAAACAATTTTTTCATGGCGTCTTCAACAACGTCTTTCATATATTCATACGAACCGGCTTTGTTTTCATCTCCAAAACCAAAACCTCCGGTCTCTTTAATATCCTTTGTTCCGGCATTTGAAGTCATGATGATAATCGTATTTCTAAAATCCACATGGTGACCAAGACTGTCAGTTAATTGTCCATCGTCGAGCACTTGCAGAAGTACATTAAAAACATCCGGGTGAGCTTTCTCAATTTCATCGAAAAGTACAACCGAATATGGTTTGCGTCTTACACGCTCTGTTAATTGTCCGCCTTCGTCATAACCGACATATCCGGGAGGTGCTCCGGTTAAACGGGAAACAGCATATTTCTCCATGTATTCGCTCATGTCAATTCGAATAAGCGCATCTTCCGAATCAAACAAATAACGGGCAAGTTCTTTTGCCAATTCCGTTTTACCAACACCTGTAGGCCCGAGAAAGATAAAACTTCCGATTGGTTTTTTAGGATTTTTTAATCCGGCACGAGTTCTGCGAATTGCTTTAGTTAGTTTTTTAATGGCATCATCTTGTCCTACAATTCTTTCGTGCAATGAATCTTCCATTTTCATTAATTTTTCAGATTCGGCTTGTACCACTCTCGTGGTTGGAATGCCTGTCATCATTGAAACTACAGTTCCAATATCTTTTTCGGTTACATCATAAATCAAATCTTTTGTTTTCGTGTCCCAGTCTTTTTTTGCAGTTTCAAGTTCAGCTTGTAAAGTTCTTTCTCTATCTCTCAAGCGAGCAGCATTTTCATAATCCTGTTGTTTAACAACATGTAATTTTTCTTTTTTAACCTCTTCAATCGCCTTTTCAAGTTCAAGAATTTCATCGGAAACGGTAAAGTTTCCCATGTGTACACGTGAACCGGCTTCGTCAAGAACATCTATCGCTTTATCGGGCAGATGCCTGTCGGTAATATATCTGTTGCTCAATTTAACCGCAGCGTGAATTGCTTCTGATGAATACTTAACATGGTGATGTTCTTCATACTTAAACTTTATATATTCAAGAATTTCAATAGTTTCGTCAACAGAAGGCGGTTCAACCATAACTTTCTGAAAACGTCTATCCAATGCACCGTCTGTCTCAATATATTTGCGGTATTCATCAAGCGTAGTTGCACCAATACACTGAATATCTCCGCGAGCCAATGCCGGTTTGAACAAGTTTGAAGCATCGAGAGATCCTGAAGCACCTCCCGCGCCAACAATAGTATGCAAATCATCAATAAACAAAATTATGTCATCTGCCTTTTCAAGCTCGTTCATCAATGCTTTCATTCGCTCTTCAAACTGTCCTCGATATTTAGTGCCTGCAACTAATCCTGCTAAATCCAAAGTTACAACACGCTTTTCCTGCAATATTCTCGGGACTTTTCTATCCACAATTTTTAACGCCAATCCTTCGGTAATTGCAGTTTTACCAACACCGGGTTCGCCAATTAAAACAGGGTTGTTCTTTTTTCTACGACTTAACACTTGCGTAACACGTTCAATTTCTTTTTCCCGTCCGACAACTGGATCAAGTTTTTCTTCCTTCGCCATTTTTGTAAGATCGCGTCCAAAATTATCGAGTACGGGGGTCTTTGATTTATTAGGTTTTCTAAATTGACTACCGGCGGAGCCGAATTGTGACCTTTCGGAACTACCGCTTTGCAGATTATTTAACTCTGCCCTTGCACTTTCATAAGTTACATTAAATTGATGAAGTATTTGTGTTGCAAGATTATCTTCATCTCTAAGCAATGACAGTAAAATATGCTCAGTTCCAATTACATTAGATTTATATATTTTAGATTCAATTTGTGTAATCTTTAATACTTTTTCAGCTTGCTTTGTAAGTGGGATATTGCCAATAGTCAAAGTACCGCCAATAGTTTTTACCGAATCTTCAACTGCTTTTTTTATTTTTATTAAATCACATCCAAGATTTTTTAATATGCGAACCGCCACACCTTGTCCTTCGCGAACAATTCCGAGAAGAAGATGTTCCGTTCCAATATAGTCGTGTCCTAACCTTAATGCCTCTTCCCTACTTAGTCTTATTACTTCCTGAACTCGTTCAGAAAAATTTCCGTCCATTTTATCCTCAATTTTTTAATATTTCAACAGCAATTAGCTGTAAAATGTTTCAACTAAATATAAATACTGCCGCCGCTTTAATCAAGGTAAATAAAGGAAACTGTTAAAATTATTACATTTTTGTGATATGAATAACTATTTACACAAAAATAATTATTGGCTTGTGCAATTACGGCAGATTTTTTAGACTCAAAGATACAGCATTATCTTTTCACCATCCATATATTCAATTGTTGAACGATTATTTTGTAGGTTTACATTTAAACGGCACATCGCTTCCCCTTTTTCCCATTTAAGATTAAGAGATTTTTCATCCGAATCCAAAACTTCAAAAGTTCCATTAAATGCAGGATATTCATTTCTAAATTGTATGAGTTTCAGCAATCTTTGAACTACCGGTTTTTGAAGGGCTTCATCTATTTCTTTGATGTTAAAATTATGCCGGTTAATCTCACGTCCGTCAATACTCCCCTTTATGCTTTCCGTATCATTTTCACCGGCTAATAATCCTACATAATAAACTTGTGGAATCCCGGGTGTAAAAAATTGAATAGCTCTCGCAGCAATGTAAGCATCGTCATCGGAATTTAAAAGTGAATAATAAGTCCCTCTAATTTGGTGTACATCAAATCCATCGGCATATTTAAATTTAGGGGAATAAATAAGGCTTAGATTTCCACCCCGTTCAACACAAGTATCTACTACTTTTCGTAAATATTTAGTTTTAACAAGCTCATTTAAATCCGGAATAATAGGAACACCATCGTGGCAATCTAACATAGTAAATTGTTTCTTTGTACGAGTTTTTAAGTAATACTTAAGTCTTGTAGTGTTTTTGATAATAAATGCTTCCAATACCATGAATGGTAAAATAAAGTCGTATGTCCAATGTCCATGCTCCGTAAGTTTTTCTTGAATTAAATGATGAGCGTGAACTTCCGGAAGTAATTCAATATTTAGAGAATGAGCAAGTTCTGTTAACCAATTGAGGAAATGATAAATCTCCGGTTCTACAAAGAAACAACTGGTTCCCCTTTTTTTTATCACATATCCAACAGCATCAAGACGTACTATTTTAATATTATTTTTGCTAAAATTTGTAAGAAATTCAGTTAAAATTTTACGAGTTTTTAGTGAATGTACGTCCAAATCAATTTGTTCGGAAGGTGTGGTTTTACCGAAAGAAGTCCAAATTGTTTCAACGTCTCCCGTATCCTCAATAGTATATTGTGAAAAGGGTTTATTCCGGCGCAAAAATATTTTCTCAATTTCTTCTTTCGGAGGTTTCTTATCCACCCAAATTTTATCAATAGTAATAAACATATCAGCATATTTTGATTTTCGACCGTGCTTTAGAAAATCTTGGAAGTAAATTGATTTTTTTGAAATATGATTAACCATCAAATCCAGCATAATATAATATTTATTACCAAGTTTGCGTATATCTTCCCAAGTACCGAATTCCGGTTCAATTTCAAGGTAAGTTAACGGAGCAAAACCTCTATCGCCTGAAGATGGGAAAGGCGGTAGAATATGTATTCCACCTTTAAAAATATCATCAAAATGTTTTTGTAAAACATTGTAAAGTGTCTTTAAATCACCACCAAGAGAATCCGGATATGTGATAAGTTGTACTTGATTGTTAATACTCATTTTTAAGATTCTTACTTTGGTTTTCTAATTTTAATCTCTAATAATAACTTCATAATTTTTAGTAATCACAAAATCGGCAAGTTGGATGTGCCCGGCAATAATTTTGTGTTCTATTTTTAGCACCTGCTCAATAAACGGGTCTTTCGCCTCACCTCCCCTATTTCTTTTTAATCTGTGCTCAAGTGTATCCAATCTGTTTCTTGCTATAAAAATCCTTATATCAACATTTTTAAGTAATGAAGTATAAGTGCCTTCCGCAATAATAACTTTTATGCCCAACAAACTGATTGTTTCTTTTTCAATAATATTTTTTTCGTAGTCAACTAACGGTTTAATTATTTCATTTTTCCCATTTATTGCGTCTTTTAAATTATTCTCTAATGCATCTAAATTTACTTCTACATGAGGGCCTAACCATTCAGGGTCTTCCCTTCTTTTTGCATCATTTGATTTGGGCGGCAGATGGAAATAATCATCTTGACCAAGTATTACGGTTTTTATCTTGCTTTTTTCCAATTCAATTGCAAGAGCCTTTGCTGTTTCCGATTTACCGCTTCCTGATTCACCGGCAACAACAACTACGAAACGATTGTTTTTTATTTTAATCTTATTAATTATCTTTTCAACAATCTTCTTTGCTGCTTTAAAATGGTGTTCTTCAATAATTAGAACATCCCCTTTCATTTAAACCTCTTGTTCTAAAAGTTTGTTAAATCAATAAATATATATTTATTTTTTTAGAATAAATTAACTAACTAAAAATATCATTTTTACCAAAACCATATTACTAATGCCAATGTAACTATACCAAGTGCTATTGATTGACTACGATAATTTTTATACCAAGGTATTTTTTGTAATTCTAATGTTTCTTCGTCATAAGAATCACGTGTCCAGATAAGAGCAGCAATTTTTTCTTCATTTTCAGGTTCGCTTCTGTAACTAACAACGAGCAATATTATTGAAGAAATTATAAAGAGTATGGGTGCGATATAAAGGAAATGAACATGCGTTAAACCAATGACTTCATTAGCAACAAAAAATAAAATCCCGAAGAATAAACCTCCTATTAGAGAGGCAAAAGCACCTTTCGAATTAGCCCTTTTAAAAAACAAACCAATTAAGAACATTGCTACAACCGGAGGTACAGTATAAGAAAGAACTCTTTGAAGGTATTTGAATAGCGAACCAAAATTTTTAATTTGAGGAGCCCACAAAGCAGCTAAAACCATAAAGCCGAATGTAACCCAACGACCTATTTTCATTAGTTGACGACTATCCAAATTAGGTTTCCATCTGCGTATAAAATCCATTGTAACGAGTGTTGAGGCCGAGTTTAAAGTGGAATCTATTTGCGACATAAGAGCAGCAATAAATCCTGCCAGTGCAAGTCCTAACAAACCGGTCGGCAAATGATCAAACATTAACGTAGGATAAACCATATCAGGATTTTTTAAATGAGGATAAAGTAAAATTGCCATAATTCCGGGCAAAACCATAATAAATAATTCCGGCAATTTTAATAAGCCGGCAAAAAGACTTCCCCATCTCCCATTATTGGTATCTTTTGCACTAAGAACTCTTTGAACCATAAATTGATTTGTACACCAGAAATAGAAACCAAGTATAGGCAGCCCTGTAAATAATCCAAGCCATGGAACCCCGGCATCATTAAGCGGTCTAATCAGACTAAGCTTTGCCGGATCAACACTTGATTTTATCATTTCCCAACTACCGCCCAATTTATCAAAGGCAACTACTGTTATTACTATTGAACCAACAAGTAAAAATAGCGTTTGAATTGCATCGGTATAAATTACAGCAGCCAATCCTCCGGCAATAGTATAAATACCTACAACAATAGCTAATATAGTTATCGTTTGCCACATCGGTATATTCGGAAAGACAAGCTTTAATAGTAACCCGCCTGCATACAAACTTCCAGCCGTATCAACCACAATATTAAGGAAAAGAGTTAAAAGGGAAAAATAAGTTCTCGCTCTCCCGTCAAACCTTCTTTCCAAGAATTCCGGCATTGTATAAACTTGTAATTTCAGAATATTTGGTAAAAAGAAAATTGCAAAAAATATTAATATTATTACTGCAAACCATTCATAATTAAATACGGAAATACCTGTACTGTAAGCATCACCGGCTAACCCAATTAGAGTGGTACTTGAAATATTAGATGCAAATAGAGACAAACCAATGTAAAACCAAGTCATTGATCTGCCGGCAAGGAAGTAATCTTCTGCCGTTTCATGTTTTTTACCAACGTAAAAACCAAGCCACACAACAAAAATAAGATATCCGGCGATAATAATTAAATCAATAGGTTGTAATGCAAATTCAGGCATATAATTATTCCAAATAAATAGATTGTTTTTAAGTCAAATTACTGCAAATAAAAAAATGCCACGCACACATTAATTACGTGGCACTTTTAAGGGATGTACAAATTATAAATTAACGCCCATTGTAAGAGTTATAGAACGTCCCGGGTTAGGTCTGGCTCTAACGTAATTTACTTGATTATTTGTAATACTGGCATTTTCACTTTCAGTAAATCCAAGTGTGTCAAATAAATTATTTGCATTAACTGATGCATATAAATTATTCGTAATATGCAAAACCACAAAAGCATTTACATTTACCCAAGCCGGTATTACTAGTTTATTAACATCTTGTGTATAAGCTTTCGTTTGACCAATTATACTTAAACCAACCGAATGTTGTCCTACTGCAATTGATGGGATAAAACTAAACATTACAGCAGGTTGACGCCGAGGGATATTACCATCATTTGCTCCTGATGTTATAAGAGCGTTTGTATATGTAAATCCACCACGGGCTTTAAATATTCCACTGTTAAATGCACCTTCAACTTCAACACCAAAAGCACGATAATTATTCTTAATTATCTTTTGAGTTGTTGCTTCAAACCCGCCTTCTTCTGTTGTACTTGCATAAAATCCGGTTACATATAATCCGCCGTTAGTAAATAATTGTTTATAACCTAATTCACCTTGATCGATTAAGTCTTTTGCATTTATTGTAGTTCCACCGGTATAAGGTAATCCGGCAAAAAGTATTCTGTCTGCTTTAGCAGAACGGCCATGACTAAAACGAGCGAAAACAGCTTGGTTGCTTGTCAGTTCATAGTTTGTTCCAATTGAATAAGACACATAATCGTAGGTATAGTCAACAGGTGTCGGGTTAGCATTATCTACTACAGATACACTTTCTTCATTAGGCGAAATAGTGCCATCATTATTAACATCCATTTTTGTTTGAACAGTTCCTGAAAAACTACCGGTAACATGTCCATAGTCATATCGAACACTGGCATCAATATTAAAAGCATCATTTATATCAACATTGGCACTAAAATAAGGAGCATCCGTCATATAATCGGTATCATAATTTCGTGTACAGCAATTGCCCCAAGCGGGAACACCATAAGCATAAAGACCATTTTGACTTAATTTTGTACCATCAGCTTTATAAACATCCAATAATTTAGCATCTTTACCATTTAGATCAGTAAGGTAAGAATTCCACAGCCAAGACATTGAAAGTGATTGTTTGGAGAAATAATATCCGGCTGTCAAATTTAAATTATCAATCTTTTTAGAAATCTTAAAATCGTTAACAATATTGTTAAAATTATTCAGTTTAGTATCAAACAAATGAATTCTAAGAGCTAGTCCATTTCCGGAAAAACCAGATCCGAATGGAGTACCATCGGTATATTTAAGCATTGCTCCGGGTCCACCAATGGATTCTGCCAAACTTTTGCCGGTACCAATCTCGGCAGGGAAAGGAGAAACAAATACACCGGAATTTAGAGCAATTCTACCACGATTTTCAAAATGCCACCCATTCCCAAAATCCTTTGCAAATTCAATACCAAATGATGTAGAAAGAGGGTGCATACCATCTGCAATATTACTTCTTCTTCTGTTACCATTAGGACCAAGTCCAAGATTTTGAAGGAAATACGGACTCTGCATTGTTCCTGATGTAATATCAAACCCCGGTATTGAACTATAAGTTGGCGAATCATTAGTTCCGGTTACTTTTACCGGCATCGGCATATATGAAATTGCTCGATCGTTCAAATATTTAAAATAAACTCTTGCATAACCGCCGTCAAATAATCTCGTGATATTAAGTTTGACTTGGCCACCGTTGTTTCCATTGTATCCTGCAGTTCTCGGGCCTTCACCGGTTCTATAAAAACCGCCGACATTAAAACGCCACTTATTTGTAATTGGCGAACCATAGTCAAAATCAATTCTTGATGTTCTGTAATCTAATCCTCGAGTAAGACTGAAGTTTCCACCTTTAACATTACCGGTTTTGCTAATAAAATTGATTATACCGGCTGGTGAGTTACTCGCCATAGTTGAAGCAGAACCACCTCTAATTGCTTCAATTCTTGCAACTGTCTGATCTGCACGTACAAACATATCGGATGTTGCAAATGCAATATCCCCGAACTGTAATAATGGCAATCCGTCTTCCTGTAGCTGTAAATACTTTGATCCACCTGCAGAAATTGGAACGCCACGTACCGTAATATTTGCATTACCATCACCGCCGGAAGATTCGGAACGAATTCCGGGAACTGTCCGGAATATTTCGGCAGTTGATCTAGGTGCAGATTCTTCAATACCTTTCATATTGAGTGATGATATAGAAACGCTTGATTGAATTTTTGAAACCGGATTGGAAACACCGGTTACTACTACTTCACTAAGTCCTAAAACATCAGGATGAAGTACAAAATTTTCTGTTAAAGTCTGACCGTTTTTTACAAGAATACTTTTAACGACAGATTTATAACCAACATATCTGACTTCAAGTTTGTAAGAACCGGCCGGAACATCTGCTATGGTATACATTCCGTCAGCATTTGTTGACGATCCAAGTGTAGTCCCATGAAGATAAACATTAACTCCGGGGAGAGCACCCTGAGTATCATTTATCTTTCCTGTAATTTTGCCTTGCCCGATTGCTTGTGTAAAAAATAAAAATGAAAAACATAAGAATAGCCCCATAATAAACTTGAAATGCAACTTCTGGTAATTACTATCTTTCATGGATCCTCCATCATTTAATTAATTGTAAAAAATTAATGCATGTTTTAGATGCTTATTTGAATATGGAAATACATGCAGTTGATAATTAAATAATAAGCAATAAGAATGCCACAATATTGTTTTAACAACCATCTGCCATTAAGATATTATAAAATAACAATATAAGTATATTATTGGTGGTGTTTTTCTATAAATTGAAATATGGAGAATCAAAGGCATGGGTTATAAAAAAGAGAACTTAGTTATAATTTTGATAACTATTTAAGATTTAACTCTTTAAGTAAACGATGGAAGTTAGATTTTGCCATACCAAGATATTTCGCTGTTTCTGCATCGGTTGTAAATAAACTTCGAACAGCTTCTACATATTTTCTTCTGAAATTTCTCTCTGCTTTTTTTAAAGGAAGAATACTATCTTTCCCCGAAATTTTAATATTTTCAAAT
>Ga0114931_10011931_pt1 | contig 10211 bp, 9 predicted proteins | sample 2SBtaG_FD_89579 | JGI IMG/M metagenome (GOLD analysis project Ga0114931, IMG submission 89579) | Deep subsurface microbial communities from Kolumbo volcano to uncover new lineages of life (NeLLi) - 2SBTROV14_V59a metaG | ecosystem: Environmental > Aquatic > Marine > Volcanic | place: Kolumbo... | reverse complement strand
CCTTCGTAGATTGTGTAGGTCAGTGGAATGTAGTTTCGCGTCTGATCGATGCTTTGGGCTAATTTCTGTCCAGAAAATTTCTCTTCCCTATTGGCATCCTTTCCAATCCAGACGTAGATATTCGCGTTCATATCCAGCACGAAGACATCATCAGATTTGAGGGAGACCCTCTCCAATTTAACCTCCTCAGTGAATGTGTCATCAACCTGATCAGTTTCCTGCTTGGTGTACACACGGAAGAGCTTGTACTCCACCATATCAAGTTCAGCAGCTTTGAGGAACCCAGGGGTATCATCGTCTATCACCGTGATTTCATGCTTGAATTCCTCAGGTTCCTCACCTTGATTAATTGTGTAAACCTCTGGTTCACCTCCTCTCTCTTGGGTATCAATCTTGTTAACTACCCATGCAGCAACACCCTTCTCGTCAACAGAGCAGTCCTTACCCAACCATATCCAGAGTGTATTTCCTTCGTCAAATACATAGACATCCCCATCCTTGAGTTCAGGAACACCCGTTAGGTCGCCATCTATTTCCTTCAATTCCCTTCCTATTACTTGAAGTAGTCTTGTCATAGATTATTTATAACTAGTAAGATAAATAAATCCGGCCCATACCATAGGGAAAAATTATGAGCTGTAGAGTTCAGTAATTCTTTCAAGTATTGAGGTGTTGCTGAGAGCTTCTGTCGCAGATGCAAATCCATAATCTGCCAACTGGTTGAGAATATCGAAGATTTCCATAGCCACACTCTGATCCTTGGTATTGATCAATACTTCTGAAAGCATCTTGATAGTTCCCTCAGTGCCATACTTTTTCTCATACATCTTCTGTCCCACACGGATCCATCTGACAAATGCGACAAAAGCCTCCTCCTCATCCTTTGCACCCTTGAATTCAAGTGTATAGGGTTCTTCATCGAGAAAGTCATCAAGTCTTAGTGTCAGGTCAATGTGCCAGTCCTTTCTAACACTTGGCAATTGAAGGTCTCTCTTAAATTCCTTCTCCCAAGAAAGCTCATTATCTTTGTTCAGGAGAGAGGCTGCTCGAAATTCACCAGAATTGTCCTTAATGAGGGTTCTGAATCCCCATATATTGTTCTCGGTAGGAGGGATGCGTAAGAGCTTCGGGGTAATTTTCACTCTCTTTACAAGATTAGTTGCAGTGAGCAGAGGTCTAATCTGGCTGATAATTAAGTGCAAATTCCCTGCTTTCACAGCCTGATGTATCTCCTCAGAAGGAAACATCGAGAGCTTGTACATAATCCTCTCATCACCATGTTGCAAGGTGTTTTTCGTCCAGTACTCCAGATCGAAAGTTTGATCAAGTATAGCATATGGAGAAAAGTCACCAACCATCTTGAGAGAGAGGGTATTAATCTGCTCTCTCATGAAATCCTCGGAAATCTGCCCAGTTGGTCTCCACCCAGTGTTCCCGATCCTGAAGATATCCTGCATGATCTCGAGGATGATTCTTGTACGGTGATCCTCACGATTGGCATGATGGAGCAGTCTGTCAAAGTAGTCAAGTACCTTGTAGTACTCTTCACCCTTTCCAATATCTGGAAGATCCGAGACTAAACTGGTGAAATCTACAATTACAGGTTTCTCAGATGGCAGAAGTGCAGACTCCTCTTCCTCGACCCTAATTCTCTCTGCTTCGATCTCTTCCATCTCATCAAGTTCTGAAAAAGCCTCAATTAGGTCAGACTGAGAGAGTCCAAATTCATTCACCTCATCACTCTGTGGTTTCTCCTCAGGAACGAGATCTTCAAGTTCAGCAAGAGCAGCAAAAGGATCATCTGGGTCAATGGTTGATGAAGAAGACGTTGTAAGATTCTCCCCTAATGCCTCACTGAATTGGGCTAGCTCTGCAAGAGGATCATCCATGTCATTAAGTTCGATCGTCTCGAATTGATCCCCAAAGGACTCAAGGGCGCTAAGGGCATCGTCCTGTTGTAGACCAGAGAGAAGGTCGGTAATCTCGGTAGGTTTGTCATCTCCTTTGATTTTGACTTGGGACATCCGACGATCCGAGTGTCTCACATTGGATTTCACAGACCAAAGTTCATCATAATTGGTCTCTTCCACCGGATTGAGCACCTTGTCGATCTCGGTTTCGAGAATCTCAATAATCCTGAAATAAGACCAGAGGTACGGCATCTTATAGAAAGCCAACTTGAAACTGTGCAATCTATCCATCGCCTCACCTGCAGTTGTCTTAAATTGAATTGGGTCCTTTCTGAATGTCTCAAGTATTCTCTCATCAAGAACATTGATGTCTGCTTTTGGAAGATTCTCAGCAAAATGTGAGTCTTTTCGTCTGATGACATCCTCAGGTTTGAAGAGGAGGTACCAACCAATGGGGATCAGATCAGAGGAACTGAATGCTGAAATTGGTTCCTCACCGTCATTTCCAGTCTTTGATGGGTTGACACCAATGTACAGATTGACGGTCACAGCTAATTCTTACTCGTAGTAGTTAATAATTGTATTGGATTACACCTCATTGAAGAGCCATGGAGAAGTAGCCATCATAAGCTCATCAACTTTCTCCTTCTCCTCATAGAGGTAGTACAGTGCTGCCCGTACACTACTCAGAATGGAATTTCCATCTTGAGGAGTCATACTCCAGAAATAGAGATCCTTCCCATGAGCAGCAATTGAGGGTTCCACAATTACGGACTGGTTCAAAATACGACCATAGTATCCATGGTCTCTCCCAAAGGAGAAAACCTGATTGACAGAGGTCTTGTTAGTCATTGCAAGCTGGGGAGTATCATTTATGATCTTCATAACCTCATCCTTAGTCATCTCTTTCTTGAGCCTCAGATGAGCGGAAAGAGTATGCATGTACTGTGAATTTACCTTGAGAGCAGTGCTGAAGACTTGGATATCATGATCCATCGTCATAAAGAGTCGATTTACGTCCTTGGCATGATGAGTGCCAAATCTGGGGTGTTTGGACTTCGTGACTTCCGGTGCTGGGACACTCTTGTTCTGGGAGACATCACTCGCTCTTCTGATGAAAGTCAGATCAACACCCTCCAGATTGTTTTCACCACCTACAAAACCAAAGTGTTTGATTGCAGCAGCTGCCGCATGAGTGTTACAAGAGGCAATTTGGACGTATTTCTCAAACTTGTTTGGCTCAAAGATCTCGTCGTTTATACCTGAGGCATAAATCTTCCCAAATGCGGACTCTGAACCCTGTGCCATGAATCCCTTGATAGAGTCTTCGTACTTGGTATAATAATGCTCCTTGTTGTACATCCCAACTCCTTCCTTCGTCGCATCGATGACAACATCTGCCTGTTTCAACCCATTCTCAAAACTCATACTTGGCTCGAGACCAAGTTCTCTGAACTGGGATTCCCTTCCTTTTTCAACGATCATCTGACCACCTCGATTTATCAGGCTTTGAAGCATAGGACGGTCAGTAAGACGGGCAGTATGTTTGTAAAAGAGGACATTATCGATTCCGAGTTCTTTCTTTATACCAAGCAGTAGAGAGATCAATGGTTCACCAATTGTTCCGGTACCATTGATGAGGACAGTATTGCTCATTGAATCTGCGTTTTGAAATTCCTTATTAAAAAATGATTGTTATATTGCCATAAAATCATTCGCGTTTTTACCCCAAATTCTCAAGTTTCACGGTCAGGGATCGCAGGTTTTTGATGCGTAGGGTAGCTAACTTCTGGACATCCCGGGGAACTCTTCGCTCACGATTGACATGAACAGTCTTCATCCCAAGCTTTCTCGGCTTCAGAATTTCATGAAATGAGTTCCCAAGCATAATCGCGTCCTTGGGTGAGGTTCCAGTCTGTTTCAGCATACGAGTGTAAAATTCGAGAGTATGTTTCGTTGATGCCACATCGTCAAATCCTATGACGGAATCAAATAGGTGCTCGATCATATTTGCTCGGAGAATACCTTTGACATGACCTGAGAAGTTGGAGCTTGCCACGTGGAGGATATACCCCTCTTCAGCAAGAGAATTCAAAGCGTTTCGAACCTCTGGGTAGAGAGCCTCAATTTTGCATGCTACATTGTACTCAAATGGTCTGTGCCTGAGAACACTCTCTTCACAGTCCGAAACATCTAACCCAGAATAGAGGCAGGTAGAGAAGATCTTATCTGTCACATCCAGAAATTTCAGGAACTTCTCACCAGTTTTAGGCATGTCATTGTCCTTGAGGAAGCTGTATGCTTTTCGTTCCCATGTTAAATGGGCCATATCATACCTCTCTGTCGCCTTCTCCTCAATCAGGTTAAAGTCATCCATCAGGTGCTGTATAGTCAGCATCCTGTACTTCTGAAAGATGAGTTTGGAGTTTACTATTACTCCATGCAGGTCAACAAATATGACATGAGATTTCATATGGCTTCAGCTTCGTTCTATATGTAAATAGGCCAATCACGGTATAAAACCTTCACTCTCGCGACCCAAAGATTGCAGTCCCGACTCTTACGTGAGTACTTCCTACAAGAACTGCGTTCTTCCAATCTCCAGACATTCCCGCTGATAGATAATCTAGGGAAAGATTGTCTCTCATCTGTGCAACTCTACGAAATGCATGAACAGTCTCCTCTTCACTCCATGCAAACGCACCTATTGTCATCAATCCCCGAATCTTAAGTCCCAAATTCCTCCCGTATTTGACCAGCTCAGGTGCACTCTCAAGTTTGACCCCAAATTTACTCAGCTCTGAACTAATATTCACCTGTACTAGAATGTTTTAGTGAGTGTCCACCGATTTCAATCTGTCAAGCACACGGGTACTATCAACAGCATGGATGAATGTGGAGATCAAAGAAACTGTGGACACATGCCTCCTCTGGAGATGTCCAATAAAGTGCCAAGTGATATCAAAATCCGAGAGAATCTTGGCTTTGCGTGCCATCTCCTGCGCATAATTCTCACCAAAATGTCTCTGACCACAATCATATGCAGCCTGGATGTACTCCACTGGTTTCGTCTTGGACACTGCAATGAGCTCTGGTGGATTAACTCCAATCTCACTACTATAATTTTCAATGGAAGAGCGAACATCGGAGAGCCTGTCAGCGATTTGACGGACTAATTTCTCACTCATTGGTCATCTCTTCCACCAACTTGGTCACTGCATCATCGAATTTAAGCTTGGAGAGTAGAATCTCATTGCTGTACTCTTCGAGTAGCCTTCTGCGGAGCTTTTTCTCAACTAATCCCTGCACCTCAGAGAGAAGGGTCTCTCCAATCTGAGTAAGCACCTTCGATTCGCCCTCTCCTGAGGTAACAAGGTACTCATGATGACTGTCCACTGAATCGACAAGATCATCTATCCCCTCTGTATTAATAGCAGAAAGTGCTAAAACGGGTGGAGTCCATGCCCTCTCCTCCGGAATGAGATTCAGGAGATTCTTTATCTGGAATCGAATCTGCTCAGCTCCTGTAAGATCGGACTTGTTTACAACAAAGATATCTGCAATTTCAAGAATACCTGCTTTCAAGATCTGTACCCCATCTCCCAGACCGGGAACTGAAACGACCACCGTCGTCTGGCAGTACTTCATCACGTCGACCTCAGATTGACCTGCACCTACCGTCTCCACGATAATTCGGTCGAAGCCAAATGCCCGGTAGAGATTCAGAGTCTCAAATATCACTGAATTCAATCCTCCAAGATGACCACGGGTTGCCATACTTCGAATGAAAACACCCTCATCTTCAGTACTTTGCAACATTCTGATCCTGTCACCAAGGATTGCTCCGTGCGAGAAAGGACTTGATGGATCGACTGCTATCACACCGACCTTAAGACCCTGTCTCCTGTAAGAGCCAATGAGACGATCCACAAGTGTGGACTTTCCCGCCCCAGGAGGACCCGTTATCCCTATCACAAACCCCTTCGAACTCTGAGCGACCAACTCATTTGAGATCTGCTTGCCGAGATCACTGCCATTCTCCACATGGGTAATAGCTCGGGCAAGCATCCGACGATCACCCGATCGAACACCGCTCAGAATTCGCTGCAATTCGCTCACATCCTAATTTGAAGATTCCCTCTATTTGAATTGTGCTAACACTACCAAAATGAAGATTAATAAATTCAGAAGAGTAAAGCAATTCGTGGTCGATGGAACAATCGAACTGAAGATCGGGATGGATGAGGACATCAAGCAGGTACTTGAGAAGCAGCAGTATCACCTCGTTGGAACACACAGTGGAGTCAAGCTCTGTCACTGGACGAAAAAAGATATGCTCAATGAGGGGCAGTGTTACAAGCACACCTTCTACGGTATCGATTCTGCTTTCTGCATGCAGGTATCTCCAGCACTTACATGGTGCACAGAAAGATGCCTCTTCTGCTGGAGGAGCTCCAGCTACGCCTCCGGAGATAACATGGATCTAATCGAGCACGAGGCACCTGACTGGCTGGTGAGAGAGATGATAAAAGGACAGCAGAAACTTCTCTCAGGGTATGGCGGCAATCCAAAGGTCGATCGCAAACATTGGGAGGACGCGCAGACTCCACGTCATGTAGCCATATCCCTGTCAGGTGAGCCTACATTGTACAAGCATCTCGATGAGTTCCTTGAAGTATGCCACGACCTGAACATGACCACGTTCCTCGTGACAAATGGAACCAATCCAGAGGTTCTCGCATCACTCGAGAATCTCCCAACACAACTCTATCTCACAGCAGCAGGACCAACCCAGAAAATTCATTCATCCATCACCAGACCATTCAACCCAAAGAGAGCATGGGAGAACTTCAACAAGACGGTTGAGGTCATGGCCGAACTGGATGTGAGGAAAGTCATACGAATGACCCTCGTAAAAGACAAGAATATGTCCAATCCTGAGAATTATAAAGACATCTTCTTCAGAGCAAAAGCACACTTCCTCGAAGCAAAAGGATTCGTTTCCGTAGGAGATGCCCGAGCAAATTATGGCTACGAGAGAATGCCAGCAATTGAGGAGATGCGTGCATTCTCCCGGCAGATTGTTGATACAAGTGAGGGACACCTGAAGATCATTGATGAGGCTCCAAGCTCCTGTGCAGTCCTCATGGCGAAAGAGGACTATGAGTGGAGATACCTCCAATAATTTTTTTCACATGAACTATACCTATAAAATTAAAACAACTACTACAATAGTAATGATGAGAATGTAATTCTCGAGTATCAGAGGTGAACTTTATGTCGGCAGAAGTTCAAAACCAGATTAAAGAAGCTATAGAAATACTTACAATGATTGCAGAGGATAATTCAGTCCCCCGCAATATAAGAAAGGCTGCAACCAAGAGCATCGACACCCTCCAAGATGAAGCGATGGATCTAAACCTGCGAGCCACTAATGCGATCGAGTTGCTCGATGAAACGACAACCGATCCTAACTGCCCCTACCACGCACGAACACTACTGTGGCAGGCAATCACAAGACTGGAAATCCCAGTCTCATAACACGTACTCCCCACAATGGGGAATTTGGCGAGATGTCCGAGCCCGGTCCATGGAGGTAGTCTCGAAAACTACTGGGTCTTACCCTCGAGGGTTCAAATCCCTCTCTCGTCATCCACACCATTTCGAAATCCCCAAGTATAATTTTTCACGATTCAAAATTTCTATAAACCAATCGAATTTCTACTAAAATTGCAGGAGGAAATTTCCTTTTCAGAAGTTCTTATACTACAAGCTAGACAAAAGTACATGAATGAGCTGAAATTTCCCACTACGTTAGTTGGAGAGCAGGGGTTGGATCGGGAGATAGCACTTCTTGAATCGAGGTTCATGGATCTACCACCGGTGCTGATTAAGTCCAAGCTTATAGAGAAGGAGGGGGACATAGCTTACCGTAATCTTGAATTCATGAGAGCGGTGATTTGCTACTACAATTCCATTCAGATGAATGCTACCAATTTCCGTGCTCATGCGAAGCTTCTGAGAGTATTTTCCATTTTGAAGGACGAGGAGAATCTGAGCAAGGCAGTTGCCTTCTTTGAAGATTACATAGATAGTGTCCAAGACAGTTCTGCACTGCTTATAGTAGCGGAGACCTTTGCAGATCATGGGAGGACTGAAATCGTCACAAAAATCCTGAATCGTCTTGTAGAAAATGTGGAGAATAATTCTACACATTGGTTGAATATTGGGAGAATCGCTCATTCCATCGGTGAGATGAATATTGCAGCAATGGCATATGAGGAGGCGTTTGGCATTGACAGTCAAGATCCGTTAGTCGTCTCTAATCTGGTTTATTTTCATTTGCTGAATGGGGATGTGAGGAGGGCAGAATCTATCTTGCGTAACAGGCTTGTCCTTGACCCTCAGGAGTTAGTCTACTGGGAGCTGTTGGATATATTCTTACGTGGAAAGAAGGCTTTTGGTCCATTTCTTCCGAAGTATGCACCTTTTGAGAATGTCTTCAATGTATTCTCAGGAGTGGAGAAGACGTCACTTCGATTGGCACGAGCAAAATCGATTCTTCTTGAAGATCCGGAAAATGTGGTAGCCCTCTTTGTTGCGGGGGAGTCATACATGGATCTTGAGGATTATGCGAATGCAGAGCTTCATTTCAGGAGACTTCTTGAGCTCGATCCACCGAATCACCTCCTGAACAGTCGGGTTAGAATCTTGGAATCTGTATGTGGATCTGTGTAGGGTAGAATAGAATGCTAAGAATCCATTCACGTTATTGGAAATGTATGTAACTAATGGTTGTGGAAATAGCAATTCAAGGGGTTAGAAATGGCATTTGTTATGATATTCTCAACTTAGTTTCTTCCCCAGATCGTGTCCATCATGACTGAAGTTTGTTCCTCGGAGTAGAGTAGATCTCCCTCTCTTTCTTCAGTGTTGTACGGGCTTTCAACACCAGAGAGGATGGTTGTGACCTGGACTGTGTCCCTCATGTTAGGATCGATCTGTGTTCCCCAGATGATTTCCGCGGAGCTTCCGATCTCATCAGAGATATTCGTCACTGCATTCCTAATCTCATCAAGAACAAGATCAGGACCACCCGTTATGTATATCAGAGCACCCTTGCACCCAGAAATATTGGCCTCAAGCAAGTTATGAGCGAGGGATTCATTCAGAGCCTCCTCCACCCTTCTCTCACCCGATGCTTCTCCCAGCCCGATGACGGATGTTCCTCTTTTCTTGAGGATGGATCTGACATCAGCGAGATCGACATTGACCAGTGACTGACGTATGATGAGATTTATGATACCCTTGACTGCCCTGATAAGTACCTCATCGACAACCTCGAATGCGAGCTCTACTGGAATGTTGGGGGCAAGCTTGAGAAGCTTCTCGTTCGGGATGACGATTACAGTGTCACATGCGTCGTAGAACTTTTTCAGCCCCTCGAATGCATTGTTGATCCTGTAGTCACCTTCCATCTCGAATGGGAGTGTGCAGACACCGACGACCAGTGCCCCAGATTCCTTGGCGACTTCTGCAATTACAGGGGCTGCTCCAGTTCCAGTACCTCCACCGAGACCGGTTGTGACGAAGATCAAATCCGCTCCTTCAACAATCTCAGTAATTTCCTCTCGGGTCTCCTGAGCTGCTGCCTCGCCGATGATAGGATCATTTCCTGCTCCATTGCCTTCTGTGAGATCCATACCAAGGATGAGTTTCTGCTGGGTATTCATGTCAAGCAGGTGGTATGCATCGGTATTTGCAGCGATGGTGATGACATTCTCCATCCCTGTAAGAGCCAATCTGTTGACTGCATTGGAGCCACCCCCACCGACACCAAAGACCATTATCTTCTTCGAATTGCCCTTTACAAGACCCCTGATCATCTCGTCAACTTTGCCACTTCCGTACTTGCTGTTGACCTTCCCATCAATCTTCATTTTCCTTGCTTCCACCTTCTTCTGGAATGAATTGAAGAATTTGCTCTGCTTCTCATTTGAAGGTTTTTGGACCTGAGCAGAAGTGTTTGCTGAGACATTTGCTGATCTCTGAGAAGATTGCTGAGTGGGTTGAGAAATTGGCTTCTGAATAGTCTGTTGCTCATTTGAGACAGTTGGAGTTACTGGGTCTCTCTGCTTGACTTGGGGGACAGGCTTGTACTCTCTCTTTAGCAAGGGTTGAGCAGGTTTACGCTGAATCCAATTGGTCTTGGACTTCATTGTGCTCTCCTTGGGGCTATCAAGAACGCTGTACAGGTTCTTTACCATTTCACTTTCCATAGGAACTACCTAGTGACTTGTT
>Ga0114931_10011930_pt1 | contig 10211 bp, 8 predicted proteins | sample 2SBtaG_FD_89579 | JGI IMG/M metagenome (GOLD analysis project Ga0114931, IMG submission 89579) | Deep subsurface microbial communities from Kolumbo volcano to uncover new lineages of life (NeLLi) - 2SBTROV14_V59a metaG | ecosystem: Environmental > Aquatic > Marine > Volcanic | place: Kolumbo... | reverse complement strand
TTGAATTTGATAAAGAAACTATTATATTTTGCAATTTGAAGAACTCAATTTAAGCCCGGAAGTTCTTGACGGTCTTAGAGATTTCAACTATAAAGAACCTACTCCTATCCAGGAGCAATGCATTCCTAAAATTCTCGAAGGTAAAGATCTCATTGCTTCAGCCCAGACCGGAACCGGTAAAACGGGTGCCTTCGTCCTTCCGATTTTAACGAGACTTCAGCAACACAAAGGCAAGGGCATACGTACCCTGATCCTGGCACCTACCAGAGAACTGGCTAAGCAAATTGATGAACAGATTGTTGGACTCGGATATTACTCTGGTATTACTTCAGCGACAGTTTACGGCGGTGGTGGTTCTGATGATTGGACACGTCAGGAAAAGACGCTTTATCATGAACAAGTCAACATTATTGTTGCCACTCCAGGACGATTGATCGACCATATTACTATTCGCAGCATAGACTTCAGCAATATCGACTTTTTTGTGCTTGACGAGGCTGACCGAATGCTCGATATGGGATTTCTCGGTGACGTACGTGCTATAGAGAGCCGGTTGCCAAAGAAACGTCAGAATCTCCTGTTCTCAGCGACAATACCGACAGATATAGAGAAGTTTGCCAGGGAGATTACAAATAAACCTGAACATATCAATGTGGCGACTTTTACCGAAGCAAAAGGCATCAGACAGATCATTTATAAAGCTCCCGAAAAACATAAAACAGATCTGCTGGTGTATCTGGCCAAAGATCTGAAGATGGATTCTACCATCGTTTTTGTCCGGACAAAAAAAGGTACAGAATCATTGACCAGAGAGTTATCGAGGGCCGGCCTTAAGGTTACAAGTATTCATGGTGATCGGACACAAAAGGAGCGTGAACAGGCGCTTATGGATTTTCGGTCAGGCAAGTATAACATCGTTGTTGCCACCGATGTCTTATCACGTGGAATCGATATCGCGGATGTGTCGCATATTGTAAATTATGATGTGCCGTCCGAGCTTGATGACTATATCCACAGAATCGGTCGTACGGCTCGTGCGGATGCAAAAGGTGATGCGATAACATTTGTTTGTAAAAGAGATGAACGCAAGTTTGGTGTCATCGAAATGAAGATGAAGGACAAGCTGGATTTCCGTGAGCTTCCGGATATTTCGGGAAATGTTGACTCCGGAAGCAAACAAAAAGAGGAGAAAAAGAGCAGAAAATCATCCGATTCGGACAAGTCGAAAGAGAAATCATCCGGTAAGGGAAACCGAAGCCCTGGCCGCAGGAAATCATCGAAACCACGTGGTAATAACCGCAGTAAAGCAAAGACGAACAATCAAAAAGATAGTAATACTGCAGAGAAGAAAGATCAGAAGACGGAACAAAAATCAAATAACCGAAAAAAATCTTCAGGGAATCGCCGAAGGAACACTTCCGGATCTGGAAAGAGCAATCGCGGTCGTGGCAGAAATTCGCAAAAGGACGAACAGGAAACGACTCAAAAAACAAATCCCAGATCAAACAGGTCTAACCGGTCAAAAAACAACAGGAATACTTCGGCAAACAGAGGACGCAGAAAGAATGCAAAATCCCAGCACACACCGGTAAACTATGATGAAGTTCGGGAGCGCCAACGCCAGTCGTTACGGGATGCACAGTCGACAAAGCGTGCATTGATGCACAATAAAGAATATTCCGGACCTGAAAAAAAAGGTATCGTCGGCTTTATCAAGAAGATTTTCGGGAAGGACGATTAACCTTTTTCCAAAAAAATGATATAAAAAAAGCCTGTCGATTCATTCCCGACAGGCTTTTTTACTATGCAAATTTCGAAATGGAAGTTACACTTCCTCCATTTTTTCCTGGGCAGCAAATACGACAGGTTTAATAGCCTCAAAAGCCTCGATTGTCCGTTCAATGTGCTCGGAAGTATGACCAGCTGTTGGAATCAGTCGCAACAGAACAAGTCCCTTGGGAACAACCGGGTAAGCAACGCCACTCACAAAGATTCCATGTTCTTCCCGGAGAATACGCATGAATGTTTGAGCCAGATCTGTACTTCCCTTTGTGAGAACAGGTGTTACAGGGCTTTCTGACGGCAGTACATTGTAACCAATTTTTCGCAGTCCATCACGCAGTTGCAGTGTATTTTTCAAGAGTTGCTCCCGCCATTCCTTATGCTCCCGGATCATCGCAATACGTTTTCTTGCCGATTGAACGATAGGCAACGGTAAGGATTTGGCGAAAATCTGGCTGCGGACATTAGCACGTAAGAATGTGACTACTTCGGGATCTGTAGCAACGAAAGCGCCAATGAGAGCGACGGATTTCGCAAAAGTACCAAAATACAGATCGATCCCGTCCTGGCACCCAAGGTGAGTTCCCGTTCCGGAACCATCTTTACCCATGGTTCCAAGGCCATGTGCGTCGTCAACAAGTAAACGGAAGTTGTATTTCTTCTTGAGATTGACAATCTCCTGGATTTTACCCAGATCGCCTGTCATCCCAAAAACGCCTTCAGTTATAACGAGGATGCCGGAATCTGGTTTGGCTATCTTGCCGACCCGCTCCAATTGCTTCTCGAGACTGCAGATATCGTTGTGTTTGTACACATATTTTTGGCAGACAGCGAGTTGCTTTCCATCAACAATACAAGCGTGACTCAGCTCATCGTAAATTAAAAAATCATTTCGGCTAACCAGAGACTGTATCATGCTCGAAATGCCCTGGTACCCGTAGTTGAGCAGAAAAGCTGCCGGTTTATGAACGAATTTTGCCAACTCTTCTTCCAATGCTTCATGCTGGCGGCTGTTTCCAGTCATCAGGCGGGCACCCATAGGTGTGCTGAACCCATATTCAGCAGCAACTTTGGCATCATAATCTCTGATTTCAGGATTGTTGGCTATACCAAGATAATCGTTTACACTCCATACAATAACAGGCTTTCCATTGAATACCATCTCGGGACCAATTGGCCCTTCGAGTCTTGGAAAGGTGTAGTATCCATAGCCATCAGATGTAAAGGGACCCAGTGGGCTGTTCCTTGAGTTGAGCTTGTCAAAAAGATCCATACAGTGGGTATAATTCCGGATAATATTGAAACGCGATTGTATTCGCTAAACACACGCCTCGCACGCACAAAATTGGATAAAAACTAAGTAAAATGAAAGTAATCTCAAAACCAACTAATGTATTTAAAACAATAATAAATAATAGGATTAGTCAATTTATGCTATTGCAAATGAGCAATTTATCTTGAGATACATATATATGTTACAAGCTTTTAAGTCACTTATACACAGATGAATACACAACATAATCCAATATACAGGATAGCCTATTTTAGCTTAGAAGGAGATCTTCGTGATTTTATAAGCGACAGCACGTCAGGCGAACTGCTGATTGCACGTTTTAAGGGCAATCCAGCGCTTAAAGATACAATTGAATCACTTGGAGTGCCACAGGTAGAGGTCGGTAAAACGGAAAAAGATCAAAAAAAAGTCGACTTGAATATTCAATTATTTGGAGGCGAAAGGATTACGATTTATCCCCCAAAGTATATTTATTCAGATAAAATGGTCAAAACGGGGCAAGAGGTGGTTTTGCCGGTCCCGCCACAGTTTATTCTTGATGGTCATCTTGGCAAACTTGCTGTCAAAATGAGAATGGCAGGTATAGATACCGATTATGAAACCAAGCGAGATGACAACCAAATTGTAGCGAACGCCGTTAATCGGGATCTGATCGTTTTGACGCGTGACGTTGGGCTTTTAAAGCATAAATCATTGAAATTTGGCAGATGGATCCGTTCTGATCAACCGCTTGATCAATGGATTGAGGTGATGCGTAATTTTCAACTCTGGAAGTTTCTGAAGCCAGGTGCTCGCTGCACTCACTGCAATACCATTCTTGATAATGTTGCGTTTGATCACATAGCCGGGCGTCTGCCACAGATGGTTAGGGTTCGCAAGCCGGATGTAAAAAAATGCCCGAATTGCGGTCATTTATATTGGCGCGGAACCCACTTTGACAATTTCATGAAAGAGCTTAACGAGGTAGTGGATGCCGCAGGAGGAGTTTACCCATCCTAAAGATGGTATGGCGTTTGTTAAAGCTGTATTTTACAAAGACGACCCGGTTTTTATCAATTCGAACTAATAAACAAATCCGAGCATAATAGTCCACATGAATATTTTTGGTGTCATAATACTGGTTACCCTGCTGGTGGATTTTGTTCTGAATCTGGTGGCAGATTATCTGAATATATCGGCCATGAAGCCGACGGTTCCAGACGAATTCAGTGATGTTTACGACGATGAAGCATATCGCAAGTCGCAGGAATACACCAGGGAAACAACACGTTTCGGTATCATAACCGGGATTTTCGATCTGGTGTTGTTGCTCGTTTTCTGGTTCGTTGGTGGTTTCAATATCCTGGATCATCTCGTTCGTAGCTGGAATTTGAATCCTATTGTTACAGGAATCAGCTACATCGGCATACTGGTCGTCGCCCGGAGCATTCTTCACCTCCCATTCAGCCTGTACAGCACGTTCGTTATTGAAGAGAAATATGGTTTCAATAAGACCACTCTCGGTACTTTCTTTATGGATATGGTGAAAGGAACAGTGCTCGGTGCTGTCATAGGTATCCCATTGCTGGGTGCCATTCTCTGGTTTTTCTACTATACGGGTTCTCTTGCCTGGCTGTATGGCTGGCTTGGCGTCGTTGCATTTACTGTGACTCTTCAATTTGTTGCACCCCGCTGGATTATGCCGCTATTCAACAAGTTCACACCGCTTGAAGATGGCGAACTGAAACAGGCGATACTTGACTACGCTAAGTCGGTAAACTTTAAAGTTGAAAATATCTATGTGATGGACGGTTCCAAACGTTCATCAAAATCCAATGCATTCTTCACAGGTTTTGGGAAGCATAAACGGATTGCCCTTTTTGATACGCTGATTGAAAAGCATTCGGTTGATGAGCTGGTGGCCGTTCTGGCTCACGAAATCGGGCATTACAAAAAGAAGCACGTCTTAAAGGGGATGATTATCAGTATCTTTCATACCGGCGTACTGTTCCTGCTACTGTCAATATTTTTGCAATTCAGAGGACTCTTCGATGCCTTTTATATGGACCAGGTATCTCTTTACACGGGACTGGTATTTTTCGGATTGCTCTTCTCTCCGATCGACCTCGTGTTGTCTATCTTCATGCAAATGTTTTCACGGAAGAACGAGTATGAGGCTGATGCTTTTGCCGCAAAGACCATAAGTAAATCGGAATCGATGGTCACGGCTCTCAAGAAGCTGTCGCGTGATAACCTCTCAAATCTAACTCCACATCCTTTTTATGCTTTTTTGAACTATTCACACCCTCCTGTTTTAGAGCGTATACGGGCTATTCGCAAATACAAGAGCACGGATACGGAAACGACCGCAGCTGTGACGAGATAGATGGGTCGGCTCCGCAAGCAAAATTCTGACTGTTATTTCTGTCCAGAGGGGACATGTATCTATCTTGGTTAGCCACGCAGCATCAAGAAGTGCCTTTTATACAAATTCCGAGTAGGACGAATTTCACTTTGTTCCTGTTGACACGTTAAAAGTTTCTTTTTCTTTTATTCTCTGTGTACACGGTGAGGTTGCTCTGCGTCCCCTGTGGTTATCGAAGAATGTGAAAAAACAATCACAGGGCCCACAGGGAAAACCACAGAGCTGTGCGGGATTGTCATAATTACCCTTAGGGTCGTTCCTGATAATGCCGGAAGGACGAGTAGTTCAAAATGACACTGAAGGGATTGGAGTTTTTGTATTGATCTCTTTTATCAATCTTATGTTACACAGCTGATAGCTTAATGCTGACTGCTGAAAGCTATCAAAACAAAAAAAGGCCCCGGAGAATGAATATCCGGAGCCTTGAAGTGTGAGTAATGAAAAAACTTAGTTGTTGTTTCCCGAACCGGGGTTAGGATTTGAGGGTTGTTGATTGCCCTGTCCCTGGTTATTCGAGTTGTTGGACGGAGGAGGAATCTGTTGCTGCTGATTATTCTGATTTGGAACAGCAGGTTGTGTCTGCGACGGAGTGGCTACATTAGAAGGTAAATTACTTTCCGTTTGAATAGCACTCTTTGTCGGTCCGCCTCGTTCGATAAAAAAGTTTGCCACTACGCATAAAACAAGAAACGCACCGCCGAGATAACCTGTAGCTTTTGAGAGAAAGTCGGCTGTACGGCGTTGTCCAATCATCTGGGTGGCTGCTCCGCCTGCTGCAATACCGGAAAGGCCTTCACCCTGACCGCTTTGCAGAAGAACAACAATGTTGAGCAACACTGCGATAATGGCAATAATAATAACAATTAATGTGTAGATCATGATAATCTGGATGCGTTGATTCTAAATCAGTTTACAAAAATAGTGATTGTATCAGATATCCACAACGTGAAAACGAACGGTATGAAAAGAATCCGTTTTTAAAGGTTAACATGCTTCCTTTGTATCTTATTTACTAACGAGAGTCTACGTTCAAAGATTATAATCATACGTGAAAAGGAGAGTAAATGCAGGAAGCCATAAGATTTTTGTCAAACTTGTTTGATATCCCACGTGATGTGGCAGTTAAGCTATTGGGGAGTCTGCTTGTAATCCTTCTTTTATGGTTCTTGCGATTTCTTGTATTAAGGATTGTCCGTCGTCGTAGCGATAGCCCGGTTATTCACTACAAATGGAAAAAGAACAGCGTATATGCCACCGTATTGATTGGGATATTGATTATCGGGCGTATATGGTTCGAGGCCTTTCAGTCACTGGCAACATTTTTTGGACTTTTATCTGCCGGTCTTGCCGTTGCACTTCGTGATCCCATCACGGATCTGGCTGCATGGTTGTTCATCATCTGGCGAAGACCGTTTGAGATCGGCGATCGGATAGAAATCGGTGATAACAGGGGAGATGTCATCGACCAGCGGGTTTTCAAATTTACAATTAACGAGATAGGCAAATGGGTGGATGCCGATCAAAGTACTGGCAGAATTATCCATGTACCTAATCATAGCGTTTTTACAGACCCGGTGATTAATTACAACAGCCGCCAATTTCGGTTTATCTGGCATGAGATACCGGTTCTTATCACTTTCGAGAGTGACTGGAAGACGACCAAGTCGCTATTGCTCGACATTGCTAAAAAACGTTGCTCGGAAGTAGTGGAGGAGGCGCAACGTCAACTGCGCCTGGCATCGAGGGAATTTATGATCCACTACAACGTCCTTACACCGACCGTTTACACAGATGTACAGGATAGCGGTGTTCGTTTGACGCTTCGTTATCTGACCGATCCACGTAAGAGAAGAGGCATGCAGGAGACAATTTGGGAAGATATTCTTTCTGCTTTTAAAGAGTATGACAACATCGATCTGGCTTATCCCACCACACGCATGTACCAAAACTGGAGAGAAGGCAAACCCGGAACCAAGCCGGAAGGAAGTTAATGGGTTATTCACTTATTGAGTTCATGTCATTGATATAATCGGGCCCATACCTAATAACCCAATAACTTAATAACTCAATAACCACTCACAACGATGTATTCATCAACTCTTCGAATGCCTCGACGAACTGACCTACATGGTAGCCATCATCTGCAAGGGCGTGGTTGACGTGAACAGATACGGGCATCAGAACCTCGTCTTCACCAAACCGTAGCTTGCCATAACTGATTTTGGGAATGCTGTCCTTGAATGAAAAAGACCGGGCGTGCGACAGCGAAGTGAACCGTATCCATGGAACGACAGAGATATGGATGACATCGATTTCATTCTGCATAACGAGTCCTTTCTGGCTACGGACACGATCGGTTTCCTTTTTGATATTATCAGTAAAAACGTTGAAATCCGAATCAAATCGTATGAGTGAAAATCCAAAGGTGTGATCATCCCTTAAGATTGTCGCTGATGCACTTAGCGTTTCCACTTCATAAATTTGATCATCGATGATACGATGTTTGAATTCCTTGATTTTGTTCCCCGCCTGTAATGTGCGATATAAATAGAAGGCATAGAAGGAGATCGCCAGTTTCTTGCAGTATTTGTAAGCAAACGAACAATCGAGGTCCCAGGTCAGTCCCCAGAGAGGTTCGTCGAATGTTTTAAAAAATTCGAAGTGCTCTTTCCTTGGGTAATGTTCCAGGTCTACTTTCTTCATTTATGATCCAGCAGATTGATTAGTTCAGATATGCGATCAATGGTATGATATGCATTCTTCTGATCGAAACCATTTGTGTCTACGATCTCGTGCTGCCAGGTTGTGTGATAAGGTACATGAACAGCTTTTGCTCCAATATTGAGAATGGGAAGGATGTCCGATTTTAGTGAATTCCCAACCATAAGGAACTCACTGGGTTCAATGTCGAAGTGGGATAGAAAACTATTGTAGTTTTCTTCAGTTTTATCACTAGCAACCTCGGTATGGTGGAAATAATGTTCGATGCCCGATTTTTTCAGCTTTCTTTCCTGATCCAGCAGATCACCCTTGGTTACGACGATGAGTCGATATTCCGGTTGTAATCGATTTAAGGTTGTCTCGACGCCATCCAATAATTCTACGGGATGATCCATCATTTCCTTACCCAGGTCGATAATTTCAGTAATGACAGACGGTGACAGTTTCCCATTGCTAACTCTGATGGCCGTCTCAATCATGGAAAGGACAAATCCTTTGATTCCGTATCCGTAATTATTGAGGTTTTTGATTTCTGTTTTAAATAGCTCAGAGTTTATGGCATCGACATCATCGTACTCCTTTAACAATGTTGTGAAATACTGTTCAATGCGCCTGAAGATTGGTTCATTGACCCAAAGTGTGTCATCAGCGTCAAATCCAATTACCTAAACGTCCGATAATTTCATGTCTATAATCTAAAATCTAAGGCCCAAAGTCTTAATCATTTCCCGATGCAAAACCTGGAAAAAATGGAATCGAGTACATCCTCATTCGTGATTTCACCTGTTACCGTACCCAGTTCATGGAGCGCGGCCCTGAGATCAATCGCCAGGAAGTCGCCGGTGACACCGTGGTCAAGTGCATTGAGTGCTGCCTGAATATGTTCCTGTGTCTTTGATAATGCATCGCGGTGTCGGCTGGAAGTTATGAGCAAACTCGAATCATCGTAGTGTTTGTATTCGAGTGCCCGGTCTTTCATCAAGGTTTTAAGTTTATCGATATTGGTCTGTTCTGTTGCAGAGATAACCAGATCATAATAATCCGGCTCCGCAATGTCTGAACCAATATCCGATTTTGTACCAATAAGGATAAAAGGCTGGTCTGTCTTACGGTTGCGCGTCGACTCGATATGTGATCGTTCTTCGTCGGTTAGTGGAATCGTCAGATCCTTGAGATATACGACCAAATCTGCCTGGTCGATTGCTTTCTCGGAGCGACGCACGCCTTCAGCCTCAATAGTATCGACCGTTTTACGGATGCCGGCCGTATCTATCAATCTGAATACCAATCCTTCGTGACTCCAGTCCGCATCAATAGTGTCACGCGTTGTGCCGGCGATTTCCGATACGATAGCACGATCGGTTCCAACAAGAGTGTTCAATAATGTTGACTTACCCGCATTGGGCATGCCAACGAAAGCGGTGCGTATGCCATGTTTCACGAGCCGTCCCGCCTCGTAAGTTTCAAGGAGTGCATTCAGATCCTGGTCAAGATCAGTTAACAGCTTTTTAAGTTGCTCCCTGTTGGCAAACTCGACGTCTTCTTCCACGAAATCCAGTTCGAGTTCGACCATGGCCGTTGCATCTATAATCGCCTGCCGGAATTTTCGGACGTATTTGCCAAGCTCGCCTTCCAGTTGCTGACCGGCCGCATCAACGGCCCTGCGACTCTTGGCGTGAATCAAGTCAGCTACCGCTTCCGCCTGGGTCAGTTCCATCTTACCATTAAGAAAAGCGCGATGGGTAAATTCGCCTGCCTGGGCCATTCGAATGCCTGTTGCTAAAACGGCTTCAAGAACAGCCTGTGTTACCAGTACGCCACCATGGCACGATATTTCGACGGACTCTTCACCGGTATATGAGTGCGGGGAACGAAATAGCGTTATAAGAACTTCGTCAATTAACGTAGTACCGTTGTACAGGCGACCAAAATGAACGGTATGAGAAGGTTTCTGGGTGAGATCAGAACTTCTGAAAATAGTATTGACCTTTGCAATACAATCCCTGCCAG
>Ga0114931_10011929_pt1 | contig 10212 bp, 7 predicted proteins | sample 2SBtaG_FD_89579 | JGI IMG/M metagenome (GOLD analysis project Ga0114931, IMG submission 89579) | Deep subsurface microbial communities from Kolumbo volcano to uncover new lineages of life (NeLLi) - 2SBTROV14_V59a metaG | ecosystem: Environmental > Aquatic > Marine > Volcanic | place: Kolumbo... | reverse complement strand
GCGGGCCCGCCCCGTGGCCGTTATCGGAGCAGAAATTATGGACAAACTTTTTGATAAAACAGACCCGCTGGGGAGGCGGATTAAAATAAACGGATTCCCTTACAAGATCATCGGTGTTCTTAAGCGGGAAGGCTCCTTTTTTGGTTTCAGTATTGACCGTCAGGTGTTGATTCCCTATACGGCCTTCCGCGGTTACGCGATGCACCGGCGCGGAATTACCATTGCCATGAAAGTTGAGGATGCTTCCGAACTGGAAGATATGAAGGCGGAAACCCGGGGACTGCTGCGGCAAGTGAGAAAAATTCCCCCGGGCGAAAAGGATAATTTTTCCATTAACCAGCAGGATATGCTGACCGATTTTTACAAGCAGATCACCGGTACTTCTTACCTGGTAATTTTTATCATCGGCGCTATCTCGCTGGTGGTGGGCGGCATCGGAATAATGAACATTATGCTGGTTTCCGTAACCGAAAGAACCAAGGAAATTGGTATTCGGAAGGCCATTGGCGCCACCCGGAACCAGATACTGCTCCAGTTTCTTACCGAATCTCTGGCGATCAGCTCCATCGGGGGAATTATCGGAATGATATTAGGCGTGGCCGCGGCGGAAATTCCGCTCCGCCTGATGCATCTCAATACTTCTGTTTCCGTTTTTACGGTACTTATCGGCTTCGGTTTTTCGGCCTTTGTGGGAGTGGTTTCGGGGCTTTATCCCGCATATAAAGCGGCAAAGATGTCGCCCATTGACGCCCTGAGCTATGAATAAGAGACAAAACGACAGATTTATGAAAGGCTGAAACGATGTATTTTTGGGAAATTCTCCGAACGGCGGTAACACAACTCCGGGCCAACCGCCTGAGATCGGTGCTGACGACCCTTGGTATTGTCATCGGGATCGGAACCGTTATTCTGATCGTTTCAGTCCTGGAGGGGTTTCGCATCTCCATCGCCTCCAAGTTGAACAATCTGGGCGCCAACACCTTCCAGGTGGAGCGCTATGGAGAGCGGTTTGTGCGCATGGGGCACGGAAAGTTCCAGCGAAGGAAAATTCTCAAGCCGGAATTGGCAGATGCCATCCGCGCCCGTTGCCCTTCGGTGAAATTTGTCGGTGTGGAAGTGTGGGCGTCAGGCCAGGTGATTGTTCACAAGGATAAGAGGACCAACTCCAATGTTTTTGTGGCCGGCGCTACGCCAGAGTTTACTATCAATAACGGAATGTATGTTTCCGACGGACGATTTTTAAACGACTCGGATGTTCGGTCCAGCGCCCACGTCGCCATTATCGGGCTGGATATTGCCGATAAAATTTTTCCCTATGAAAATCCGCTGGGTAAAGTAATCCGGATTAAAGGCCAAAAATTTAAAGTCATCGGAATTTTCGAAAAGCAGGGCAGCTCAGCCTTCGGCAGCAGCCGGGATAACCGCCTGGTTATTCCGCTGGGCGCCTGGGAGGAAACGTTCGGACGGAAACGCTCCGTTACTATCACGGTTATGGCCAGGAGTCGGGAACTCTTCCAGCAGGCCCAGGATGAAGTGATCGGTGTTCTGCGGGCGGAGCGGAAAGTGCCTCCGGGCAAAGATAACGATTTCGCCATCACCTCCAACGAATCTCTGGCCGAATCGTTTAACAAGATTGCCCGGATGATCCAGTTGGGCGGCATTGCCATCGGAATCATCTCCCTGTTGGTAGGGGGAATCGGCGTGATGAATGTAATGCTGGTCTCCGTTACCGAGCGGACCCGGGAAATTGGCGTGCGCAAAGCAGTAGGAGCGCCCAGAAGCGCCATTATGCGGCAATTTCTCATGGAAGCGATTACTCTGTGTCTGCTGGGAGGCGTTCTGGGGTTTGCCGGCGGGGTCGGTCTGGCCGCGCTGCTCTCGGCGCTGGCCAATATTCCCATGGCGGTTCCCGTTTGGGCGGTCCTCGCCGCTGTCATCGGCACCACCGTAGTGGGCGTCCTGGTGGGCATCTATCCCGCCCACCGTGCGGCCAATCTGAATGTAATCGATGCCCTGCGCTATGAGTAGCGGAAATCCCTTTCGGTAATGTTATCTGGATTGTTGGTCCTTTTCAAAGGACAATTTGATAGTTTCGGTCAGGGATTTTGCTAAGAAACCTTAAAAAATCCGACAACAAGAAATTCTGTTAGCCCAAAATTGAAAACGCTTCGTAGTCCGTCTTACCAATCCGCCGGATTTAGGGTTGACAACGGCAGAATAATATTTTATTTTAAAATTGACCGAACAGTCGGTCATTAAAATTTTTCGCACACATCCGATAATGGTGGGTAATCATGGCTAAGGTTGTCGACAAAAATCAGAAACGAAAAGAAATTCTGAAGGCGGCCATGCGGGTATTCGGAGAAAAGGGCGTGGCCGATACCAAGATGAACGATGTCGCCGTGGCGGCGGGCATCGGAAAGGGCACGATTTACGAGTATTTCCAGAACCGGGAAGATTTGCTTTGTGAAAGTTTTGAATATCTGCTGCGCAAAATAAAGGCGCTGATGCTCTCCCGGATTGACATTGCTTTGAGTCCTGAGGAAAAAATCCGTACCGGTTTCCTGGCTTACCTGGATGTCGCCACGCTGGAAATCGAAGAATTTGCCGAAATTTTGCTGGATTTCTGGGCGTACAGTATTCGACAGAAGGAAAAGGGGATCAATTTAACCCTGGACATCAGCTCCCGCTACCGGGAATACCGGGAACTTACCATTCCCATCCTGGAAGAAGGGGTGCGGACGGGGGTGTTCCGGGACATGGATACGGAGGTGGTCGCTTCCGCTCTCATTGCCGCTTGCGACGGTTTACTGCTGCAGTGGTTAGCCGACAAAGGGAACTTCAACCTGCAAAAGGCGGCGGAATTAACCTTAAATATACTTTTACAGGGTATTGCAGTGCCGTCGTAACATGGTTTATTCGATGAAGTAAAGGTATATTATTAAACAGTTTACCTAAGTTAAACGCACAAAAAAAGGAGCGTGAAATGGCTCAACATAATATCCCCAAGTCCGTTTCGGAACAGGAAGCGCGGGAAGTGGCCGAAGCCGCCCGGGAAAGCAGTTGGGAGAAGCCCAGTTTTCTGAAAGAGCTTTTTCTGGGAAAGCTTCGCCTGGATCTGGTTTATCCATTCCCGGAGCTGAAAGGCATCAATCGACCGGAATATCAGGAATTTTACCGAAAGCTGCAGCAACTGATGGAAGAAGTTGACTCCGAGGAAATCGACCGCAGCGGCAAGATCCCGCCGGAAATTATTCGCAGGCTGGCGGAAATGGGCGCTTTCGGGATGAAAATTCCCAAAGAGTACGGCGGCCTGGGGCTGACCCTGGCGGAGTACAACGACGCTCTCAAGCTGGTCAGCAGCAAGGACGGGAATTTGACGGCGCTGCTGTCGGCGCATCAGTCAATCGGCGTGCCGCAGCCGCTGATGCTGTTCGGTACCGACGAGCAGAAAAAGAAATATCTGCCGCGCATTGCCAAAGGAGCGGTTACCGCCTTTGCCCTTACCGAAACCAATGTGGGTTCGGATCCCGCCAACCTTTCTACCACGGTGGAAGAATCTGCGGACGGAAAATACTACATTTTGAACGGGGAAAAATTGTGGTGCACCAACGGCACTATTGCCGAGCTGTTTGTGGTAATGGCCCGTCATAAAAACGATCGAAAAATCAGCGCGTTTATCGTTGACGCGAGTTGGAAAGGATTTGAGGTCGTGAAACGGCTGCATTTTATGGGTCTGCACGCGCTGGAAAACGCGTGGCTGCGTTTTACCAACGTAAAAGTGCCCAAAGAGAATTTGTTGTGGAAAAAAGGCACCGGCCTGAAATTGGCACTGATCACGTTAAATACGGGGCGATTAGCGCTCCCGGCGTTTTCGGCTTCCGTGGGAAAGGTTTGCGTGGAAATTTCCCGGAAATGGGCCAATGAACGGGTACAGTGGGGCCAGCCGGTGGGCAAGCACGAAGCCATCGCCCACATGATTGCCGACATGACGGCGGAGACGTTTGCCATGGAAGCTGTCGCTGATCTGTCGACCTCCATGGCGGAAAACGATTTCGATATTCGCCTGGAAGCCGCTATCGGCAAAATGTACAACACGGAAATGGGCTGGAAAATCGTGGACAACACCCTGCAGATTCGCGGCGGGCGTGGTTACGAAACAGCTGCTTCTCTGGAAAGCCGGGGCGAACTGCCCATTCCCGTGGAAAGAATGATGCGGGATTACCGCATCAATCTGATCTTTGAAGGTTCCAGCGAAATTATGCGCCTGTTTATTGCCCGGGAAGCGGTGGACAAGCATCTGCAAGTGTCGGGAATCATGCTGGACCCGAAAGCGGGCATCGGCAAAAAATTGGCGGCGCTGCCCGGAATTATGGCGTTTTACGCGGTCTGGTACCCATCTTTATGGTTGAAATGGTCCGGCTGGCCGCGCTACAGTCAGTTCGGACGGTTGGCCGGGCATATGCGCTTTATCAACCGCTCCACCCGGAAACTGGCCCGCCAGGTGTTCCACGGAATGATTCGTTACCAGGCGAGATTGGAGAAGAAACAAGCCTTTCTGTTCCGTCTGGTGGAAATTGGTGCGGAGCTGTTCGCCATGACCGCCGCTATCAGCCGGGCAACAAAGATGGCCAAAAGCGGGCCGCAAAACGCCACGGAACTGGCAGATCTCTTCTGCAAGGCGGCCACCCGCCGGGTAAAGCGAAAATTCCGGGATTTATGGTTAAATGACGACGATGCCAAGTACCGCCTGGCCCGGAATGTTCTGGACGCCGATTACGAATGGCTGGAAAAAGGCATTGTGGGATTACAAGCCATTGAAAAAATGCAAAAACACGCCGCGGAGAAAGTCGCGGAACCGGCGTAAAAAGGGAGATTGATTATCCCGAGGGAGGCTTCGGCCTCCCTTTTTTTGTTTCCTTGAACTGCGCCAGAACATTTTTTTTGCGTTTCGCCGGCCAAATTTATTCCGTAACTTTTTTCCTAAAATACTGGCAAAATGAACAAACCGACCGCCCCTCTTTCCTTATCAAAAAAGGCCAGACTGATTCTGGAAGACGGTTCTGTTTTCCCGGGTATTTCCGTGGGTTACGAAAGTTCTGTCGCCGGAGAAGTGGTTTTTAATACCGGAATGGTCGGTTACCCGGAAACCCTGACGGATCCTTCCTATTTCGGGCAAATTCTGACGCTGACCTATCCGCTCGTCGGCAATTACGGTGTTCCCCCTTCAAAAAGCAAACGGCAACTGGAAAGCGCTTTTGAATCGACAAAAATCCAGGTTGCGGCGCTGTTGATGGCCGATTATTCGGAACTTTTCCATCACTGGAACGCCCGGCAAAGCCTCTCGGACTGGCTTGTCGCTCATCAAGTTCCTGCCTTATCCGGAATCGATACCCGGGCGCTGACCAAAAAATTGCGGGAGAAAGGCACCATGCTGGGGAAAATTCTTCTGGACGATACCGATATTGAATTTTATGATCCCGATCGGGATCATCTGGTGCAAAAAGTCAGCATACAACGGAAAATTCGCTATGAAGCAGGCAAGAAAACGGTGGCACTGATCGATTGCGGTTGCAAACATAACATTATTCGCCATTTTTTGCGAAGGAATATTTCCGTTCTGAGGGTTCCCTGGGACGCGGATCTCAGCGTCGAAAAATTTGACGGACTTTTCATTTCCAACGGTCCCGGGGACCCCAAGATGTGCCGGAAAACATTGTTGCAAATTCGTCAGGCTTTCGATCAAAAAATTCCCACTTTAGGAATTTGCCTGGGCCATCAACTGATGGCGCTGGCTGCCGGCGCGAACACTTTTAAGCTGAAATACGGCCATCGGGGACAGAATCAACCGGTCATTGAGGTCGGCGCCGACCGCTGTCTGATCACCTCCCAGAATCACAGTTTTGCCGTGGACAACCAAACTTTGCCGGCGGAATGGAAGCCGTGGTTTGTGAACCTGAACGATGGCACCAACGAAGGCCTGCGCCACACTTCGGGACTATTTTTCAGCGTTCAGTTTCATCCGGAAGCCAGTCCCGGGCCGGTGGACGCGGAATTCGTTTTCGATAAATTTGCGGACATGGTGAAGCGATGACTCACGGCGTGAAAAAGGTACTCATTTTAGGCAGCTCGGCGCTTAAAATCGGCGAAGCCGGCGAGTTTGATTATTCCGGCAGTCAGGCCATCAAAGCGCTGAAGGAAGAAGGCGTTAAAACCGTTTTGGTGAATCCCAACATCGCCACCATCCAAACCTCCGAACATCTGGCGGACGAAATTTATTTCCTGCCGGTTACGGCGGAATTCGTGGAAAAAGTCATCGAAAAGGAGCGGCCGGACGGCATTCTGTTGAGTTTTGGCGGCCAAACCGCGCTGAATACCGGCCTGGAAGTTTATCGCTCCGACGTTTTGGAAAAATATGGCGTGCGCGTTCTGGGAACGCCCATCGAGGCGATTATCGACACCGAAGACCGGGAAAGGTTTGTGGAACGGCTTTCGGAAATAGGCGCCAATTATGCCCGCAGCCGCGCGGTGGTCAGCGTAGACGAGGCGGCGGTAACGGCGCAAAAATTAGGCTACCCGGTGATGGTGCGCATTGCTTATGCCCTGGGCGGCCTGGGTTCCGGTGTGTGCCGCAATGAAAGGCAACTGCGCTCCCTGGCGGGGAAAGCGTTCAGCTACGCCTCCCAGATTTTAATCGAGGAATACCTGGAAGGATGGAAGGAAATTGAGTACGAAGTGGTGCGTGACCGGTTCGATAACTGCATCACCGTCTGCAACATGGAAAACTTCGATCCCATGGGCATCCACACCGGCGAAAGTCTGGTGGTGGCGCCCAGCCAGACGCTTTCCAACCGGGAATATCATCTGTTGCGGGAGGTGGCCATTCGGGTAATCCGCCATCTGGGAATTGTCGGGGAATGCAACATCCAGTACGCGCTGGACCCCCGTTCCGAGGATTATCGCATTATCGAAGTGAACGCGCGGCTTTCCCGCAGTTCCGCCCTGGCATCCAAGGCCACCGGCTATCCGCTGGCGTTTGTGGCCGCCAAGCTGGCGCTCGGTTACGGGCTGCATCAACTTTCCAACTCCATCACCCGGGTTACCAAATTCTTTTTTGAACCGGCTCTGGACTACGTTGTGGTTAAAATGCCGCGCTGGGATTTAAAAAAATTCCGCCGGGTTTCCCGCAAAATCGGTTCCAGGATGAAATCCGTGGGCGAAGTAATGGCCATCGGCCGCAATTTTGAAGAAGCGCTGCAGAAAGCGCTGCGAATGCTGGAAATCGGAGCGTTGGGGCTGGTCGGAAATGATAATTTCAAGTTCAGTGATGTGGCCAAAGAGCTGAAACGTCCCACGGAAGAACGGATTTTTGCCATCGCGGAAGGACTGAAATCCGGTTTTTCGGTGGACCGAATTTACAAGTTGTCTTTTATCGATAAATGGTTCCTGCACAAAATTGCGAACATTGTGGAGATTGAAAATTGTCTGCGGCAAGGCGGAGCCAGACTGTCCCCCGAGCTGTTGTTGCGCGCCAAGCAGCGCGGGTTCAGCGACGCTCAAATTGCCGCCATTCGCGGAGAGGATGAGGCGGAAATCCGCCGGTTGCGCCATGAGCTTAACTTGTGACCGGTGGTCCACCAGATTGACACCCTGGCGGCGGAATATCCCGCCCAAACCAATTACCTCTATCTGACCTATAACGGCGTCGAAGATGACTTACAATTTCACGGTGAAAAAGCGGTCATCATCCTTGGATCCGGCGCCTATCGCATCGGCAGTTCGGTGGAATTTGACTGGTGCTGTGTGAACACCGGCAAAACATTGCGGGAACTGGGCTACGAAACCACCATGGTCAATTACAACCCTGAGACGGTCAGCACCGATTACGACGAGTTTGATAATCTGTTTTTTGATGAAATCAATCTGGAGACGGTGCTGGAGATTTACCACAAGCTCAACCCTCTGGGCGTCATTGTATCGGTGGGCGGGCAAATTCCCAACAACCTGGCGCTGAAGCTGCATCGGGAAGGCGTTGCCATTCTGGGCACTTCGCCGCAGAGCATCGACACGGCGGAAAATCGGCGTAAATTTTCCTCGTTGCTGGATTCCCTGAGAATCAGCCAGCCGGAATGGCGAGAGCTGACCTCGATGGAGGAAGCCCGGGAATTTGCCCGGAAGGTGGGTTATCCGGTACTGGTGCGACCGTCCTACGTTCTCAGCGGCGCCGCCATGGCGGTAGCCGCCAACGATTCCGAGCTCAGCCGGTTCTTGGAAAAAGCAGTGCGGATTTCTCCCGAACACCCCACCGTGATGAGCAAATACCTGGTAGACGCCAAAGAGATTGAGTTTGACGCCGTGGCCCGGAACGGCGAAATAATCGCCCACGCCATTTCCGAGCACGTGGAAAATGCCGGTGTCCATTCCGGGGATGCTACCCTGGTTCTGCCGCCCCAACGCACTTATCTGGAAACCATCCGCCGTATCCGGGAAATCTCCCGTAAAATTGCCGCCGCGCTGGAAATAAACGGGCCGTTCAATATTCAGTTCATTGCCCGTAAAAACGAAGTAAAAGTGATCGAGTGTAATCTGCGCGCGTCGCGCAGTTTCCCGTTCGTTTCCAAGATATTGAAAAAGAACTTTATTGACCTGGCCACCCGGGTAATTTTGCAAAAACCAGCGGAAAAAATCAAAAATTCGTTTTTCGAAATGAACTACGTGGGCGTAAAAGCGCCGCAATTTTCCTTCACCCGGCTGGAAGGCGCCGACCCCACGCTGGGCGTGGAAATGGCCTCCACCGGCGAAGTGGCCTGCCTGGGCGATGATTTTAATGAGGCCTTTTTAAAAGCGCTGCTTTCTGTCGGCTACCGTCTGCCGGTCAATTCCGTCCTGCTTTCCACCGGTTCCATCGAATCCAAGGCGGTGTTGCTGGAAGGTATTCGGCTGCTGCGGGTCAGAGGCATTCGTCTGTACGCCACGCGGGGAACCGCCCGGTTTCTTAAATCCAATGATATTGAAGTGGAAACGTTGAACTGGCCGTTGGGGAAAAAGCAGCCAAACTGTGTGGATTATATCAAACAAGGCAAAATCGACCTGGTCATCAATATTCCCAAAAATTTTCAGGAGCAGGAACTCACCAACGATTATATTATTCGGCGCACCGCAGTGGATTATGCCGTGCCGCTCATTACCAACCGGCAGATCGCGGAACGGTTTGTTGAAGCCATTTGCGATTCGGCGCCAGGGGCGCTGCAAATCAAGAGCTGGTCGGAATATGCCTGATTTTGTCCCAGAGCTAATTTTTGGCCGGGGGATTCTTTACCAATCCCTGAACCCGGACGGAGAAAATTATCTATGAGTCGGCCCAAAGGCAACAATTCCCGGCTTTCGCCGGAGAAGATTCGAAAAGTGTTATCGATTCTGGAAAACGAATATGGGAATACCGGAACGGCGCTGAAATTTCGTTCCAAGTTTCAGCTTTTGGTCTCCACTATGATGGCAGCCCAAAGCACCGACAAACAGGTGAATAAGATTACCAAAGCGCTTTTTGTCGAATTGCCTGACGCGACGGCGTTTTCCAAACTTTCTCCGGAAGAGCTGGAAGAGAAGATTAAGCAGGTCGGTCTTTTCCGCAGCAAAGCCCGGAATATCGTGGCGGCTTCAAAGATGATTCTCGATGAATTCAACGGCAGAGTGCCAGACAGCCGCGAAGCGCTGATGAAACTGCCCGGCGTGGGACGCAAGACCGCCAATGTGGTGCTCAGCGTAGGTTTTCAGCAGGACGCAATTGCCGTGGACACTCACGTTTTCCGGGTTTCCAATCGGATCGGGCTGGCCGGTGGCAAGGACGTCCGGGAAACGGAGGAACATTTGATGCGGAATATTCCGCAGGATAAATGGTCGGCGGCGCACCACTGGCTCATCTGGCACGGGCGGAAAATCTGCAAAGCGCAAAAACCGGCCTGCGGAGTCTGCCCCATTCGGAAATACTGTTGGTATGCCCAAAAACCATAAATTTTGTCTCCTTTTTTTTGCAGAAGACATTTGGCGAAAATTGGAGATGACTTTTTGAACAAGATTGCGACGACGATATTTTTCAAATCGATTATCTATCCATTCCGATGCGTTGAACGGATAAAATTGTAACCCCGCATGATACTCAACCGGACATTATTTCGCTCGCCATTTTTATTCTCTTGATTAAAGCGGTCCCGG
>Ga0114931_10011928_pt1 | contig 10212 bp, 9 predicted proteins | sample 2SBtaG_FD_89579 | JGI IMG/M metagenome (GOLD analysis project Ga0114931, IMG submission 89579) | Deep subsurface microbial communities from Kolumbo volcano to uncover new lineages of life (NeLLi) - 2SBTROV14_V59a metaG | ecosystem: Environmental > Aquatic > Marine > Volcanic | place: Kolumbo... | reverse complement strand
TGCGCGACCCGGCATTCTATGCGGTTTGCTTCGTGAGTGCGATGGCCGCGTTCGTCACCCTCAAGCTCACGACATTTTTTGATAAAGAAGAGAGTCAGGCAATAAGGAGCATCGTCAGTGCGGCAGCCACCAAATTGGCGGGATTATTCACCAAACCATCTCTCAAGAGGAGCTGACCAGCCGATGAAATCACGCCTCTTCGTTTGGTGCCTGATGTTGCTTCTGGTCGGCGCTCACTTCAGAAGCCGCGGCGGTCAAGTGGAAAATTTGCAGGCGGATTGGCTGGTATTGACACAGCTTGCGGTCGCTCTCCTGGCACTTGCCCTCAGCATGAGATCCCTTTTCGGCACAACGCCTCTGGGTGGAAGAACCAAAATATTGTTCACCTTTCTCTTCGTGGCAGGTCTCTCCGCGGTAACCAGTGAATTTACAACCAAGGTCATCGGGTACTGGCTGCTGCTTGCCGGCCTGGTGGTCCTGACCGCGTCACTCGTCCGTGAAGCCAGAACGGAAAAAGATCTCAGGAGGATTGAAACCGCCTGGTTAGTGACAACGGTTTTGTTCGTTCTTAAGGACGCTGCCGTTGCTTTTCTGGGGCAAAACTTCCAGAACCCGAATGATATTGCCCGCCTTGGCATGGGTCTAACCCACGCAAATCATCTTGCCTTCTACGCCGTGCTTGCCTTTTGGCTGACCTTTCGCAAGGCGACCAGGGGGACTCATATTCTCCTTTGGGCCGTGAGAATCTTACTTGTGCTTATCATCTTACTGACGCGCAGCCGGACCTCAATCGTTTGCCTTCTCGTTGGTGGCATGGCCCACTTTTGGTTTGAGTTCGCCGGCAAGGGCCTGAGGCGTGGCCTCATTCTTCGAGTGTCCAGCGCGACACTGCTCAGCGGCTTCGCGATCGCTGCCCTGGCCGCGGTCTATTTCCAGTTCGATTGGGCCATGTCGCTGCTAAATACCTTCAACCGCGGCGAACATCCAGACTCTCTGGCGACATTGTCATCCGCCCGCATTTACATTTGGCAAAATGCCTGGTACAGAATTATAGAGAGCCCGCTGGCTTTTCTTTTCGGCCACGGCTACGCAGTCAGCCGCTCCGTGTTAAATGATGGTTCCGTCTCGTTGCGGTTCTTTGCCGCGCATTCACACAATGATTTTCTGGAAGTTTTCGTAAATATGGGACTGCTGGGGGCAATCTGCTATCTGCTAATCGCGCTCCACGGCGCCACCTGGCTCACTAGATTTCGTATTCTCCGGTCGCGGTTCTCACTGAAGTTCGCTGCACGAGCCGCCAGCGTCGTTGTCATGTTCTTTCTGTTCTCTCTAACGGAAGTCAGTTTCGGCAACAAAATCGCACCGCCCCTGATCTTGTTTATTTTCTATTTTCTCAGCCTCGATCAACAATTCATAAAACGGAAAGCAGAGCCTCTCCCGATAGGATCAAGCACTCGTCACCGCGCAACGCAACCTCAAAGAGATCACAGCTATCGCAAGCAACGATGAAAGGCGCGAAATGAAAAAACAAAGCTTCAAGATACTTACGGTTTTTGGCACGCGGCCAGAGGTCATCAAACTCTTTCCGGTGCTTGAGGCACTGTCGCATGAAGCTGACCTCAAAAGTAAAACGGTGTGCACGGCACAACACCGGGAAATGATTGATGATTTGCTCACGCTCTTTGCAATTCAGCCGGACCATGACCTGAATATTATTCAGCCCAAGCAGACTTTGAGCGAGATGTCGCGGCGCGTGTTGAAGCTCCTCAGCCCCATCCTGGTTCAAGAGAAGCCGGACATGGTGCTGGTGCAGGGTGACACCACCAGCGCGCTCATGGGGGCGTTGTCAGCTTTTTACCAAAAAATTCCGCTTGGGCATATCGAAGCCGGTTTGCGTTCCTTTAACAAGATGCATCCGTTTCCTGAAGAAGCAAACCGAACCATGATTTCGGCGATGGCTGACTTACACTTCGCCCCCACGGCCGTCAACGCTCAAAATCTTGGCGATGCCGGAATTCTCCCTGAACAGATAATCATTACCGGTAACACGGTCATCGACGCGCTTAAAATTATCGCGGGGCGTTCGACCGGAAGGCTGGCAACCTACCTGCCGCTCCAGGCCCTGCTTTCCAAAAAACTTATTCTGGTGACAGCTCACAGACGCGAGAATTGGGGTGCTCCGTTGGAAAACTTGTGTCGCGGGATCAGGGAACTGGTTGAATGCCACGAAGACATCGAAATCGTCTATCCGGTGCATCTGAATCCCAGGGTCAGGGATACCGTTTTCAAGCTGCTCGACCAGGTACCCCGTGTTCACTTGTTGCCGCCACTCCCATACGAAGCGTGCATCGAAGCCATGCAAAAAGCGACCCTCATTATCACCGATTCGGGCGGCATCCAGGAAGAGGCACTGACCTTCGCCAAACCCACACTGGTCTTTCGGGAAGTGACGGAACGAAAGGAGGGCGTGGCCAGTGGCGGTGTGAAATTGCTGGGTCTCAGCCGCAAAAAACTGGTCGAGGAGGTCTCCCGTCTGCTGACCGATCCGAAAGCTTATGCCAGGATGAAAGCTCCGTTCAATCCTTATGGTGATGGCAAGGCGGCCGAACGCATCGTGCAAATGTTACTCAGTTATTTCGGCAAGCGTGGGAGACCGGAAGCGTTTCAACTGCCAGATGTCCGATACCGGAGGGCCTCATGAAAACCGTCGCAAACAGAGGAGTTTTTTCCCTCTCAGTAGCAGAACACCGGCTGCTTAAAAAATTGCTAAATTCCGGTGTCCTCAAACGGACCGGAATCGCTGAATCGGTCCTAAAAGACAACCCGACCCTGACACCCCATGAAGGTGGCGGCCAGCCCGCGATCACTCAGAACGATGGCCGCGTTGATGCCGTGCAAAAAATTCATGTCGTGCTACCCGCTTATAATGAAGCTGCGTCACTACCGCGTCTTCTGGCCCGTTTTTCCACCTTGGCGCTGCGTGGCCAACTCATAATATGGGTCGTCGATGACGGATCACGGGACGACACAGCGGCAATCGGGCGGCGAGGTGCACAACATCTCGATGTGCGACTCCTTTCCCACGCACGGAACCTTGGACTCGGGCAGGCCCTGCAGACCGGCATCCGCGCCGCGGTTGCCGATACCACCGATCGCGATGTGATCGTGGTGATGGATGCGGATGACACGCACGATACAAATCTCATCTCAGCGATGGTCAAGCAGATTGAAGGGGGTTCTGATATCGTGTTGGCGTCACGTTTTGTGGCAGGCGGCGACGATGCCACCGCCCCACCGTTTCGAAGGTTTCTATCGCGCAGCGCGGCCTTCGTGTTCGAACATATTCTGCCCGTTTCCGACGTGCAGGATTTCACCAGCGGCTACCGGATGTACCGGGCAAGCCTGCTGAGAAGATCCGTCCAGCACTGGGGAGAACGCCTTATCGAAGAACGCGGCTTCGCGTGCATGGTGGAATTACTGCTGAAACTGCGTTATTGCCGGCCCGTGATCACTGAAGTTCCCCTCGTGCTGCGGTACGACCGTAAAGCAGGTAAGAGCAAGCTCAAACTTTGCCGCACGCTGCTGCAATATCTGAAACTTGGGTTGCGTGAACGGTTGCAGCCACCACCTGCACGGGATTTGTAAGATCATGCCAAAAAAAATCGTCATCATCGGAGGCGGCATCTGCGGACTGGCCTGTGCCCATCGACTACTGAAAAGTAACCTCAACGTGACGCTGCTTGAAGCAAGCGATCAACTGGGAGGACTGGGAACTTTTTTCCAATATGAGGATGCCTGGATCGATCGTTTTTACCACTGCGTCATGCCGAATGATAAACATTTGCTAAAACTCATGGCCGAAGTTGGACTTGCGGAACGGATCTACTGGGAACCCACCCAAATGGGGTTTATCGTGGCCGGCAAACACTACGCCTTCAATACGCCGGTCGACCTCCTGCGTTTCACGGCCATCCCCTTAGCGCACCGAATCCGACTTGGCGTCATGTCGCTGCTGCTTCGGAAGCTCGGCGAGGGCAAAGACCTGGACAATTTGCCAACCCAGGACTTCCTGACAAAAATTTTTGGGAAACGCATCTGGGAAAATTTTTGGCAGCCGCTCTTCAAGTCCAAATTTGGCCCACACGCCGGCAGTTTGCCGTCCCTCTATCTTTGGCAGCGACTTGGCAGAGAAAAAAATGTCGCGACCCGCGGTTATCTGACTGGCGGGTTGAAACGTTTTATCGACGAGATGGAAAAATCCATCTTGCGCCGCGGCGGCAAAATTATCAAAAATCACCCCGTCGCCGCCTTGCACGAAACATCGACCGGCGTAATACTTACCTGCGCGGACGGCAGCGAGATCGCAGCGGATTGGGTAATTTGCACCGCGCCAATGCCGCTTGTAAGAGAACTCATTCGCAATAGTTCCTTCGAGGGAAAATACAAAGATGCGGAGCTTCAGGCGCAGGGCGTGGTCAACGCTCTTTTCTTTCTCAAGAGACCGCTTGAAAATCATTACTGGACGCCGGTCGTTAACTCCGGCACCGGATTCGATGGCGTGGTAGAAATGTCAGCCCTCGTCGACAAAAGACAATATGCGGGTCACCATCTAGCCTATGTTATGAAGTACTGCGACCGCAATTCGACCTTTTTCAAAATGAATGACCGTGACATAATACAACAGTGGACCAAAGATTTTCTCATGCTTTACCGTGACTTGCCATTGACGAAACAGGATATTGTGGACGTCCGCCTGTTTAAGGCACCTTTTGTAGAACCGGTCTATCCGCTTGGTTACCTTGAGAAAAAGCCCGGATTTCAGGTCGGAGATAGTCATTTGCTATTGGCAAATACATCGCAGGTTTACCCGGATATTACGTCGTGGAATGCCAGCAGCCGGCTGGCGTGCGAGGTGGTCGACTTCCTGCGTATGAAGTTGCTGGCCGGTCAGTCGTGTGAACCGCGGAACGAGTCGCATGCCGTCAAACTTGACCAGTAAACCTCAACCACACCTGGCATGATTAAGAAAAGACACCTGCCCGAACAAGACAAAATCAGTCAAACTCCAAAAGATTTGCGTGTTTCCGGTTGACTACTAAGCTATAATTCCATATCTTATGTGTACACTATTCCAATATACGCTATATAATTGTACACTATATTAGTGTACACATAGTCAATTAGGCAGACTGGTATGTTAAAAAACATTACCCTGAGCGCCGAGGAACAACTGATTCGCGAGGCGCGCGAAAAAGCACGGCGAGAGCGCACGACCCTCAACGAGACATTCAGACGATGGCTCGAGCAGTATGTGAGCGCGGACTATCGGTTGAAGGATTATGAGGCTTTGATGCAATCGCTCAGTTACGCTGAGCCCGGCAAATCATACAACGGGCGAAATGAATGAGCGCCATCTATTTCCTTGATACCAACATATTTGTTTGCGCTTTTGACTCCGCGAACCCAAAGAAACAGAAAAGAGCAAATGAACTCATCAAGACTGCTTTAAGAAATAATGCTGGCTGTATCAGTTTCCAGGTTGTGCAGGAATTCATGAACGTTGCCACGCACAAGTTTTCTGCTCCCCTGTCGATACCGGACTGCGAGAAATACCTGAATTCAGTTTTGTCGCCATTGTGTCAAGTCTTTGTTAGTATGGAACTTTACTCCCGGTCTCTGGACGTCATGACCCGATGGCAATTCCCATTCTACGATTCTTTAATCGTGGCCGCGGCCCTGCAAGCGGATTGTTCTATTCTGTATTCAGAAAATTTACAGCACGAAGGGAGAATTGAAGATTTGACGGTTTACAATCCGTTTCGCCCCCGCTAGTGCTTTCTTGCGGAAATCAGGGTAATAAACCTTACGAAGGTTTTAGGGTCCAATAAGACTAATTCGTGCTTCAATTTATTGCAATACATTCAAAACCCGGCCTTGTTTTTGAAACTTCGTAAGGTTCTTAGACAATACGCTTTTCAACGCAAGGAAGTATTAGCGGGAATGTACAAAAATCGGCCTGAAAAACTGAAAGCAACGTTGTCCATCGATCTGGACAATCAATGGGCCTACATGAAAACCAATGGGGACTCGAACTGGGCTGCCCTACCCTCTTACCTGGATATTTTCATCCCACATTTTCTTGACCTGCTCAGCCAATTACATTTGAAAGTGACGTTTTTCATAGTCGGCCAGGATGCCGTGCTCTCCCGGCATCGCGACCTCATGGCACGAATAACGGCGGAAGGACATGAGGTTGGGAACCACTCCTTCAACCACGAACCTGGTTTCCACGATTACTCAAGAAGTCGTATCCGGGAAGAAATATCACAATCCGAAGAGGCCATTGTTTCGGCAACAGGTGTGAAACCGATTGGATTTAGAAGTCCCGGTTTCAGTTGGAGCGAACGATTATTTGACGTGCTGAGTGAGTGCGGCTATGAATTCGATGCGTCCACTTTCCCCACCTATCTCGGACCGTTGGCAAGAGCCTTCTTTTTCGCGACGTCCAAGCTTTCACCGGAAGAAAAAGAGAAGCTGGGAAGACTTTACGGCACTTTCAGCGATGGCCTCCGACCCCTGCGCCCTTACCATTGGCACCTACCCGCAGGCAAGGAGCTGCTTGAAGTGCCGGTGACAACCATGCCGATCTTCAGGCTGCCGGTTCACATGACGTATCTCAGCTTCCTCGCGGGTTTTTCCACTCCGTTCATGCGGTTTTATTTGAACGCGGCAACCCGGCTTTGCCAGGCGACCAGGACGGAACCGCACTTTCTGTTACACCCTCTCGATGTCCTGGGATCAGACCAGGTTCCGGCTCTTTCCCGTTTTCCCACCATGAAGATGCCTTCAAAGCAAAAGACAGAGTTGGTGAAACAAGTCCTGAAAACACTGGCCGCCCGTTTCGATTTGTCTGGCATGAATGAATATGTGCGTTACAAAAGGTCCCGGTCAATGCACGAACATTTGCCGTAAAACGTGGGTCAGAGCTCAGATCCCGTCAGTCCACGGGACGCTCTAGTGAGCCTCCAGCCAATTGCGACCGACCCCAATATCAACTTTTATCGGCACATCGAGTGGGAGAGCCCCCTCCATCTCTTCTTTCACCAAACGTTTCACCGCTTCGACTTCGGATTGAGGTGTTTCGAAAACCAGTTCATCGTGAACCTGCATGATCATCCTGGTTTGGTAGCTGCCGTCACGTAATTTACGCCAAATGTTGATCATGGCGATTTTGATAAGCTCGGCCGCTGTTCCCTGAATCGGCGTATTCACGGCGGTGCGTTTGGCAAACTCCCTGATGTTGAAATTCTTGCTGTGAATTTCCGGCAGGTAGCGACGGCGGTTCAGCATCGTTGTAACAAACCCCTTCTCTTCAGCTTCCGCATGCATGCGGTCGACAAACTCCTTTACTTTCGCATAAAGGGCGAAATAACTGCTGATAAAATCACGCGCCTCTTCCGTGGAAATATGCAGCCGTGAAGCCAGGCCGTAAACGCCCATGCCGTACATGATGCCGAAGTTGATCTCTTTGGCGCGGCGCCGGTGCTCATGATCCAGATCCTCCGGTGGGATTTGAAAAACCAGTGAGGCGGTTTTGCTATGAATATCTTCACCGTTGGTGAAAGCCTCCAATAAGACCGGATCCTGCGACAGATGCGCCATGATTCGGAGCTCCACCTGTGAATAATCAGCATCCAGAATGACGTGGTCACTGTCCGCCGGAATAAATGCACGCCGGATTTCACGGCCCATTTCGGTGCGAATAGGAATATTCTGCAAATTGGGATCGCTGGAGGAAAGGCGGCCGGTCGCGGCAACCGTCTGGTTGTACGACGTGTGCAGCCGGCCCGTGTCAGGGTTCACTAAATTCGGCAGAGCATCGACATAAGTAGACTTGAGTTTGGTAAGTTCCCGATATTCCAGCAGGGTGCGGGGCAGGTCATGTATTTTTGCCAATTCTTCCAGCACAGCCGCGTCGGTGGAGTAGCCGGTCTTGGTGCGTTTCTTACGTGGCAGCTTCAGCTTTTCGAACAAAATTTGGCCGAGCTGCTGCGTCGAGTTGATATTGAACTCCTCACCGGCCATTTCGTGGATCCGTGAAATCAAACCCCCGATCTGTCCAGACATTTTTTGGGACATGCTCTCCAGAAATGGCAGGTCGAGAGAAACACCCACGTGCTCGACATCCGCCAAAACATAGGTGAGCGGAATTTCAATTTCGTTTAGCAATTTGTCAAGTTTAGCTGCTTGCAATTTGGGTCGGAAAACTTCAGTCAGACACAGCGCAATATCTGCTTCCTCACAGGCATGGTCCGCTACACGTTGCACCGACACATCCAGCAGGCTCATCTGTTTCTTCCCTTTACCGAGCAAGTCAGAAGAAGCCGACTTGCTGCGACCCAGGTATTCACGCGCCAGAGCTTCGAGGTTATGTTGCCGAAAGGTAGGATTGATCAAGTATGAAGCCAACATCGTATCGAAACTCGCACCATTAAGCGCCACGCCGTACCTTGACAAAACCAGCATATCATGCTTCAGATCATGCCCGGTCTTTTTAAGGGACACATCTTCGAAGATTGGCTGAAGAAAAGGCGTGATCTCCACGTCTTCAAAAAGGTCGCCCGGTCGGGCAAGCTGTAAGGATTTGGTGCCGTTCTTCCCCTGCGTTGAATTGATCGGTAGATAGAACCCTTTGCCAGGCTTGGTTGAGAACGTCAGACCCACGATTTCGCCCCGAAGTGGGTCCGGGTGAGTCGTTTGGAGGGTTACCGCGAAAAACTGGCCTGCGCGCAAGACTCCGATGAGATTTTGCAAGCGCTCTTCGTTGTCAACGATCTCAACCTCTAACGAAAGCGTCTTTTGCGGCTGGTCCTGGTAGCGATCGATGAGGGTGTTAAACTCAAGCTCCTGTAGCAGCGGCAGCAACTCTTCGAAATCGGGTTCTACACATTTTAACGTTTCCAGTCCGACGTCGAGTGGCACATCCGTGTCGATGCGCACCAGCTTCTTTGAAAGAAGCGCCATCTCACGCCCACTCTTGAGATTTTCCCGCACATTGGCGCGGCCCACTTTGTCGGCATTTTCCAGGACAGCTTCAAGATTGCCAAACTCGACAAGCAATTTGACCGCGGTTTTCGCGCCAACACCTTTAACGCCCGGCACATTGTCGGAACTGTCCCCCATCAAGCCGAGGTAGTCGACTATCTTGTCGGGGGGCAAGCCGATCTTGTTCTCAACGCTCTCCCGGCCGAGCACTTCTGGCGTATCGCTAACTCGTCTGCTGGGTTGGTAAAGCTTGACGTCATCGTTCACTAGCTGCATGAAATCTTTATCGCCGCTGACGACGTAAGTCTCGAAACCCTCGCACTGCGCTTGTTTGGCCAATGTTCCGATCACGTCGTCCGCCTCGTAGCCATCCACTTCCAGAAGCGGAATATTGAGGGCCGTAATCGCATGGTGTAGAATCGGGAGCTGGTCCCGCATGTCATCCGGCATTTTTTGCCGTGTGGCTTTGTATTCGGCATACTGCTTGTGTCTGAAAGTCGGTCCCTTCGGGTCGAAAACCACCGACAGATAGTCGGGCTTTTCATTGTCCTGTATCATAAACAGGAAACGTAAAAAACCGTAGACCGCGCTGACATTTTGGCCTTTGGAGTTGGTTAATGGGTTGTTAATAAACGCATAGTATGAGCGATAGGCGATGGCGGAACCATCTATCAGGAAAAGAGTCTTCTTACTCATTCTGGGAATCCTTCACAAAATCTGGTAGAATGTTCGGCTCAAAAGAACATTGGAGGGCAGCGCATGAGACACAATGTAGCGCAATGTTGCGTAATAGTCAAATCCGTGGATGCCCTCTATTTTCGCGCCGGTGAAATGATCCAGGTCGCGTTCGGAGAAACTTTCCCATCCTAGACCCAGAGGGTCCTCTCCTCCTGAATCACCCGGCCTTTGTGGCAATGCTGAAACCACCAATTTGCTCATCAAGACACGTCCCGCAAGTTTAATGTGCATCACATGCGCTTTTGATTTGAAATTAAGAATTTTCTTGCTAATATGGGAAGTGTCTTGTGATTGTCGCCCCTATACCCGCGGCGACCCACGGCACTCAACTTGTGGTTAGTTTTTCTAATATTCACGGAAGGGGAGGCGAACCCTCAATTAAGAATAATACTTTAACGAGAATAATAAGGACAAACCGATGAGCACACC
>Ga0114931_10011927_pt1 | contig 10212 bp, 3 predicted proteins | sample 2SBtaG_FD_89579 | JGI IMG/M metagenome (GOLD analysis project Ga0114931, IMG submission 89579) | Deep subsurface microbial communities from Kolumbo volcano to uncover new lineages of life (NeLLi) - 2SBTROV14_V59a metaG | ecosystem: Environmental > Aquatic > Marine > Volcanic | place: Kolumbo... | reverse complement strand
GACGACTGGCGCACCAACATCAGCCGCGGCGCGGTGGCCGAACCGCTGCCGGTGACCTCGGAGCTGGAGGAATTGGCCCGGCGGGCAGCCACGGCGGTCGGCGCCACGCTGGCCGGAGTCGACCTGCTGCCGGGTAACGATGGAGGTCTCTACGCGCTGGAGGTCAATGCGATCCCCGGCTGGCGGGCGCTGGCCGCCGCCACCGGCATCGACGTGGCCCAGCTGGTCCTGGAGCACCTCAAGCGGGCTTGCACCGCGGGCTAAGTTGCCGACAGGTATCAGGGGTACATAATCGGCATGGAGGGCAATGGGGCAGCGATCGCTTTGGATTTCAAACAGGTTAGCCAGCCGAAACAGGCCATCACCCGCCAATGGTTCCAGGTGGGCAGGTATGTGCCGATGGTCAGGCTGCGCGGCTCCGTGGTTGCCTTGCCTGCCGGACTGTGCGACTCAGCCGTGGCCAGCCGAGTGTCAGATGTTTTTTCACATAACGCCACCATCTTGCGGCGATCGAAGATGGCAAGTACCTTTTGGCCCGTTGGCGAGTCAGTTCGCTGTGCGTGGTAGCCCACCAATGAAGCAGTTCAGCGGCGGCGATGGATTCCGCGTTGGCGTTTGGTATTGACTCTCTCTGTTCCTCGATGACCTCCTGGTAAAGCGCGATCAACTGATCCAGCAAGCGCTCAATATCAGACATGGCACGAATGCGATTGTGAACGTTGTTTGCATCGACCGCGTCATAACGGGCTATCTGGCGCCGAACGGTGTCGATTCGAATGGGGTTTGTCAAGAGTCGTCGGCCGAAATTCCACCGCGAGAGGCGGTCAAGTTCCGCCACGGTGACCAGTGGGCCAATCCCTTTTGCATCGCAGACAACGACGGCGGCGCCAACGGATAGGGCTTCCCAGGCACAGCGACCTTTGGCGAAGACTAGATCGTATTCGGGCAACCGTAATTCGGGTTGCAGGCAACTGCCACCAAATTTATCTCCGATGATGTCAAGCGTAATGCCGGCTTGGATGCACGCTTCCCGAATTGGTTGTACCGTCCTGGAGTCCGCATAGTTGCTGATAATCAATGCCCGTTTTAGGCACTTGGGTAGAGGGCCACGCGGCTTGAATCGCCGCATATCGACGCCGTTGTACAACACGCGAACCTGTTGGGAGGAAATCCCGTCACGCATCGTCAGCCGTTCCTGGCAGGCGTGGTCGACGGCTACATACTGACGAATTCGTGGAAATCGTGGCGCCGTATCATGCCACGAGGAACAGTCGTGGCAAACGAAGATCGCTGGAACGGTCGGGAAGTGGAGCAATGCGGCCATGGTTTCCAGGCTGTGATGGCCGTGGATCACATCCGGTGGCTCGGTGATACGATCAAGCCGATCAACCACGGGGATGGAGTCGTTGCTGAGTTGGGCCGCAAGCTCGCCAAGACGAGGGCTATAGGCGACGACTTGATGCCCCCGGCAGTGCAATCCAAGCGCGAGATCGCGCACGTACATCCCCGTGCCGCTACGCGACGCAAGCGAGATGTTCGTGATTAACACGCGCAATGTCATTAGGCGGCCTGTTTCGATAGCCGTTGGAGTGACCGCATGATTGGCCGTAGATGATCCCGGTAACGGACGACCTGAGGGTAGCATCCTGCAGCGACAAGCTTTTCACCATGCAGTTCATACGGGGGCGGCTGATGCATGTCGGGCTGAAACAGCGATTTATCCGTGACGGGAAATAACTGCTCGTTACGAAATGCGTTTTGGCCGAATTCCTGATAGGCGGCAAGCGCGAATTGGTGGATTTCCGGGTAAGTTTGCACAGCCGATTGTTTTTTAAGGAAATCGCGTTCGTTCAATCGAAAGTAGATGGCAGCCGATTCCACCCCCTTGGGGCAACTGAGCGGATGCATGTCGACCGGGAACTCGAAATGAGCCATTTCGTACCCAAGGACGGATGAGGCACGCTGGACGGCTGCGAGTCGAACTTCGCGCCACAGATCGTGGACCATGTATTCACCTTCAGCAGCGTCGCCCAGCACAAATTCGATTTCATCGTGAATCAGCGCATCGGCTAGTTCGTCGGTCAGCCGCGAAAAGAGTGATGTGTTGGTATTGAGCACCGCTTGATAGATGGCCCGGTCAGAATACCTGCCATAGATCGTCCCGTGGCTTGCTCTGGCTCGAGCGAGGACACGACTGGTTGAGTTCAGACGCGATTTGCCCAGACGCCCCGAGCCATCGGTCAGTACGAATACCGTAGGTTGGCAGGCTTCCAGCCAATGGAGTACTCGAAGTTCGTGCCCGGGATGGGCTACTACCAATGCCGTGCGTTGTCCTAAAGCTTCCATCTTCTGCCTTATGCGGGTGTGAGTAGGTTGCCAGCCCTTTTCAAGCTGGTCATTTCGGCTTGACCTTACACATAAACTCTTTTCCTGCCTTGCACTTGGGGAAGTGGCAATGGCCAAGGAATGGCCTGGCTAGATTGGGACTAGACACTAGCCTTCCTATCGACGTTGAACTGGGGGAAGCTTAACGATTGCGTGGAGATTAAGAGATGTACTCAATGTGAAAACGGCCCCTCAGTTGGACTACAAAAGGGGAAAGGCACCGAGCGAATCACACTTTTCGACGGGTTTTATACGCTCCGACGCTCAGAGCCAGTCCCCATTTGTCGCCTCCCTTTTCAGTTTGAGGAGATATACGAGTAGTGAGATAGCCTCAGCAGTACATTCATGGTCCGTCTTTGCTCCGCGCGAATCCCTGCCGGCCGCATGCATCCTCGCAAGTCCTTGCTGGATACTGTCTTGTGAAGCATTTCGAAGGCAAGCAAATAAAAACCTCAGTTTTTTTCTTGTTTGAATCGTACCGTGCGGTATAAAGGTTGACGCATTTTGGCGGGCTGCGGATTTCTTTCCGCGGGCTGGGAGCCAGGCCCGACCGGTGCGAATCTCTTCTCATTTGGGCCTGCGCTCGGGCTTCCGAGGTGCGCTGCCAGGAGTCTGTTCGTCATGCGCGGTCATTACGATGCTTGGAACAAGGTGCGGGCCGGTTGGAATAAGGCACTGACCCGATTGCCATTCCAGCGCCGCCGGCCCAGGCGGCGGACCGCGGGGCTGCCGGGGCGTCAGACACGGATCGAAAGCCTGGAAGTGCGGCAGATGCTGGCGGCCAACCTGTTGGCCGGGCCGGCTGTCGGACTCGATTTCGACGCGGCCCAGAGGACGGCCGAACTGGACACCACGCTCTTCACCGATACTCAATCAGGCTCCCAGCCCAGTGGTGACGCGGGCAGCCGGACCCAACTGGATGCGGGACGTTATCGGCTGGGGGGAGACGACTTCGAGCAGCAAGTCCTCGTGCAATTCGACCTGACAGGTTTCGCCCAGGATACGACCGGCGCCACGGTCACGTTGCATCCGGTTGCCTGGTCGAATGTGGTCAGTACGCAATCGGCCGAAGCCATTTTCGATCACAACTGGAACGAACAGTCCAGTTGGGCAACGCAGCCCGATTTCAGCCCTGCGATTCCCCTGTCGACCACCGCCGGTGCCGGCACCTGGACGGTAGCCAGTGGCGACACCACCCCGATCGAATTGGACGTGTCGGCCGCGGTGCGGCAGTCGCTCCGTCAGGGCGACCTGAATTTCGACACGCTGCGCGGAGCCGCCGGGGTGGCCGGCGACGTGGCCGCGCTGGAATTGTTGCTTCGGAATCCCGACGCCTATCAGGCCATCTTTGCGCCGGTAAGCTACGACCGTAGCGGCCTGCCCGTTGGTACCAGCCTGCTTGACAGTACCGTCCTACTCGACAGTGCCAACCTGCTTGAAAGGGCCGACCTGGATCGCAGCGGCCAGATCGATGCGGACGACGCGGAGCTCTTCCTGGCGGCGCATGGTTACCTGCCGGGGGATCTCGATTTCGATGGCCAGGTCGACGGGACCGATTTCTTGCGCTGGCAGCGTCAGTTCGGCCAGCCGGCCAGTTACAGCGAGGGCGACGTCGACTTTTCGGGTTCTGTCGATGGCCAGGACCTGGCCCTGTTCGCTTCCCAATTCGGCGCCCCGGCTCCCGCTCCGGTCCAGGAAAAATTGTCGATCCGAATCTTCGCGGCAGCCACGGTCCCGGACGCGATTGCCCAACTAGGCTACGGCTCCCGGGAGCATCCGGACGCGGCCCTGCGGCCTGCCTTGCAGGTCGAGCCGGCCTACCCGGTCGCCAGATCCGCGGCCCAGGCGAGCGGCCTGGACGAGGCGGGCCGGGCGCTGCATGTCTGGCTGACCGACCAGGCCGACGGTTTTGCCTTGGTGGGACAGCGGCTCGATGCCGATGGCAATCCATTGGGCGGACCACGGACCATTGCCACCGGCAGCGCGGCGATGCGGCCGAGCGTGGCGCTCAACCGAACGGGCGATGCGGTCGTTGCCTGGCAGCAGCAGGCGACCGTTTTCTATCGCCGTTACCATCTTATCGGTTCGGAACTGGTTGCCGGCGCCGCGGTCGAGGCCAGTGGCAACCGGCCCGCGACAGTCGGCGGCCCCGTGTCGGTGGGATTGGACGACGCCGGCCAGGTGACGCTGGTCTGGCAGGCCGAAACGGCGGCCGCCGAACCCGGACTGTTTTACCAGACTTTTCAGGTGGACGATCGGCCCCTGCTGGCGGCTCCCGCAGCAGTGCCAGAGGGCCCGTCGTCCGAGTCGCCCGCGCTCGGCCGCTCCGGCCAGAGCCTGGCCGTGGCGGCGGACGGACCGTTTGCCATCGTCTGGCAGGAAGGCCGCCGCTTGCGGGTCCGCCGCTTCGACGCCTCGGGCCTGCCCCTGGCCGGCAGCGAAGAAGTGGTCAGCCTGGCCGATACGGCCAGCGGTACGGTGCTGGGGGATGCGGGCGTGCTGGCTGCCGAGACCGGCGACCTGCTGGTGGCCTGGTGGCAACAAAATCCCGGCCCGGACGGGACGCCGGAAACCACTTTGGTCCTGCGCCGTTACGACGCGGCCACCGGCGCCTGGCAACCGAACCGCGTGCTGGTGGATTTCCAGCAGACCTTTGGCCCCGCGGCCGCCTGGACGATTGCCGATTTGCAATTGGCCACCGACGGGCTGGGCCACCTGGGGGCGGTCTGGACCCAGGCGACCGGTGGCCAGGCAGCGGCCGCTTACGTGGCCTGGTTTACCGACCAGGGTCAGCCGGTCGTCGCTCCCATGCCACTCAGTCCCGGCGTTGCCAGCCGGGCGCCCAGCCTGAACTCGACCGGGCAAGGCCATTTCCAGCTCGGCTGGATCGAGGCTGCCACGGTTTACGCCCAGCCCTTCGATTGGACGGAAGAACCGCAGTTCCAGCCGCACGCATCCCCGGCGCTCGAGGAGCTCTCCGAACAGTTCCTCGAAGCGGGCAGCGTGCTTACCATCGGCCTGCAAGCCGTCTATCCGGGCGCGGCCCTCGACCAGGTTCTGATTGAGCCCGCCCCGGGCAACCCGGAAGGCCTTTCGGTGACAATGGGCAGCGGTGGCAGCGCCACGCTCAGCTGGGAACCTCCTCCCGGTACGCCCACCGGCTTGCACTTGCTGGCTCTGGAAGTGCGCGATTCGGCCGCTCCGGCCCGCCACAGCCGCACCTTCCTGCCGGTGCGGATCGGCTCCGCCAACCTGGCTCCCAGTTTGCCGCCCCTCGATCCGCCGGCGGTGATCGTGGGCAGCCTGGCCGACTTTACCCTGGCCGGGTCCGACCCCGACGGGGCCCCCTACCAGCTCCGCTACGAGTTGGGCAGTACCGCTCCGGCCGGCGCCCAGCTCAACCCCGAGACGGGCCGATTCCAGTGGCAGCCGGTGGCCGCGGACGTGGGATTGCACACGTTTGAGGTTTCCGTCCGCGACTCCGGACGGCCGGCCCGCACCACCACCCAAGCGGTCACCCTCGAAGTTCTGCCGGCCAATGTGCCGCCGACGATTGGGGCTCCGGCCAGCGTGACGCTGCTTGAGGAGACCTCGTTTGTCTTCGGTCCGGCGACCGAAGTCTTGCAGGTGGACGATAGCGACAGCCAGGGCGCCCAGCTGCAGTTGAGCTTGCTCATGGAGCCAGAAACAAGTGCGCGGCAGCCACTGCTGCCAGGCGAACTGGTACTGGGCAGCACCAGCGGTTTGCAATTTGTCTGGGGAGAAGCGGACAACCGGCCGCAGGCGACGATCACGGTCCGCGGCACGGCCGCCGACTTGAATGGCGCGCTCGACGGACTGACGTTCACCCCGCGAGCCGACTTCCAGGGCACCGCCCGCATGCGGCTGGAGCTTAGCGATCTGGGCAATGGCGGCAGCCACCCGGTCGCGGCGGTGACCCAGACCGTCTCGTTCACGGTCCGCCGACTGCCCGACTCCCCGACGCTGGCCGGGCAAACATTCTATCTGCCAAATTATTTTCAGTCCTTCGATCCGGTTGGCGTGGTGCGGGCGGAAAGGGCCGATCCGGCTCAAGTCCTCCGTTATGAAATTGTTGCGGGCAACAGCGACCAGGCCTTTGCCATCGATCCGGCCACCGGCATGCTCGCCCTCGCCCATGCCGAGTCGCTCAGTCCGGGAGACGAGCGGCTGCTGACGGTGCGGGTCGCCGATGTGGGGGCACCCGGCCTGGTTGCGACGGGAACCGTGACCGTGTCCATCGAACCGGCCTCCAACCAGGCCCCTTACGCCAACCGGGACGACTATCGGCTCAGCGAAGAGGAATCGATGGACGGCAACCTGCTCGAGGGAGACGCCTTCGGCGGCGTGGCCGACGCAGATCCCGATGGCGACGCGCTGGTTGTCGTGGCGGCCGCGGATCCGCAAGGCAATCCGCTAACCTTGGGGCAACCGGTGCAGCTCCCTTCGGGCGCCACGGTGACGGTGGGCAGCGACGGTTCGTTCGCTTACGACGCGGCCACCTCCCGTGCGTTCGATCAGCAGTACCGGTTCTCTTCCCATGAGACACTCACCTATACGATCGCCGACGCCCACGGCAGCCAGCAAACGGGCACGGTGCAACTGACCGTCGACCATGTCAATGACCTGCATGCCATTTCCGACCAGGCCTTCGCGGTGAGTCCCGCCGCCCAGGCGGGCGAAGTGGTTGGCCAGCTACGCGTGGTACACACCGAACCCCAAGAGTCGCTCAGCTGGTCAATCGGGGCGGGCGATCCGGAGCAGACCTTTCGGATCGATCCATGGGACGGCACCCTGCGGGTCAATTCGATGGGCGGTCTGAGCGTAGGCCAATCGTATACGCTGCAAATCGATGCCACCGACGAGGCCGCCCGCACCGTATCGGCCCAAGTCACGATCGGGGTCCTGGAAAACGAACCTCCGCAGGCGGCTGCCCTGCGCTACCAAACCCCCGAAGACATACCACTCGTTGGCAACCTGCTGCTCGACGACACGGGCGCCGGCGTGAACCGCGACCCCGATTCGGCCGCGCCGCTCACCATCGTGGCCATCAACGGGCAGCCGACCGACGTGGGCCGACCGCTCGAGCTCGCTTCGGCAGCCCTGCTGCAAGTCGATGCGGACGGTACTTTTTTCTACGACCCGTCCTCCAGCGGATTCTTCGATCAACTCGGGCAGGGCCGGAAGTCCACCGAGCAGCTCACCTACACGCTGCGCGACACCTGGGGAGCCGAGACCGAGGCCACCCTCGAGATCGAGGTATGGGGCCGCAACGACGCGCCGCGGGCGGCGGACAACCGTTACGAGATTACCGGCCGGCAGCAGCTGGCCGGCAACCTGCTGGTCGGCAACCTGCTGGTCGATCCGGGGCCGGCCGGCGTGGATACGGATCCCGACGCGTCCGCCGCGCTGCGGCTGGCCACGGTCGACGGCGTGCCGGTGGTGGCGGAGACCACATTCAGCACACTCCTGGGAGCCCGCCTGACGGTTCGTCCGGATGGTTCCTTCGAGTACGATCCGGCCCCGGCCATGACCAGCGTGCCGGCGGGCGGGCGGGTGGACGACTCGCTGGTCTACACGGTGCGCGACGAGCACGGCCTGGAGTCGGGCCCCGCGATCGGGCGAATCTCGATCCGGGTGGGGCCGCTCACCGGTTCCCCGGGTATTGAAATCGTCGATTTCGGTTTGCAGAACGACTCCGGGCTGGCGGCCGACGACTTGCGCAGTGAAGACCCGCGTTTGCGCGGCACCCTCGGCGGCGCCCTCCTGGAGACGGCCGATCGATTCGAGCTTGAGCTCGATCTGGATGCGGCGGCCGGACCAACCGGCTACGCCGCCGAGCCGGTGGCGGATGTCTTGCTGGCGCTCGGCGGCACCGATTCAGGCTTTCCCAACTTCCAGGTCGATCCGCGGTCGGTCGGCCCTTTTTCGGCTGCCGCGGGTCGCAAGGTGGTTGCCTATCGGGTCCGCGCGCTCGACAGCGATGGCCAGTTGATTACCCGCACCCTGATCGATGAGCAGGGGATCGAGCTACTCATGCCGGCCGAATCGGCCTGGGAATATTTCGAGTGGGACCTGCTCGATCCGGCCGACCAGGGGCCGCTCCGGCTGGCCGAAGCGATTCGCCTCGCCAATGCCACCGGGCCGATCGACCAGAATAATCCCGGTCTCGTTTCCGACGATCACCGCAGCAGCGACCCAACCCTCACCGGCGTGCTGTACGGCGATTTTACCAATCGGATCGTACGGATCGAATTCAACCACGTGCGTGACGCCGTCACCTATTCGGGCCAGATTGAATTGTCCGAGCCGGGTCCCTTCCTTTACGATCCGGGCGCCGCCGATCCGCAGCTGGCCGATCAGTTTACCCCTCTCGGGGTTGACTATCGGGTGATCGTGGTCGATACGACCGGCGCGCTGGCGGATGAAACGATCATCGCCGGCCGATTTGATTTTATTTACGAGCCGATTTCATTTTCTGCCGCTCGGGTACTGATGCACGAAACGGCGCAAGTTGGCAGCCTGGGCACGTCGCGCGGGGTCGCCGGAACGGTGACCGGGGCCGAGCAGGATACGGTTTTCGTGCAGTTCGACCAGGCGGACGCGGCCGGCCAGTTCGATGGCCTGGTGGACGGAGAAGTGACCGCGGTGGGCGCGAGCACCGCCGGCACCGGGGCGACGTTCGAGTACACGGCCCAGGCCCTGGCGGGAGTGGCGCCACAGCTCCGGGCCCGGGTGCGCGAATGGAGTGGCACGGCGGGCGGTTACCGGTTGGGTGACTGGTCGCCCGTGCTGACGTTTTCGGCCCTGGAAGGGCCGCCGATCGCCCGCCTGGAGGAGGAGCAAGGCGCCAGTGGCGCGGCAGCCGGGCCGCGCGTGGTCGGTTCTCTGCAAGGCGCCACGGGCGATCCGGCCGTGGGCAATTCCGCGGGCGGTAATCCCACGGCTGGCCAGCACGATCTGGCGGATGTCGGCTTCGTCACGATCCAGTTTTTTCATCAACCCGAGCCACTCGACGCGACGACCCCCGCCGATGGCACCACGGTGACCGATGCCCAGGGCAATTTTCAGTACGAGCCCCGCGGTTTGTCGTATGGCTTGACGCTGCTACAAGCCCGCTCGGTCCGGACGCTGGCTGGCAGCCAGGAAAAAGTTTTCGGGCCCGTTTCCACGCTGTATGTCAATCTCAGCCAGCCCCTGCTGCCCACGCTTCCGGCCGGCAACCTGGGCCTGGTGGTTCCGGAAACGGCCACGTACCAATTTCTCAATGGGGCCTCGCGTTGGCGGACCGACGACCCGCGGCTGACCGGCACGCTGGTGCAAAACAATCCGACCGGGATTGGCGTGGGGGAGGTGCGGATCGAGTTTGCCCACGACGACCAGCAGGCCGATGGCGACGAGACGGGGGTCGCAGGCTACGCCCAGCCGGACTCGCAGGGCCGTTTTACCTACCTGCCACTCGATCTGCCGCTGGGCGATGTCCGCTTGCGAGCTCGGGTGGCCCACGAAGATCCGCGGACGGCAGTCACGCCTACGGGGCCTTGGACCGATTTTTATTTGCGGGTGGAGGCGGCCGTGAATCATCCGGCCACGGTGCACGACTTGCATCTGACCCACATCACTTCGGATTCCACCGGGCAGCAACCGGGCACGCCGCCGCGAACCACCGACCCGACCGTCGCGGGCCACGTGGAGGATGTGGAAGGCACCCTCAAGTTTGTCACGGTCGAGTTTCGCAACGCCAATACCGGGGTGTTGTTGGGCAGCACCACCACCGACGCCTAGGGCCAGTTCGTGTGGACGCCCGCG
>Ga0114931_10011926_pt1 | contig 10212 bp, 4 predicted proteins | sample 2SBtaG_FD_89579 | JGI IMG/M metagenome (GOLD analysis project Ga0114931, IMG submission 89579) | Deep subsurface microbial communities from Kolumbo volcano to uncover new lineages of life (NeLLi) - 2SBTROV14_V59a metaG | ecosystem: Environmental > Aquatic > Marine > Volcanic | place: Kolumbo... | reverse complement strand
GCTGCAGCGTGCTCAATAGGAAGGCGATCGCCGCGTCCTGTTCGTCATGGACCAGCAGGTCGCTCTCGCTCACGCCGTTGCCGAGCTCGACCACTTCCAGCCTGTGCCCTGCCATGCGGATGCCCTTGTTGCGCTCCTTGCCGAAGACGAGAGGCTTGCCGTGTTCCAGCACCAACTGGCTCTCCGCCTTGCGTCCCTTGTCGGTAATATCGTCGAACGCACCATCGTTGAAAATGTTGCAATTCTGTAGGATCTCGACGAAGGACGAGCCGCGATGCTCGGCCGCCCTGCGGATGACCGACTGCAAGTGTTTGGCCTCGACGTCGACACTGCGGGCGACGAAGGTCGCTTCGGCGCCGAGCGCGACGGTGATCGGGTGAAGCGGATAGTCGATGGATCCGAGAGGAGACGATTTTGTAACTTTGCCCCGCTCCGAGGTAGGCGAATACTGCCCCTTGGTGAGCCCGTAGATTCGGTTGTTGAAGAGAAGGATATTGACGTCGACATTGCGCCGCAGAACGTGCAACAGGTGATTGCCGCCGATGCTCAGTCCGTCGCCGTCTCCGGTAATCACCCAGACGGAGAGGTCGGGTCGCGACGCCTTCAGTCCGGTCGCAATGGCGGGTGCACGACCGTGGATGGTGTGAAAGCCGTAGGTGTTCATGTAGTACGGAAAGCGGCTCGAACAACCGATGCCAGAAATGAACACCGTCTTCTCGCGTGGTATCCCCAGATCCGGCATCAACCGCTGGACTTGCGCCAGGATCGAGTAGTCGCCGCATCCCGGGCACCAGCGGACATCTTGGTCGCTGACGAAATCCTTGCGCGTCAGCTTGGTCGCACTTGCGTTTTCACTCATGACTTTTTCCTCAGCACGATCTTGGCCTTGCGGACGATTTCGCTGACCTTGAACGGTTGTCCCTGGATTTTATTGAGTCCGATCGCGTCGATCAGGTACTCGGCGCGGATGAGGCGAATCAGCTGTCCCATATTGAGCTCGGGGACCAAGACGTACTTGAAACGACCGAGAATGTCTCCCAGATCGGGCGGCAGGGGATTGATGAAACGGATGTGGGCGTGCGACACCTTTTCACCCTCGGCCTGCAGCATTCGAGCCGCAGACTCGATCGCGCCATAGGTGCTGCCCCAGCCGAGCATCAGCAACTCGCCCTCGCTGGGTCCGTTCACCTCGGTCGGCGGGATTTCGCTGGCGATCCCTGCAATTTTGCGTGCGCGCACTCGTACCATCTGCTCGTGGTTGATCGGCGCGTAGCTCACGTTGCCGGTATGGTAGTCTTTCTCGAGGCCACCGACCCGGTGCTCGAGGCCCGGTGTGCCAGGAATCGCCCAGGGCCGCGACAATGTCTCGGGATCGCGAAGGTACGGGTAGAAGCCGTTCGGGTCGGTGCGAAACTCGACTCCGATGGGCGGCAGTTTCCCCGCATCGGGAATCGGCCAAGGCTCGGCGCCGTTGGCCAGATAGCCGTCCGATAAGAAAAACACCGGGGTCATATAGCGCGTGGCCAGGCGAACGGATTCGTATGCCAGCGCAAAACAATCGGCCGGAGTTGCCGGTGCCACGATCGGAATGGGCGAGTCGCTGTTGCGACCGAACATCGCCAGCATCAGATCGGCCTGCTCGGTCTTGGTGGGGAGCCCTGTGCTCGGCCCACCGCGCTGGATATCGAGAATCACCAGCGGCAACTCGACGCTCATCGCCAGGTTGATGGTCTCGGCCTTGAGGCATACCCCGGGACCGCTGGTGGAGGTCACCGCGATGGCGCCACCGAAGGCCGCTCCGAGGGCGGCCCCGACTCCGGCGATCTCGTCCTCCGCCTGGAAGGTGTAGACGTCGAAGGCCTTGTGTGCCGCCAGCTCGTGGAGAATGTCACTCGCCGGCGTGATGGGATAGCTGCCGAGAAACAACGGTAAACCCGCCTTGCGCGCCGCGGCGATCAGTCCCAGCGAAGCGGCAGTATTGCCTGTGACGTTGCGGTAGCGCCCGGGGGGGATCTCCGCCGCCTTGACCTTGTACGCGGTGCGAAACATCTCGGCGGTTTCGCCGTAGTGGAAGCCCGCCTTGATGACGCGGCGGTTGGCCTCTGCGATCTCCGGTTTTTTGGCGAACTTGATGTCGATCCAACGCAGAGTCGGAGCGATATCGCGCTGGAATAGCCACGACGTCAGACCGAGGGCAAAGAAGTTGCGCGACCGCATCATGGTGCGCGTGGGTAGTCCCAAGTCGTTCAACGCGTTGAGGGTCAGCTTGGTGATGCTGACCTCGAACAACTGGTAGCGATCGAGGGAACCGTCGGTCAGCGGGTTCTTTTTGAACTCGGCCTTCTTGATATTCTGGTCGGTGAACTGCTCCTGGTCGACGATCAAAATTCCGTTCTGCGGAAGTTCGTCGATGTTGACCTTGAGCGCGGCCGGGTTCATCGCCACCAAGACATCGGGGCGATCGCCCGGCGTGAAGATATCGAGGCTCGAGAAATGGAGCTGGAAGCCGCTGACCCCCGCCAGTGTACCCGCGGGCGCGCGGATCTCAGCCGGAAAATCGGGCAGGGTGCTCAGATCGTTGCCGGCGAGCGCGCTCTCGTTCGTAAAGTGCACCCCGGCCAGCTGCATTCCGTCACCCGAGTCACCCGCAAAGCGAATGACGACGTCGTCGCGTTCCTCGATCGCCTTCGGCGCGACCGTCTCTGACTGCATACCTATCTCCTAAGCTGGGAATATTACGATGGAAGGTAGTTCCCGCGCACCCATACACGCAGGATGATCCCGCATCGCGTCGGGGCAATTGACGAGTAGCAAGACCGACCCAGCGCCGATCTCACCGCGACTCCGCGGCCGAATCCGAGCCCCCTGTAGTGGCCACATCACAGCATCGACCAACGACAAATTCATGAACCCTTCCGAACACGTACACCCCGGCCTCGTCCCCTCCTCGGTCCACCGCCTGCCCGGACCTGCTCCCCTGCGGCAGTGTCGCCCGGTAATCGTATTTAGCCATGGGTTTTTACCGAATACAACATGAGCCCAGCCTCTCGCTGGTGATGGTTTCCGTCCGGTCCGAGTCCGTCATCCGGCGCCCCCCGCGGTCGGCGCCACCTGGTACTCGGCCACCGGGAAATCGGCCGACGGTTGTAGTAACAGCTCCACCCCCAGCTCGAGTTCCAGGTCAGCTAGGGCAGTTGGCTCGCACTCCGAAAAAAAGGCGGCAATGGCCGGATGTACCGAGACCGTCAGGCACGGCGCTCGCGGCGGCGTGGCTGCCGCGCGGCGAATCTGCCGGAGGACTCCGTAGGCGGTCGAAGCCGTCGCTGGCACCCTGCCCGTACCAGCGCAGGTCGGACAGGGCTCGCAGAGCTGCTGCGATAGGCTCTCCCGATTGCGCCGGCGCGTGATTTCGACCAACCCCAGCTCAGAGAATCCCGAGACCTCGGCCAAGGTGGCTTGCGCGCGCAGCCCGACCTGGAGCGCCCGGCGCACCGCCTCGCAATCCTCGGCCTCGTCCATGTCGATAAAATCGACTACTACGACACCGCCGATGTTGCGCAGTCGAAGCTGTTCGCCGATCGCTCGGGCAGCTTCGAGGTTGATCCGTAGGGCAGTGTCGCGCTGGTTTTTCATACCGACGAATCGGCCACTGTTGACGTCGATCGAGGTCAGGGCTTCGGTCGGATCGAAGATGAGATAGCCTCCGGATCGCAGCCAGACTTTGCGCTGCAGAGCCTTCTTGATCTGCTGTTCGATGCCGAATCGCTCGAAGATCGGCTGTGCGTCGCGGTACAGGTCGACCCGCGGTCGCCACCCCGGCATCGCTTGGTCCAGGTATCCGAGGATTCGGCGATGGGCGTCGGGGCTATCGACCACGATACCTGCGGCATCGCTGGCTGACAGGTCGCGCACCGCGCGCAGGATGACATCGAGGTCGCGATGCAAACGCATCGGCACAGTGCAGCTTGGTTTGGCTTCAATCGATTGCCACAAATTGCAAAGCTTCCCCAGGTCGGTCTCGATCGCACCGGCGTCGGCGCCCGCACTGGCGGTGCGGACGATTGCGCCACCGCGACCACCCAGCACCGTTTCGACTACCGCTTGCAGGCGGCCTCGCTCGTCCTCGTCACCGATCCGCCGCGATACGGCAACGCCGGAACCGTACGGCAGGTACACGACGAGACGTCCCGGCAAGGAAATGTGGCAGGTGACGCGGGCCCCTTTACTACCGATCGGCTCCTTGGCGATCTGCACCACCACCTCTGCCCCGTCGCGAAGCCGATCCTCGATCGCCGCGAGATTCACCTTCGGCGCGGTGGGGGCTGCAGTGGCTGCACTGGGGTTTTCCAGGTTGCCGTCGCTGGCGAGCGGATAGGCGCCGCCGAATGCCGTCGTGGACACGAAATCGGAGGCCGGAAGGAATGCCGTCCGCGCCAGTCCGATGTCGACGAAAGCTGCCTGTATCCCGGGCAGGACGCGTGTCACACGTCCCGTGTAAATACTGCCGACAACGCTTCTCTCGCGGGAGCGTTCGACATCGATCTGGAGGAGTCTTCCGTTCTCCAACGTCGCGACGCGTAACTCCTGCGCTGTCGCGTTGATGACGATATGCTGCGGCACACTCAGTCGACTGACGCAGCTACCGGCGCCAGTCCGGACGTTACCGTCGCCGTTCCCTGCGGCCGGGCAACTGTCGTCGCCGCCCCCAGGTCGTCGCCGTTCGTCGCCGACGTCGCACCCGCCAGCGCCAGAATACGAGTCTTACGCAGCGGCAGGGCACGCGCCGCGGTGCGATCGAGTGAAAAGAGTGCTGCAAGAACGTCGCTGGGTTTCACGGATCCGCGCTCGCCGAACAACACGTCGAGCTCGAGCTGGGTTGGACCGACCCGCTCGATCCGCGCTACCAGCGGCCGCGCGTCGATGGTCTTGTCGCCCTTCTTGGAGTGGCGGACCACCGGGAAAGCCTCGGCCGCGGTGAACTGTGCGATGAGCGAATCCAATTCCGACGAATCGCGCCCGATCGACGAGAGATCTATCCGGTAACAAAATCCGGCCAACTCGCGGTCGGGGCTGGTGCGGCGCAGGGAGACCTCGGTGGCGCGCCACACCCGCATCCCCTCTGGCAATTCGCGCGAGAGTGCCAGACCCGTCGCCTGCGGCTGGGCCGCCTCCGCGAGATCGATATCGAGAACTTCGCAATCGCTCTCCGCGCCAACCGGCAACCCGGGACTGAAACGCATCCGTGGCATCGGGTGGTAGCCTCCGGAATAAGCCACGGGAATGTGGGCGCGCCGCATCGCCGAGGTAAATACCTCGATCAGCTCGAGGTGGCTGATGAAACGCGAACGGCCCAATTTCGAGTATTGGAGCCGGATCCGCATCGCCGGGGGAATTGGTGCAGGCGGGGGCGCAGACAGAGCCTCGGAGGAGGCACTCAGCCATTCCTCGGCGTTGCCAAGGCCCGGTCCATTCGCAGTACGCCGCGTCGAGTGCTTCGCGGCTACCGGCGGATCGATCGGCGACTCGCCCCGTGCGATCGGCGAGTTCTCCGTCCGCGTGTGCAACTTGTGCCAACCGCGGGGCTCCCAGGCGCCAGGAGTGTCGTCTTTGTCGACGACCCCGGATGCCCAATGGTCGATCACCTCACCGCGGTGCTCGCCGCCCTTGGCGCCTTGCAAGTGATACGTAATGTTGCGGATCTCCCGGAAGTCGCAGGCGCCGCAGTATGTACAGCGATCAATGCTGCAATCGGGTGTCAATATACCTTCGACGGCGGCTGCCAATTCGCGCTGCAGGAACTTCTTGGTCACGCCGCTGTCGATATGATCCCAGGGCAAAGGCTCGTCCAGAAAGCGGCGGCGCAGCTGTTGCGTCGGATCGAGGCCACTCTCCTGCATCGCTTGTTGCCACAACGGATGATCGCAATGCTCGGTCCAGCCGTCGAAACGGCAGCCGAGTTCGAAAGCCCGGCGAATGGTTCGACCGACCTCACGACCGCCGCGCGAGATCACGCCTTCGAGGTGTGACGTCCGCGCATCGTGCCACTTGAAACGAATCTTCCGTTTGCCGAGTTCGTTGCGCAGGTATTGTTGTCGCGCCCTGGTTTCTTCGACGCCGATTTGCGCCGTCCACTGAAACGGCGTGTGCGGCTTGGGGACAAAGGTCGAAATGCTGGCCGTCACTTCGACTCCATTACCGCCTTCGGCGGCGACCCGCGCCGAGAGCTTTGCGATGCCGAGAAGGTCCTCTTCCGTTTCGCCGGGAAGTCCAATCATGAAGTAGAGTTTCAGTGCCCGCCAACCGAGTTCGAAGATCTGGCGCGCCGCCTCGATCAGTTCTGTTTCGCCGTACTCCTTTTGAATGATATCGCGCATTCGCTGCGAGCCAGCCTCAGGCGCCAGGGTGAATCCAGTTTTGCGAACTCGTTTGATCTGCTCGAGCAACGATGGAGCCAGTGCATCGACCCTGGTCGACGGCAAGGACACGGCTACTCGGTCTCCGGAATAGCGGTTCATTAGTTCGGTGAGGACCGGATTGACGCAACTGTAGTCGCCCGTTGACAGACTCAGCAGAGACAACTCCTCCGCACCCGTCGCTTCGAGGGCGGCCTGCGCGTTTTCGAGCACTCGCTGGGGATCGCGTTCGCGCAGCGGGCGATAAATATAGCCGGCCTGGCAGAATCGGCAGCCCTTGACGCAGCCGCGCATGACTTCGAGGCTCGGCCGGCCGTGCACCACGCGCAGATTGGGCACGATGTAGGTCTCGGCAACTGGCACCGAATCGAGATCCACGAGCGTGCGCTTGCGCACCGATCGCGGCTGGCCTGCGGCCGCGTCGACCGCGAGCAGTTGACCGCGCGGCCCGCGCCGAACCCGGTACAGGCTCGGCACATAGATGCCGTCTATCGCGGCAAGCGATTCGAGGAGCTCAGCACGGCTGACATCGGCCCGGTGGGCGACCAGGTCGCAAATTTCGTGGATGGCCTCCTCACCGTCCCCGAGCAGCACCGCATCGAGAAACTCCGCCATGGGTTCCGGGTTGAATGCGCAGGGCCCGCCGGCAATGACCAGTGGGTGATCGTCACCGCGCAGAGCGGATTCGAGGGGCAATCCAGCGAGATCGATCATTGCCAGCAGATTGGTATAGGTTAGCTCGTACTGCAGGCTGAAGCCGATCACGTCGAAGTCCGAGAGCGGCGTGCAGGTCTCGAGAGACACCAGCGGCAACCCACGCTCGCGCAGCAGCGTTTCCATATCGAACCACGGTGCGTAGACCCGTTCGGCGTACACATCGTCGCGCCGATTGAGGAGATCGTAGAGGATTTGCAAGCCGGGGTGCGACTGGGCGATCTCGTAGACTTCCGGAAAGGCGAGGGCGAAGTGGACCGCGACGGCGTCGATATCCTTGCGGACCGCTCCCTTCTCGTTTCCGAGATAACGGCCCGGTTTCTCGACGCGCCCGAGCAGGGCTTCATAACCAGTCGGCATCATTCGCATGAAATCACATCGCCTCTCGCGGCGGGATCGTATGGGGTGCCGCGGCCTCCTGCAACAGCGGTCGCTGCAGTTTGTACCTCGCCGCTTGGCTGTGCAGACGGAGCGGATCCATCGAGCGAATTGAGACCAAGAGGGGGTGGCAACCGACGCAGTGGTGCGTGGGTGAGTTGGACAGACGAAGAAATTCGCCGCATTCGTTTTGCTTGACAGCAAAATAGGTGGTGGCTAGCGTTCGCGCATGCCGCCACGCTACCTCGGAGCAAAGCAGGGAATCCGCCGCGGGGGCGCGGGGGCCTCAGCCGGCGCTCGAGGCCGGCTCGGTCCCGGCACGGTGGGCCAGCGACGGTGTCGATGACTAGCGCCGCGGGCATCGTCAACTCCAAGGTTCTGGTTCTCAATCGGCACTTTCTTCCGGTACACATCACCTCGGTACGGCGCGCGTTTTCGCTCCTCTACCAGGGGCTCGCCGAGGCCGTCGATGAGCAGTACCGCACCTTTGACTTCCGCTCGTGGAGCGAGCTGTCGGTGGCGGTGCGCGACGAATCGGTAGGCTTGGTCCAAGGGGCGATCCGGGTGCCGCGCGTCATTCTTCTGCTGACCTACGACCGGGTGCCGCGGCGCGAGATTCGGTTCAACCGTTTCAACGTATACTCGCGCGACCGCAATACATGTCAGTACTGCGGCGTCCGGATGAGCCGGCCGGATCTGACCCTCGACCATGTCGTACCGCGCTCCCAGGGGGGCCGATCGACATGGGATAACATCGTCTGCTCGTGCCAGCCGTGCAATCGGCGCAAAGGGGGACGAACCCCCAAACAGGCAGCGATGACGCTCATGCGCGAACCGCGACGTCCGGACTGGACACCATTCTTGTTGGATGCCTTTTCGCCGCGCCGCTACCGCGAGTGGAGGCCATTCCTCTCGACGGTCGATATCGCGTACTGGGGCAACGAGCTCGAGCCCTGAACCTAACCGTTGCCGCGCTACCTCCCGCGCCGCTGTCGAGATCGCTCGAGCAGTCGCCGGCGACCGGCCGACCTGCGTTGACACACCGGGGCGCCGTATGAGATAGGTACCGCATATTGTGGTGGGGATGGATCAATGACACTTGATCTGGTGGTTAGCGGATGCGGCTCAAGCAGCTAGAACTGGTCGGATTCAAATCATTTCCGAACCGTACGGTTCTGGAGGTGCCCCGCGGAGTGACCGGGGTTGTCGGGCCAAACGGCTGCGGCAAATCCAATGTCGTCGACGCCATGCGTTGGGTATTGGGTGAACAGAGTCCGAAGCAGTTGCGCGGCGACAGCATGGAAGCCGTCGTTTTCAATGGCAACGAGAAGCTAGCGCCGCTCGGCATGGCCGAGGTGTCGTTGACCTTCGAAAACGATGGGCCGGCCCACCCGGTCACCGATCTCGACCGCGAGATGTCGGACCTGCCGGCTCAGTTTCGCGACTTGGCCGAGGTCATGATTACCCGGCGCTATTACCGCTCGGGCGAGTCCGAATACTTCATCAACCGGACCGCGTGCCGGCTCAAAGACATCACGGAGCTCTTCCTCGGCACGGGAGTTGGCTCCAAGGCTTACGCTATCATCGAGCAGGGACGAGTCAGCGAACTGATCAATGCCAAACCCGAAGATCGCCGGCTGTTCATCGAAGAGGCCGCCGGTACCACGCTCTATCGCAGCCGCAAGCTCGCCGCCGAGCGCAAAATGGAGCGTACTCGGGAAAACCTCTCGCGGGTCACTGACATTCTCGCCGAAATCGACCGGCAGCGGCGATACATCGAACGTCAGGCCAGGAGGGCGGAGAAACACCGGCGCATCAGCGACGAGCTGCGCGATCTCGAGATCCGCGTCGTGGCGCGCAACTTCGGCGCGCTGCGCGAGCAAATCGCCACACTCGAGGAGCGCAATGGCGAGCGTGCGGTGCAGGAGGCCGAGACCGCCGCTATGGTCGCGAGTGGCGAGGGCGAGCGCAGTCGTGCGGAATCGAATCGAGCAGAATCCGAGCATCGCTTGGCTGCACTGCGCGAGGGCCTTGCGGTACTCGAGGCTGAACGCAACAGTCTTCGCGAGCGAGTGCAACTGCTCACCGGCGAACGCGAGGAGAGAGAACGCCGCCGCGCACGCCTGACGGCGGAGATCGATTCCACTCGCGAGAGCCGACAGGAAATCGCCGCGCGACTCGCCAACATCGAACGCGAGCGGGACGAGTGGACCGCCTTCCTGCATCGTGACGAGGACGAACTCGCCAGCGGCGAAGAGGAAATGTGCGCCGCCACAGACAGCCTGGCCGAGATCGAGTCCCAGATTGAAGCTGACAAAAACGAGCTGGTATCGCATGTCGCACGACAGGCGCAGGTCCATAACGCGATGTCGAGTTTACAGCACCGCGGCCAGGACATCGAACGTCAACTTCGGCGGATTCGCGACGAGGACGCGAATCTGGCCACGCGCATCGTGGAAGCGCAACAGCGACTAGAGACTGCCCGCGAGGACCTCGACGATCTCCGCCAACGGCTGACCTCCGCCACCGAGGAGCAGGAGCGCAAGGCCGACGACGTTCGCCGCCACGCCGAAGAGCGGCGCCGAATCGAACGACAGGCCGCGGAGTTCGAGGGCCAACTCGTGCAGGCTCGCTCGCGCCTCGAAACCCTCGAACAAATTCAATCGCGCTACGAAGGTTTCGAACGCGGTGTCCGCGCCATCATGGG
>Ga0114931_10011925_pt1 | contig 10212 bp, 8 predicted proteins | sample 2SBtaG_FD_89579 | JGI IMG/M metagenome (GOLD analysis project Ga0114931, IMG submission 89579) | Deep subsurface microbial communities from Kolumbo volcano to uncover new lineages of life (NeLLi) - 2SBTROV14_V59a metaG | ecosystem: Environmental > Aquatic > Marine > Volcanic | place: Kolumbo... | reverse complement strand
TTGCTTCGAATACCTCGATGCAATCAGGTGGGCGGGCGATGGGGTCCGTTGAGGAAATGGTTGTCAGCTTGGCTGAACGCTTGAAGCGTGAGCCCGATGATGTAGACGGTTGGCGTCTGCTGGCGCGCTCCTACATCACGATGGAACTCTATCCGGACGCTGTGCAAGCACTCCGCAGGGCCCGCGGCATCGTTGGGGACGACCCGGATGTACTTTTGGAACTGGCCGGTGCGATTGCCCGCGATCAGGGTGGCAAATTAGACGGCCAACCAACTAATTGCTGAACACAGCCTTGGATAAAGCACCGAACAATCCACGGGCTTTGTATATGGCGGGCCAGTTGGCGGCCGTGCAGGGTGATTTTAATACGGCACTTAAGCATTGGCGTCGCCTCGACAGTATGATTCCAGCCGACTCTAATGCTGCGCCACTAATAAAGGAAGCCATAGCTGAGGCGCAAAATGCGCTTAGTGGTGAAGCGCCGCAAACTACCCAGGCGCCGGTCGAAGCCGTTACCGAACCAACAGCGGATATCGCATTGTTGGTCCATGTTTCGCTGGATCCGAATTTAGTGGACCAAGTTGATAAAACCGATACGGTGTTTGTGTATGCGCAGGCATTGAGCGGTCCACCTATGCCGTTGGCCGTATCGCGCAAGCAGGTTAGCGATTTGCCTCTGCAAGTAACGCTGGACGACTCCATGGCTATGATGCCGGCTATGAAGTTATCGAAGTTTAAACAGGTGCGTGTCGCTGCGCGCATATCGAAATCCGGTAACGCGATTCCGCAATCCGGGGATTTTCAGGCTAAGGTTGCTCCAATTACCGTATCTTCCCGCGATACGGTTAGCCTGGTTATTCGCGATAAGATTCCGTAAATCCGTAGGGCGGATAAGCTTGCGTCATCCGCCACTCTACGCTTTCGACGCTAGAATAATCTGACAAAGTAGACGGTAGATGTCAAGGTAGTTGTCGCATAAAATAAAATATCAATGATATAGAGTTACTGAGCAGCTTCGATAAAACCCACTATTCCACAGTGTAAGGCCATAATTGCTACGTTGGTGTGTAATTACTTTGGATCTTCGACTCGATTATAGCGATCTTCGAAGCGGACGATGTCATCTTCACTAAGATAACTGCCCGATTGAACTTCGATGATTTCGAGATCTATGGCGCCCGGGTTCTCCAGGCGGTGGGTTACACCTAAGGGAATATATGTCGATTGATTCTCACCCAGCAAGAAGCATTCTTCGCCCTTAGTAACGCGTGCCGTTCCACTGACCACAATCCAATGTTCGGCACGATGATGGTGCATTTGTGATGATAACATCGCGCCTGGTTTAACCGTCAGCCGTTTTACCTGATCGCGCGCTCCCTTATCTATCGTTTCATAATTACCCCACGGGCGGTAAACTTTCCTATGAAATAAGTACTCACTTCGATCTTCGGATTTTAAATACTGCGTAATCGATTTGATATCCTGAGCGCTATCATGATGCGCGACTAAAACTGCATCCGCGGTTTCGATCACGATTAAATCATTGACCCCGATTGTTGCGAGAAATCTATTTTGAGAATACAGCAAGGAATTCCGAGTGTCTTTCGCGAATACGTCGCCTTGAATTACATTACCCGCGTCATCCTGCTTCTGAACGTTACGCATCGCCGACCAAGATCCCAGGTCCGACCAGCCGACATCCATGGTTAGCACACTCGCCCGCACCGAATCGGAGTGGTGCTTCGCTAGCTTTTCCATGACCGCATTATCGATCGACATATTCGCGCAACTATTAAAAATATTAGGGCAAACACGAATAAACTGCCCATCCTTGGATCCTTCATCAAGCGCACGGGTACATATATCTAATATGTCCGGACAATATTTTTCCGCTGCTTGCAACCAGATTGATGCTCGCATGACGAATATTCCGCTATTCCAAACGTATTCTTCGGAAGCGCTATAGGCCTTGGCCGTCGCCAGATCCGGTTTCTCAACAAAGGCAACTAAAACAGATGCTTTTTCATCAACAGCGTCTCCCGTGCGGATATATCCGAAGCCTGTTTCAGGTTGGATCGGTTTGATGCCAAACGTAACCACCTGCCCTTGATCGGCCAGGCGCGCTCCATGAGTAAGCAAAGCACGAAACGTCGCCACATCGTTAATCACATGGTCGGATGGCATTATGGCCAAAATAGGATCCGTACCGCTTTGTAGCGCCAGTTTTGCACCCAAGGTAGCCGCGGGCGCCGTATTCCGGCCAAACGGTTCCAAAATGATTGGGTTATCCTCGAAGCCTATCAATCTGAGTTGTTCCGCAACCAGAAACCGATGTGCTTCGTTGCACACCACCAAAGGTGGCAATGATCTAATACCCGCGTCTACCGCTTCCAATTGTTCGGTTCTCAACAGTGTTTCGGTAAGCAAAGACTGGCTACCCGCCAGTGACAAGAATTGTTTAGGGTATGCTTCTCTGGATAATGGCCAAAGCCGGGTTCCTGAACCTCCGGACAGCACGATAGGTTGAACTTGAATTTCCATTTTGAGGAGAATTTTTCTAGCAAAGAACGGGGTTAACTTAACGCCAAGCCCGTGTGAGAATAGGAAAAACAAACGGCCTTTTTCGAGAAAAAGAAACGTGCTGCGGGTCTGAAGAATTGTTAATCACGTAGGCGACCGACTGAAATAGTATTTTAGGGCGTTCAAATTGTCTAATGTGGCCATGGTTTTGACCTATTTTGGTAACCGTTCACGCCCTTAAGGTGTGAGCAATACCCCCCTCTGTGTCAGGCTAGTTGTCCAAAACTCCTTATTTAGACAGTTGTCACATTGTCCGCATAAATTCTGCCTATCGGGATTTAGGGCTTGGGTGCACGAATCTCTAATTCAATCTTGATACCCGTTGAATGGGCATTCAATCCGTCGATATCATAAACTAGGATAGCCAACGATGACAACCGTGATTGGGACCCATAAACGAGCCAACCCGTATCCGAAATATAAGACTACCTATCGCGTCAAGAGTTGGCGCGAATATGACAAAAGCGCTACGTGATCATGGTGACATTAGGCTGTTGTATACTATTCAATTAATTGGGTAGTTCCTTTTGGCTAAATTGCGGTAGTATAGGTGTCAGGTTACCATCGTATCCAAGCTTCGTATTGTTGGTGAGATGTATTTTGGATTGCCTCAAAAATTTCTCGTATCGTAAATTGATTTTCTAAGGAGGGCTGTCCATGGGTATAGCTGCGCGAGTTAAACGACATGTAAAATTATCTTATCAATCTGTTCGGTCACAACAACCACAAACACCTCAATTTCTCGTTATTTTTATAAATTCCATTTGTAATCTATCCTGTGAGCATTGTTTTTATTGGAGGAATTTGAATAAACGAGACGATCTGACATTTGACGAATTTAAGCAGTTGTCTGAAGAATTGGGTGCATTCGAAAATTTGAATCTATCTGGTGGAGAACCGTTTATCCGGCCCGATTTCGCTGAGGTTTGTTCATTATTTGTCAAAAATAATGGTGTCAAAATAATTTATGTTCCGACCAATGGATATTTCACCGAACGAACTGAAAAACAGCTCAGGAAGCTGCTTAAATTAGATTCTCTGCAGCTATTTGTTCTAGAGTTCTCGATTGACGGGCTTCCAGATTACCATAACAGTTTTCGAGGGAATCCGAAATCCTTCGACAACTTATTGGAAACCTATAAAATGGCGGTCAGACTACAACAAGAAGATCCAAGAGTTAGGGTTCATGCGAATGTTGTCGCTACCCATGAGAATATTGATCAATTGTTTGAGCTTTCGGACTATTTGTATGAAAGGTGTCCGGCTCTAGAACATTTAAACCTTTCCATTATACGAGGGGAACGCAAAAATCCATCGTTAATTAGGCCGAAAATAGCGCAATATAAGAAACTTTACGAACATATTGCATCGAAGTGGAAGGCGCGCGAAGAAGGTCGGTTTGGCTCTATTGTTGAGCCTTTACTTCAGTGGACCAAATGTAAAACAATGGAAAATGAATCGCAGTATGTACCGTGTACAGCGGGAAACATGACGGGTGTCGTATATGCTAATGGAGATGTAAGTGTTTGTGAAACGCATCCTCCATTGGGTAATTTGCGCAAAAATACCTTTTTCGAAATTTGGTATTCAGATGTGGCGGAAAAGCTAAGGACAAACATTCGAGCCAAAAAGTGCTATTGCACAACAGAAGTATTCATGTGGCCGAGCATTGTTTATCAGCCCTTTCCATTGGCAAAAGCTTTGATGGGCGCGCGGCATTGGATTCTCGGTAAGAATTCTATTTCGAATAACTCTCAGGATACGGAGCAAGGTGTAAATTGTTGAGAATAGGGGTCGATGCAACCTGTTGGGTTAACCCAAGAGGCTATGGCCGGTTCACCAAGGATATGTTAACGGCTCTTCTGGAGCTGGATAAGGAAAACCACTATATATTTTTTATGGATTCTTTTACGGCATCCCAGGCTGAATTTCCGGCAAATGCTGAAACAAGGGTCATTGTGCTATCCGAGTCGCCCACGCAAGCTGCCTCGGCATCCGGGCGGCGAAGTATCAAGGATATGATTAAAATGGGGTGGGAGGTCTCTAAGGAAAAACTTGATGTTTTCTTTTGTCCATCGGTTTATACGTATTTCCCTGTCTTCGGTTCCGCGAAAAAGATAATCGCAATACATGATGTCATTGCCGAAAAATATCCGCAGCTTATTTTTAATAGCAAGAAAAATCAGTTTTTTTGGAATTTCAAAACCTGGCTTGCGGTTAAACAGGCAGATTTAATCCTTACAGTATCAGAATTCTCTCAACATGGAATAAGCGAGCACTTTGGGATTAACAAAGATTGCATTAAGGTGGTCACCGAAGGGGCTGATGACTCTTTCAAACCTATTGAGGATAAGCCTTATATTAATGAAAGGCTTTCGGCCTATGGTTTGTCTGATACGTCACGCTTCATATTGTACGTTGGTGGTATTGCGCCGTATAAGAATCTTGCTGTTTTAGTGAGCGCATTCTCTAAGTTGATGGACAATGATCAATACGATGACATTAAGTTGGTCATGGTTGGTGACTATGAAAACGATGTTTTTCTAATGGATGAGGGGCTTAAAGCAAACATGGATAGTCCGGCGTTCAAACAGCGGGTGATTTTTACCGGCTATATATCGGATGAAGACCTGAACTGCTTTTATAATGCGGCGTTGGTTTTCGTATTACCATCGTTTTGCGAGGGTTTCGGGTTGCCTGCTCTTGAGGCTATGTCTTGTGGTACCGTGGTCATCGGAAGCAATACAACATCGGTGCCCGAAGTTGTCGGCGATGCTGGACTGTTTTTCGATCCTAACAGCGAGCAGCAACTTATAGAATGCTTGCGGACAGTGGTCGATGATGAACCGCTTAGGCGTGATCTATGCGCGCGATCTTTGCAACGAGCAGCAACGTTTTCTTGGCAAAAGTCGGCAACTCAAACCTTGCAGGTATTTACTGGATAGGCCGTAACTACTATTCGTTTACCGCAATCTGCTTTCGGATCGCCATGGTTTTGTCTTGGGTTACTCGAGAGAGCTTGGTCGTCCCGTAAAATAGCCTACAAATTCACCGGCTGACCAGCATAGTGTAAGTACTACCGTAACGGGCAGGACCTTTAAGAATGTCTTAACGTGGCGTTTCTTTCTAAGCACGTCCCGAAATCGTTTCATCAAAATAATCGCTGGTACAGCAAGCGAGGCCAGGCAGAAAAACGCACGGGTTGTTAAATTAGCTTTTTCAATTCTTTTACCTGAAAAGTACCGTCCCCATACATACCGCTCCTTGATTACGTATGATAACGATAAGTCGCTTCGGTGTTGATAAGTAATGATGTCCGGGGATAACCACAAGGTTTCGCCACGGTCCATCAATGCTCCATGTACTCCGGGTTCATGAAAATTATGCGCCCAAACATCTTTAATCTTATTGAGAGCTGCCTGTTTGTAGGCAACATTGACATCGGTTAAATAGAGTGACGGGCCTTGCACGACTGGATTTTGATAGCGCCCAAAATCGAAAAAATAAGTTGCCCAGTTTAACGCTTTATCAATATCGTTTTCTACGGCTCCACCAATAGCCGCATGGTCAAGACTCTTATGAGCCGATAGCATGTTTTTACACCAATTCGCATCGAGTATCTCATGATCTTCCAGCATCGCTACAATAGACCCACGTGAAAGGTGCAGACCGACGGAGCGCAATTGGTCGAAATGTTCATGGCACAACCCGGGAGGACCCTCTACCAATAAAACTACGGGGTCAAATATGACATCTGAAAATTTGGTTTTAAGCAGTGCAATTTTCTCATCGCGCTGGTCATGCGGCACGATAATTTCTACGCTTGTGGGGGTGTAATATTCCTGCGCTAATAATGCCGAAAGGCAAGCTTCAAGGTGTTTCGCTCCGCTAACTATGGTTACCACGATCGATAGTTCAGGTGCTTGTGATGACGTGTCGGTTTTATTGGATTGATTGTGGTTCATCATGCGTGTTTTCGGTTAATAATTGTCTTTACGTCCGGTTCAACCAATAACATAAGGATTAAAAAAACTGCAGCGCTTACACTATAGGCTAGCCATTGGTTGGTTGGTACTAAAACAGTATAAATAATTACCATTGCTGCCCCGCATAATAACGGTTTAACCAAGTGCCAGAGCAACCCGATTTTTGCGATCATTTTACGTGTATACAGATACGCTAGGATTAAATTAATTATTTGCGTGCTCAAAAGGCCAAATGCTGCTCCGATCGCTCCATATCTGGAGGACAGCCAATACACAGAAAATAAACAAGTGATAGCCGAAAACAGCGCAGATAAAAATTCATATTTTTGCAGGTTGAACGCAATTAACGCATACCGGTAGTGTCCTGACAACAAGGATACTGGAATCATAAGAATCAATATCTGAAAGACGTCTATTGAATTCGCATAGTTTTCACCAAATAGGATCAAAATGGCTGGACTTGCCATAAGCGCACCGGAAATTCCAATAAATACCGCAGGCCATGCTGTAAACCTGATAGACGTAGTAACCAATGCCTTGAATTCATCAATAGGTCGGTCAAGACACCGAGACATTGACGGTAATAGATTGAAGAAATACAGCCAGACAAATGTATGAAGTGCCAAAACTGGGCGATGCGCTGAGGCAAACCAACCAACTACATCGCTAGCTGCAATAAAGCCAAGGAAAATTGTTGCAAAATACCATGTAAACGCCCAAGTTAACTCACTGAGTCCGATCGGAAGGGCTTGTCCTAGCGAATATTTAATTAATTGCAGGTTCAAGCCCAAGCCCAAGCCCAAGCCCAAGCCCGGAGAAAATTGTTGGATCTGGTACTTAAAGATAACCCAATGTATCAGTACGACGGTGAAAACAGCTATACATTCTATAATCGCAATCAGCTGTATCTCCTCGCTGCCTCGAACAAAGAGAAATACGCCGATCGCGAAGGTAAATTGTCTTAATACGGAACCCAATGCTACCCACTGCATTTTTTCTATGCCTTGGAATACCCATTGCATATATCCTGGGATGGCAAATAGTGAGAGCCCGTAAATTAATAATAAATCTTTGATAGGGGCCTTATCGGAAAGAAACCATGCAATCGCGGCGAGTATAGAATAGCCAATTAGCGCGAGTCCCACGCGAATGACCATAATGCTCGGTAAAATCTCGCGGATACGACTCTTATCTTTTGCTATCTCTCTGGCGCCGTATGGACCGGTTCCCAGGTCTATCAATAACGTGAATACGAAAGTTATTGCGATGGTAAATTCCAGGTATCCAAAACTTTTCGGGCCTAGTATCCGCGCTAAATAAACAAATGCAGCAAATGTCGCGATTTTACATAAAATTTCACCGCCCGAGAGAAATGAAAAATTAACGATTAGCGTTTTTAATCTAGCTTTATTCATTTATTCGGATTAATGGATTTGATGTGACAATCGTCGCTGAGTAGCAGTTGATTTTGCGCGATTTCTGTTAAATTTTGACCGAAACCCAGCCGTGTGACAGACAATTGGTGGTATTAGCGTAAAAGGAGACTGCCGACCCAGCGTAGAGAATTATGCCGAGATGGAAAAGGCAGCGTCAGCTGGCTCTCAACATACTTTGCTGAGGGAATTGCCTGATCCAAACCAGTAGCCAATTACTTCTCCTAAGGCCCATGAGGTAACAAAAAGAGCAATCAACGGCATCGATTTAACCAGCAGTTGTTGGTGCCGCTTTTTCGCAAGAATGCGGGTGACGATACGGTAGAATAGAAGCGGGGGTAGGATGAAGGCGGCACAGCCATATAGAAGGCGTTTGCCTAACGGGGCATCCACTACCCGTGCGCCTGCGTAGGAGCGTGCATAAAGATAGCGCTGGGACATGTATTCTTCGAAAGTGTAATGTTTCTTGTGGCCAACTATGATATCGGGGCGGCATATTAGCGGCGTTCCATCAGCACGAAGGGCGTCGTGTAGATGGTTTTCCCATTTACCTTCACCAATCGTGTCTTTATGCTTGTCGAGGAGTTGTCTGCGATACACAATATTGTTACCGGTCAGCCAGGAGACTTCGCCCGATTCCAGCGGTGGGATACAATGGCTATATTCGCAAAGGAAGGCCGCCCAGTCTAAAAGAGTCCCTGTCGCGGCGTTCTCGACTGCTCCGCCGACCACATCAATGTTATTATCCTCCAACGCGTTAAGCATTTGCTGAGCCCAATCTGGAGGAACGATGACGTGGTCTTCGAGAACGGCAACAGCATCGCTTTGCGCTTCCTGAAAGGCTATCGCGCGCATTTCCGGGATTGTTGTTTCGAGTTTGACTGGCAGAATTCGAACATCCTTGAACCGTTGTCTAATTTCATCACGAACTATATCGCCCAGGCGGTCGACCACAATGATGTCGAGATCACAATCTTTGCGTTGAATTTCTAATGCCTCTATACACCCAATTAGATCCCCAAGGCCGTTTACGGAGGGTATTACTACGGAAAGTTGTGGTTTTGACATGGTGGAATTTTAGAAAAAGGGTTAATAAGGCGAAATTGAAAGAAAGATGGGCAAAACACCCAATGCTTTTGTGCTTAAGGGCACCTCTATTAATTCTGGGTAAGAAAGATTGAGATTCAAAATTTTCAAGAGCAAGGCGCTACGTGTTTGGAGTTTGTTCTATTGGGAACACTTAGCAACGCAGCTATTGGGAATTTTGAACTAAAGATGCTTATTCATGAATTAATAGAGGAGCCCTTAACATCAGTTATGTATTGGATTGTTCGCACGCACGAAATGCCACGTCAATCGTCTGAAATCCATCCTCAGCCGTAGCTATCGGTGTCTCGTGCCCGTCAATCTGACGTTCGAAAGCTTGGAACTCTTCAATAAAACTCTGGACGACTACCCAACGGTAAGATTTGATTTTTTCCATGATGTGGGTTTTAGGGAATAGATCGAATTTACGCTTGGTCGGTCCGCCGAGTTCATCCATCCATGTCACTTGAGTATACATGGGGAAACACGAGGTTCGAATGCACCCTAAACTTCCATATATCTCGATGGACAAACGGTACCCTCGCCATTCCGTCCAACTGGCTTGCAGTGAAGCGATTTTTCCCGCCTCATTTCGGATTAAAGCGAAACCATTATCTTCGCAGCCGTCAAATTTCCAGATGGAATTTGAAGCGAAACCTATCGTTTCTTGAACTGGTCCTAAAAAGTAGCAGGTTAAGTCAATTAGGTGAATGCCGTTGTCATGCAGAGCACCGCCCCCCATAACCGAAGCATCATGCAGCCATTCGTGGTCATGATCCGCGGCAGAGTAACCCGTGTAGCTTCTTATATGGTCTAATTCTCCGATGATGCCTGAGTCCAGCAGCGCGCGCGCTTTTTTGATTGACGGATAAAAGCGATAGTTAAATCCTGTGGCCAGAAACTTTCCTGTTGTTTTCATTGCCGCGAGAATTTCTTGGCATTCGTCAGGCGTGCGGGCTAAAGGTTTTTCGCACAAGACATGCTTGCCTGCGTTTAATGCGCTAATACACATTTCAGCATGAACTGAAGGAGGCGTCGAGATGATTACCGCATCTATTGTTTCCAGTTCGAGTAAACTTTTCCAATCATTGACAGCCATCGAGCCGTGATCCGCCGCAAAACTTTTA
>Ga0114931_10011924_pt1 | contig 10213 bp, 13 predicted proteins | sample 2SBtaG_FD_89579 | JGI IMG/M metagenome (GOLD analysis project Ga0114931, IMG submission 89579) | Deep subsurface microbial communities from Kolumbo volcano to uncover new lineages of life (NeLLi) - 2SBTROV14_V59a metaG | ecosystem: Environmental > Aquatic > Marine > Volcanic | place: Kolumbo... | reverse complement strand
AGATACAAGATACAAGATACAAGATACAAGATGCAAGAAAAAACTGACAAGCCCTGCGCTCAGATGGAGGCAGGCATGTCTTCAGGACTTTCTCACATTCCGGCCATAGAAAATCTCCGCCATTTCCCGTTGCAGCTGTTTCATGATCTGCTTTTGCTCCCGGGGGCTCAAATCGGCCTCTCCGGTACCAAACAGATAGTTGTCCAGATCAAATTCCTTGAGAATCATCTTGGTATGAAAAATACTTTCCTGGTAAACATTGACATCGATCATCTGATAGCGCTGCCGGGTATCGCGGGAGAGAAAATTCTGGATGGAGTCGATCCGGTGATCGATGAAATGCTTCTTGCCCCGGATGTCCCGGGTAAATCCCCGCACCCGGTAATCCATGGTCACGATATCGGATTCAAAACTGTGGATCAGGTAATTGAGTGCCCGCAGGGGGGAAACCCGCCCACAGGTGGAAACATCAATATCCACCCTGAAGGTACTGATGCCGTTGTCCGGATGACTCTCGGTATAGGTGTGTACCGTCAGGTGACTCTTGTCGAGATGCATCACCACATCATCCGGCAAAGGGCCCGGGGCCTCGGCATTGGGCAAACCCTCGGAGACCACCGGCTCTTCGGAGATCATCATGGTGACGCTGGCCCCCTGGGGTTCATAATCCTGATGGGCGATATTCAGTATGGTCGCGCCGATGATTTCGGCAACGTCCGTGAGAATCTGGGTCAGGCGCCGGGCGTTATAGGCCTCATCGATATACTCAATATATTCGTGGCGATGCCGCTGAGTCTTGGCATAACAGATATCGTAAATATTAAAGCTCAGCGTCTTGGTGAGATTATTAAACCCATGCAGCTTGAGCCGCCGCGGCCTGACCATCCTGTCTCTCCTGAAACGTCAATCAACACGCACTTTGTCGGCAATGGGAGGATGATAAATCATCTGTACCACATTGCCGTCGGGATCCTGGCAATAAAAACTGCGCGCGCCATCACGATGCGTACGCGGTGCCGATTTCATGGAGACATCATGGGCTTTCAGGTAAGCATACCAGCTATCTACATCTCCCGGCGCGCGAAGTATAAAGCCGATATGGTCCAGATGCCGGGGACCGCTTTTGGTGATTATTTCCACGGCCTGGTGGAGGGCAAGATTATCGCAGCCGGAACTCAGATAGACATTGTCCTGATCAGGACGCCACTAGACGGTCATCCCCAACAGCTCGGTATAAAAGTGCTCGCAGGCTGCAAACTCATTGACATAAAGGGCCACATGCCGCAGACCAGCAGTCGCTTTGGGCTTGTTCATTACATTATCTCCCATCAATATCTTCCGGCTCGTGAATCTCGTAATCATGGCTGATGGCCACCGCCTTGCCCAGCATGATGGAAGCCGAACAGTACTTCTCGGCTGTCAGATCAACGGCACGCCTGACGGCAGTATCGCTCAGGTTCCGGCCGGTGAGGATAAAATGGATATGTATCCGGGTAAATACCCTGGGCACCTCATCTGCGCGTTCCGCGGTCAGCTCCACTGCACAGTCCAGCACGGACTGGCGCGCTTTTTTCAGAATATGGACCACATCATAGGCCGTGCAACCGCCGGTACCCAGCAGCAACAGTTCCATCGGGCGCATGCCCAGATTACGTCCGCCACCTTCCGGCGGCCCATCGATAACGATGGCATGCCCACTGCCGGATTCACCAATAAACAGGGCATCCTGCACCCACCTGATCTGCGCCTTCATCTACCCTGCTCCTTCGATTTGAGAACCACGTACCAGAAATTAAACTAAATCTTGCCACCGGCTGCGCATATCTGGTATGACATAGGATGCCAGCCAACCATTCACGAGGCAAAATCATGACGTTTCGCAGAAAACAGGTGATCAACCCCGCCATCGAGCGCTTCCTGCAACATTGCCACCGGCGGCGTTATCCTGCCAAGAGCGTCATTATCTATGCCGGTGATGCGCCGGACTCACTATATTACATTATCGAAGGTTCCGTCACTGTCCTGATCGAGGATGACGACGGTCATGAAATCGTGCTGGCCTATCTGAACGCCGGCGATTTTTTTGGTGAAATGGGTCTGTTCGACAAGGATACCGGCCGCAGCGCCTGGATCAGGGCCCGCACCCAGTGCGAACTGGGTGAAATCAACTATGAGAAATTTCGCGACCTGGCGGCGGCCAATAGCGATATCCTTTTTGAACTGTCGGGGCAAATGGCGGTGAGGCTACGTCGCACCAGCGGCATGGTGGGACGCCTCGCTTTTATGGATGTGGCCGGGCGCATCGCCCGCACGCTGCTGGATCGCTGCAAGGAACCCGATGCCATGACCCACCCCGACGGCATGCAGATCAGGATCACCCGCCAGGAACTGGGGCGCATTGTTGGCTGTTCCCGAGAGATGGTAGGCCGGGTCCTGAAAAATATGGAAGCGCAGAACCTGATTTACGCCAAGGGCAAGACCCTCGTGGTATTTGGCACCCGCTAGCCCATCGCTTCAGTTGATATTAAGCAGTTTGTCCGGAAGATTCTCCCCAAAGACGGCCTCCACCCTGAACTGAACCAGATAGGTGGGATCATAACCCCCTTCATTGGGGAACCTCACTTCGGGTTTTAGCTCAATAAATAACCAGTCCTGATGTATCAACCGCCGGAAACGGATCCAGGCGCGGTAATCAGTGATATCCCAACCGACATCATTGTCTGCAAACACTCCGGTCTGGTAGGCTATATTCTCTTTGGCAGTCAGATGCTGATAGATAGAGAAGACCTGAGAAGCATCGGTCAGAGTCTTTTTCTCCCGCCAGCGGATATCGGAAAACGAGCGGAACAACAGATTCCGCGTGAGTGCCTTGCTAATCTCGAAAGAACCCCGGGTCTCGAAGCCGTTAATGGCAAAATACACACCGGTACCGGAAAAACGCAGCAACCATGATGACAGACTGAAATAACGAATGGCCCGCAGACGGGCGAAAGGATCGGGAGGCCAGCGGAATTTGATACCCAGTGCATGACGCACCGACCATTTTCCGGATTTATTGAGCTCGCGCTCAATGGAAAGAAAGAAATCATTATCCGATACCGCGTCCCTGGGTGTGTTTGACAGACGCAGCGCCTGCTCATCGCTCACATCGCTTTCGAACAATAGTTTTAGTTTCTTCTTGGATTTGGGTAGATCAATTCTCGCCTTGATGCTGGCCTTGTACTTATAACCATCATTCTCCTGCCAGATGACATCCAGGGGGATTCGCGCATAGCTACCCGTTGATTCCTCAAAAACAGTGTCCCGAGCAAAAAAATTGTCGACCAGACGCACCGTCGACTCCAGCCCATGCGAGATACGCTGATGTGTCGATTCGACGATAGCCAGCATCCGAGGACCGGGACTAAGGTTTATGCCACACAGTATCCCTTTGCAGGCATCGTCCGTTGCCGGGACAGGCCGAACAGACTTGTCATGATCCTGGCTGTCTGCCGCCGCCAGGCAGATCTGCGCATCTGCCAAAACAACGGCACAGAGCATGCCGACCAACAATGCTCCTGAATAACAACAGGATAACCGCCTGTTATCAGGCATCTCCCGCGGACCCCACCCGGGGACCCAGCAGAATGGCGATCCAGCGGGTATGCACATTATTATCCAGGGCAATTTTTGCGGTAATGGTCAGGGGTACCGATAGCAGCATCCCTACCGGCCCCAGCACCCACCCCCAAAACACCAGGGAAAGAAAAACCACCAGGGTGGATAGACCCAGCCCCCGCCCCATGAAGCGGGGCTCCAGAAAGGTACCGATAATGACATTGACCACCACATAGACCAACACCACCAACAGGGCCGAAGGGGCATCCAGCTGGATCAGCGCCAGCAGCACCGCCGGAATCGCCGCGATGATCGAGCCGATATTGGGAACAAAATTGAACAGAAAGGCCAGCGTACCCCACAACACCGGGAAATCGACCCCTACCAGCCACAGGCAAAGGGTGATGCTGATACCTGTCGCCAGACTGGTGAGCGTTTTGATCCCCATGTACTGATTGATATCATTGGTAATCGTGCTGAGCTGACGCAGGGATTTTTCCGGCTGACGAAATGCTGCCCGCCACTTGCTCGGCAGGCTTGATGCCTCCAGCAGCAGGAACACGACGGTAATCAGAATCAAAAAACTATTGGTGAGAATGCCGCCCATGCCACTAAGAATACTGGAAACCAGTTTCATGGCCTTGGCGGGGTCCAGATACTGGGTGACGAACTGCCGTGAAATACTCACACCCTGCTCATTCAGCCATTGCAGCAAAACAGTGGTATGCATCTGCAGCCTAGTCTGGTAAAGTGGAAAGTTTTGGGTAAAGGCATCAATAGAACCGCCAACCAGCAGGGCCAGCAAGAACATGGCCAGCACGAATGCGGCAATAACAAGCAGGGTGGCCAGCAAACCGGGAACCCCCTTACGCTGTAACCAGGACAATGGCGGGGCAATGAGCACGGCGATAAACATCGCCAGCAAAAAGGGCACCAGTAAAGATGAGGCTGCGCGCATGCCGGCAATAATGACCACCAGTGCGGCCAGGGAGATGAGTATGCGGCCACCGGCGCCCCGGTTCGTTTCCTGTTCCATATGCTTCCGATCAATATTGACGTGGCGGGATGAGCCTGGACTCAGTTCATTTTCCTGCGCAAATTTCGCTGGCTGAAATCCCGGTCCTGCAGACCGATATTGACACGAGGATCAGAAAACCGGTAGCTAATATAGATAATATCGGTATCCTTCTATATTTTTTTCTTCAGCGGAAAAATTCGGTTGCGCGGTCTTTCAATCCTGATCTCAATCGTGTCGGGCAACCATACATTGCCGATCTATTGCCAGCGGAACTGGGCCTTTTTGATCAACTTACCCTTTTTGTCATAATAGACCCGGTCTCGCAGGTGACAGTCCTCCCATGAGTCTTTCCTGACAAAGTGGGAAATCATTCTGCCATAAATAGAACTTGCCACCCGAGGAACGCTTTTGACCTCGTAGATCACATGATCATTCTCATGATCGGTCTTCAAGAGGATATGACGATCTTCATCCAGTTGCCGAACATCGAGGTCTTCGGCGATCATGCCCCAGTCAAGATTGTTTTTCTCCTGGATCGTCATCCGCCGAATGGTCTGGTAACGTTTCATATAGAGCCATTGTTCAGGCGACTTTCCCGATGAGAGGCTGTAATTCACCCGCAGGAAATTGTTTTGCCGGTATTCCGGCGGGGCAATGGTAAACAACATCACCTTGCTCACCAGTTCACCCTGGCCACGATAATCCTTCCAGAAGCGGATAAAAGTCCGTCGTTTGGTTACCCGGCCCTGTTTGTTTTTCATGGTGAAGCGCAGCCGGGTCCGCTGGTCATCCCCCCAATATTTGTAATAGCATTGCGCTACGATATCAGCGCCATCAGGCTCGGAAGCCCGTGCAGCACCGCCAGCCAAGGGCAGCAGCCAAAACAGGCAGAAAAGAAGCAGTAATCTTGTCAACATGGGGAAAAGCCGGGCTTTCGCCCCCTCCCATCACATAAGCTCATGATATTTATCCGCTTATTCCAAAGAACAGCTATCATAGCAGTTTCTCGGTCGGGCAGGTATGCCCTACGAAAACAATGGTAATTCACCGGGCCACACACTCAGAGAAAAACAGTTGGCGCAAGCAGCGCCCAGGATCCGCAGCACGCATGAAGACTTCCCCGGCCAGAAAGGCATTGACACCATGGTCGCGCATCAGCGCCACATCCTGCCGGCTGAGAATGCCACTTTCCGTTACCACTACGCGCTCGGCAGGAATCTCTTTCAACAAACTGAGGGTGGTCTGCAGGCTGGTGTCAAAACTTCGCAGGTTGCGATTATTGATGCCGAGCAGGGTCGTGTCGAGCGCCAGCGCCCGCTGCAGTTCTTCATGACTATGGACTTCCGGAAGCACACCCATCCCCAGACCTAAGGCCAGGTCGGCCAGTTCCGCCAGCAAGGCATCGCTCAAGGCTGCCACAATCAGCAAAACACAGTCCGCCCCCAGGGCACGCGCTTCATAAACCTGATAGGGATCGACAATAAAATCCTTGCGCAGCACCGGCAGGCTGCAGGCAGTCCGCGCCCGACGCAGATCTTCATCATCACCCTGGAAAAAGTCCCGGTCGGTTAGTACGGATAAACAGCTCGCACCCGCCGTCTCATAGGCGACCGCGATCTCCGCTGGCCTGAAGTCCGCACGCAGCAAGCCCTTGCTGGGAGAGGCCTTCTTGAGCTCCGCGATCACCGCCGACTGGCCCTGCGCTATCCTTGTTGTCATTGCAGCAACAAATGGCCGGACCGGATCCGCCAATGCCGCCCGCTGACTGAGCTCTTCCAGCGGCAGATCCAGGCGGCGCTCACTGACTTCTTCAGCCTTACGGCGGAGAATTTTTTTCAGGATATCAGGGGTGTCTTTTCTCACCTTAAAGTGCTCGCCCAAGCTGCTGCGTCAACTGCACCAGGGCGGCCAGTTTTTCACCGGCTGCACCACCATGCAAGGCCTGTTGCGCCCGGGCAACGCCAGCGGCCAGGCTGTCCGTCAGATCCGCTGCATAAAGGGCGGCGCCGGCATTCAGGGCGACAATATCCGCAGCAGGCCCACGGTGCCCCGCAAAAATCTCATGAATAATATCCAGACTCTCTACAGCACTGCCAACGGCCAGTGTCTCAATTCCGGCGACCTCCATAGCGAAGTCTCCCGGGGAAACCGTATATCGGCTGATCTGTCCGGCCCGCAGTTCCACCACATGAGTCATGGTGGCGATGCTGATTTCATCCAGGCCATCTTCCGCATGAACCACCAGGACGTGGCGACTGCCGAGGCGTCCCAGGACGAGTGCCAGTGGCTCCAGCCACTGTTCGTCGAACACCCCTACCACCTGACACGGTGCCCCGGCGGGGTTGGTCAACGGCCCCAGCAAATTGAAAATGGTGCGCACCCCCATTTCCCGGCGCGGCCCAATGGCGTGCTTCATGGCGCCATGATGGCGCGGCGCAAACATGAAACCCACGCCTACCTTGTTGATACAGTGTGCCACCTGCTGCGGGCTCAGCTCGATATTAACACCTGCCGCTTCCAGCACATCGGCACTGCCGGACTTGCTGGAGACGGATCGATTACCATGCTTGGCGACTTTGCCGCCGGCTGCCGCTACCACAAAGGCAGCTGCGGTAGAGATGTTAAACGTACCCGTGGCATCCCCCCCCGTTCCGCAGGTATCCACCAGTCCGGCGGGATCGACCACCACCGGGCTGACCAGCTCACGCATCACCCTGGCGGCCGCAGTGATTTCATCCACCGTCTCGCCTTTCATGCGCAGGCCCATGAGAAAACCGCCGACCTGTGCAGGGGTCGCCTCCCCCTTCATCACCAGGCGCATCACAGCTGTCATTTCATCCATCGTCAGATCACGATGTTCGCTAACCGCGCGGATCGCCGTCTGCATATTCATTATCAATGTCCCCGCTTGTCCCGGTTTACGCGCCCTATCCTGACCATCATCAATAGGCCAGAAAATTTTTCAGTAATTCATGCCCGTACTGGCTCAAGATGGATTCAGGGTGAAACTGGACGCCTTCCACCGCATACTCCTTATGCCTCACGCCCATAATCTCCTCAGGCACCCCATCCTCTCGTTCTGTCCAGGCGGTAATTTCCAGGCAATCGGGCAGTGTCTCCCGTTCGATCACCAGGGAATGATAACTCGTGGCTTCAAAGGGGTTAGGCAGCCCCTTGAAGACACCACCACCGTGGTGATGGATCAGCGAAGTCTTGCCATGCATGATCTGGCCGGCATGAACAATATGGCCCCCGAAGGCCTGACCAATACTCTGATGCCCCAGACAGACGCCCAATATAGGCACCACACCGCTGAATTCATCGATCACTGCGAGAGAAATCCCGGCTTCATTGGGGGTGCAGGGCCCCGGCGAAATCACAATCCGTTCCGGCCCCAGCGCACGAATATCATCCACCGCCAACTGATCATTACGATCCACCCGGACCTCCTGCCCCAGCTCCCCCAGATATTGCACCAGGTTATAGGTAAAGGAGTCGTAATTATCGATCATCAACAGCATATTATTTATATCTTCATGTTTATATTAAAATATTTATATTTTTTTCTGTAGAGTACCCGCATTAGTACCCGCTTTTTCTGCCGATACCCATTCAAGAGCGAAGCGCCATTATTGCGTATTAAGACCAATTGAACCAGTTGAAAAATAATTTCTTAGCGAACCAGATTAGCTCGTTCTTTCCAAGTGACTGTGACAGTAGGCTAACTACATGTGCGGTGGCGTCAAATTCAAGCATGAGAACAAAGAGCTGACGGTCTACTTTCCAAGTCCCAAGGCCGTTCTGCCTGTACGGCTGAAGTCAAAGCACCATACCCTCATCAAATGGGGGCGCCGGCATGAAGAAGAAGGCGTACTTCCCCCTGGCGGGTAGGCAAAGAACGCGGCAGCTTTTTTTAGGATTTCATTCTCCTCTTTTTGCCACCGCCAGCTCGCGCCTCAATCGGGGATTTTCTGCCGCCTGACTATCCGAAGAGCTATGTCGTCCTTGCCCTGAAAAGGCCGCATCACCGCGCGCCTAGATTTCCTCTTTCCATTTGTAAAGCTGATTGCGCTTATTCCTCAGCTATCGCGCCAGATCCGCCCCCGTCTTTTTGCCCTCGTTCAGCAGACGTACCGGCTGATTTTTGGTGACGGTATTCAGTGGATAAAAGATGCCGCAGCGGAAAGTCTGGACGTGGTCATTATTAACAGTACCGGCCCCATCGGCCCCGCCGACGGCCTGTTTTCGCAACCCTTTTACGAAGACTGCCTGCGTGCTTTGCGTCCCGGTGGGATGATCGTGCAGCAGAGTGATTCCCCATTGCTGCATGCACATATCCTGCACGCCATGCATACAGCTATGCGGACAACAGATTACGCCGATGTGAAAACCCTGCAATTCCCGCAGATGATTTACCCCTCGGGCTGGTGGTCGGCAAGGATTGCGCGCAAGGGCGAAAAGATTGAAGGGCTGCGAGAGACGTATATGACAGAAAAGCCATTTGCGATGCAATATTACAATGCGGAGATTCACCATGCAGCGTTTGTGCTGCCGACGTTTTTGCGTGAGGCACGCCTTCGGTATTGAAAGGTAGTGCCGAGATTGTTGCTGGTATGGAAAAACGAGAAAATAGAAAAAGGGGCGGAGAAATTATCACTATAATCTCTCCGCCCCCGGTCATTCGAGCAGCCCGAAAGCCACCCTCACTGCGCTACGCCATTATTATACGTTGCGTTTTTTACGAAAGCCACCCAGGGCAACAAAACCCAGCCCCATCAACGCCAGGCTGGTAGGCTCCGGCACGCTAGTGGTGGGAGGTGCTGGCGGTTTAATCTTGGTAAAGCCGCCCAGTTCCTGCACATAATAGCCACGCTGTCCATTGTTCGGACCAAAGTCTGGTGTGTAGTATGAATGCGCCCAGAAGCTTGCTGTGGTTTCATCGTAACCAAAGCCCTCGATATGCAGCCCGGCGTTGGTTGTTTCCTTGCCGATATAGCTCCCGTCCAGGGTAAACTTGAGGATATCCGAGTCGTGTCCATCAACGACCCAGAGGAAACCACCGGCGACTTCCAGGTCTTCAAAGTAATGAGATGAGCCATCGGGGTTACCGATGAAACCGAGGGTGCCATTAGTGTCGGTATCAAAGTCATACCAGTCGACATAACCGGTGGCTGTGCCAAAGAAGGCACGATTCCCTACTGGGTCATAGGCCAGGCCATGGTTCCTGCCACTGGTGGTCGTCACGCTTGCCGCCAGAGTTTCTGTGCCCAGATCCCAGAGTTGCAGGCCGGTGCCGTATTTTGTAACCATTTTCCCGCCTGCCGCCCCAAGGCTACGGGAACGACCGACAGTGAAGCTACCCAGTGAGTTGCCGTCTTTGTCATATTTGTTAATGGTCGAAGAACCATTGGAACGATATATTGTGCCGCCGTCGGCGGTCAGCTCGTATTGATAGCTACCGCCTGCCCAGTAATTCGTAACGGAAAATGCGTGTGCACTCGAGATGCTGACGGCGGTTAATGCCATCCCGGTTAACAGACTTCGGACTATTTTCATGACTGCTTCCCCCAGTAATTGATTGATTCGTTACTATTGCTT
>Ga0114931_10011923_pt1 | contig 10215 bp, 11 predicted proteins | sample 2SBtaG_FD_89579 | JGI IMG/M metagenome (GOLD analysis project Ga0114931, IMG submission 89579) | Deep subsurface microbial communities from Kolumbo volcano to uncover new lineages of life (NeLLi) - 2SBTROV14_V59a metaG | ecosystem: Environmental > Aquatic > Marine > Volcanic | place: Kolumbo... | reverse complement strand
TTTCTGCATACCGGTTTCTGCATATTTTAATACTCAGAGGAACATAATTGCTAATGATGATTGGTCTTTGGAAACTGATGTTAATGCAAGGATTTTCCATCCTGATGATTTTGCATCACCCATTATTGCAAACAAAAGTATAATTACTCTTATCGGTAATTCACCCGTCTCAAACCGGCTGCAAACAATTGGATATTTTTGCGGTTCAATTTTCCTCGGTGATGTTGACTATACTCCTCTGGAATTTCTTTCCTTTGATTATCTAAATAAAAATGTTATTGTTGAAACTATAAATGGAAGTTTGTCCACTTACGGTCTTTGTGCGAGGAATTTATCTCGCTTGCAATCTCTTCCGCTCGACTATCTGCAAGTTATCCCGACCCCTGCTATAAATCGAATTTCAATAGATTACAAATTAACAGAAAACGAGATAATCAGTTTGTATTTAATGGATGAAAGGGGACAAAAAATTAAAAGCATAATTTCACACAAAAATATAAATAAAGGTAAGCACAATCTGTTATACGATACAAGTTTATTGCCTGTGGGTGTGTATTACCTTATCCTACAAACAAAAGACCTGATTTTAAGAAAAAAAGTGTTGATAATTCGATGACCGGATTTATTGCTTATAGAAATAATATTCAATCATCAATCTAAATTTTCCATTTGTCTCATTATAGAATTTATAAGAAAACTTGTTTTCCCTTTCGCGTTCAATTTCTATTTTGAATCTAATATTTTTCTTTTTGACAATGGAATAATCAGAACCTTCAAAAACAATTTTTTTACCTTGCTTTTCTCCATAGCAATACAAGGCGGAATTTTCATAATCATCCATACTGTAAAGTGTGAATTTATTAATTTTTGTGTCAAAACCAAGAGTAAGCCTTGCGTGAGATGTGCCAAAAGACTCAGACAACTCCATAGCAATTTCAAGATAATGTCCGCCTAAGATTTTTGTTACTGTTGCCTTACCCAATACGGGAGTTTCATCTTCGCCCAAATAGTTCAAGCCTTTTATTTTCCAATTACCCTCAAATGAATGCAGAAAAGTATGCTCTTTTGTCAATTCGGTCAATTGCCGAATTAACTGCAAATCTTTCCCTTGGTCTTTTACTTGCGAATATATATTAGCCAAAGAAAAGAAAAATAATATTATTACCAAAAGCCATGTTCTTATCATCTTCAAGCCTTCATCTGTTAGTTAAATAATATCATACAATCATATTCGAATTAAAAGACAAGATAAATATCTATTTATTTTGTTATGAGTATATCATAAACGATATTCAATAATATTCTGGCAACAAAATGCTTACAATATGTCTCGCAAAAGATAAAATAACTATTCATTACATAAAAACAAAAGGACTGCCTCGAAAGAATGTAGTGCCCCCCAAACTTTGGACAGAAAATAAGTTATTAAAAGTAGGACTGAGTTCGGAATTTAACCGGACTTAGTCCATTTAATTTGGATTTTATACGATCATTATTATAATAATCTATATACATTTTCAGTTCTTTTTCAAATTCTTCAATTGACTCAAATTTTTGTAAATAAAACATTTCAGATTTTAATATACCAAAGAAATTTTCCATTACAGCATTGTCTAAGCAGTTGCCTTTTCTGGACATGCTTTGTATAACACCATAATTTTTCAGCGTATTCTGATAACTTGAATGTTGATAATGCCAGCCCTGGTCTGAATGAAGTATCAATTTGTTGCGGTTTTCTATTTTATTTAAAGCTTCTTTTAACATTTCCATTACCATTAGTAAATTGGGACTTGTAGAAATTCTATAGTTGATAATTTCGCCGTTAAACATATCTATTATTGGGGATAAATATCTTTTTTGACCGAATAAAGCAAATTCTGTTATATCTGTTGCCCACTTCTTATTCGGTCTTTCAGCTTTGAAATTACGAGCAATAATATTGGGTGCTATTTTACCTTCATGTCCCTTATATGACCGATATTTCTTTGCTCTTATTAATGACTTTATTCCCAGCTGCTTCATCAATCTCTCGACTTTTTTATGATTTATCAACATATTGTTATTACGTAACTCCAAGGTGATACGTCTATATCCGTATCTCCCTTTGTGCGTATCATATATTGACTTTATCATATCTATAATTGCCTGATCTTTATCGGGTAAATCTAAACGATTTAAATGATAATAATAGGTCGAACGTGCCATCTCTGCGGCTTTCAATAAATCTGAAAGCTTGTATTTATGCCTTAGTGATGCGATGGCTTGGACTTTGTCCCTGTTGTTCGGGCAGTTCGTTCCTCTACTAAGGCGTTCAATTTTTTTAGGTATGCATTCTCAGCACGCAAGTATTCTACTTCTGCTTGAAGCTTCTCTAATTCTGTCTCCGGTTCTTTCTTTTTGGGTCTTGCCATATTTTTGCGTGGTCTCCCTCTATTTTTTATTTCCATCAGTGACGTATAACCCATCTGTTTAACTTTTGATACCCAGCTGTATACTGCGCTTGGACTTACCGGATAAATTAAACTTACTTCATCATAAGATAAATTGTTTTCTAAGACTTCTTTTACTATTGCTTGCTTAAGTCTAAAAGATGCTTTAATTTTCGATCTTTTAACAAATCCTTTAGTGCCTTTTGCTTTATAAATATTTATCCATCGCTTTATTTGCGATACTGATACTGACAGCTCTCTGCTAATCATTGTACTGCCGTTACCTTGATTATAAAGTTCTACTGCCTTGAGCTTTTCTTCAAGATTGTGTTTCTTGTTCTTTCGTGATACTAACATTAATACCCCCATTAGTTGTTTGTCCAACTTTTGGGGGTATGTTCAGAAAGGCAGTCCTTTTTTAATACTAAATCGAATTATTTCAATTTATCTTTTTCGGCTTTCATCTTTTCATAATCTGCCAAAAAAGCAGCCAGCCCTTTATCCGTAAGCGGATGTTGCAATGATTGCATAATTACTTTATACGGCACAGTAGCAATATCGGCACCGGCTTTTGCGGCTTCCAATATATGCATAGGGTGGCGAATAGAAGCAGCGATAATCAATGATTCATATTCCTGCATTTCCCAGATTTCCCCAATATCATATAGTACGTCAGCACTCGAAGAACCAATATCATCCAGACGCCCCATAAAAATGGAAACATAGGTGGCTCCGGCATTTGCAGCAGCAATTGCTTGTAGAGCTGAAAAAACAAGCGTAACATTCGTGGGAATATTTTGTCGCGAAAGAACTTTTGTAGCAGCAAGCCCCGTGGGAATCATCGGGATTTTAATGGTCGCCTCAGGGAACCATTTTATTATCTCCTCAGCCTCTTTTAGCATACCTGCTGTATCGGTAGAATTTACTTCGACAGACAAATGCCCGCCAATTAATTTATGAATTTCCAAAATACGCTCCTTAACATCCACACTTGGGTCTTCCTTCGCCAAAAGTGAAGGATTTGTCGTAACTCCTGCAATAAAACCAAGCTCAGCACTATGTCTTATGTGTTCAATATTAGCGGTGTCAACATAAATATCCATAATATCTCCATTTTAAATTTGTTTGATATAATTTACTTTTTAGTTAACAGCAAAATAACAACATTTAACGATAAATAAAATCATAATTTGGATATTTTAATTCAAAATTGCATAAATTTGCAATCAAAAAAGGAGAAAAATATGAATTTTGAACTTGATTTTACAAAATTCGATTCGATGGAAGGAGAAGAAAAATATACTTTCCTAAAAAAACTTGTGATTGTCTCTGAGAAAAATCCCGAATCTGTCTATCCTCATTTTGACGTAATTCTTGACTTGTTGAACGATAAAAAAGATGTCTTTCGTTGGAATGCAATTAAGATAATCGGCAATCTCGCACCTGCCGATAAAGATAAAAAAATCGAGGCTCTACTGCCGACTTTGATTGATATGTTAAACTCAGGCAATATCATTACATCGAAAAACATAATTGACGCTCTCGTGAAAATTGGTGTAGCACAAAAACAGATTACAGATAAAATAGTTGATACTTTTTTTAAAATAGATACTTATTCATACGATTCAATCGAACACGAGAACATAATAACCGGCAGAGCAATAACAGCCCTCACAGCTCTGTTCCCCAATACATCCTTGAAGGATGAAATTAAAGCAATGGCTGTTAAACATATTAAACGCGGTCGTCCCGATGCATTGAAAAGGTCGGAAGAACTATTAAAGAAATTGGAAGAAAACAAGAATTAAATTATTGCTTTCTTTGAACACTAAAACTTTTAAATACTGGTTAGAAGCTACACGCCCCAAGACACTTCCGGCAAGCATCGTTCCGGTCGCAGTGGGTTCGGCAGCAGCGTATTATTATGGACATTTTGAATGGTATCTAAGTATCATTGCGATTGTTTGTGCCGTTTTGATTCAAATTATTACAAACTTTTTAAATGAAGTCTATGACTTTCATCGCGGTGCGGATACAGAAAAAAGAACAGGCCCGCAGAGAATTGTTGCCGCAGGCATAGTCAGTCCAAAGCAAATGCTAACTGTATCGCTTGTATTGATTGTTATAACATTTTTATTGGGACTTATTCTCGTTCAACGCGCAGGTTTACCAATACTAATCGTGGGAATATTATCGCTCCTTTTTGCTTATGCCTATACAGGAGGACCTTACCCTCTAGCCTATAATGGATTGGGCGACATCTTTGTTCTTATTTTCTTCGGCATCATAGCAGTTTGCGGAACATTTTATGTGCAAACTTTACATCTACCCTATTTTGTTTTTATGGTGAGTCTGCCACCGGGTTTTCTCTCAATGAATATACTCGGAGTAAACAATATAAGAGATATCCGGACCGACAAACCTGTCGGGAAAATCACTCTTGCCGTAAAATTAGGCAGAAAAGGCTCTTCAATATTATATTTAATTATAAATATCTTGGCTTTTATCATACCATTGATACTGTTTTTCTTATTAAATTCATATTGGATGATGCTTCCGCTATTAGTCTTTCCCTATTCTCTCATTATTTCTAAACAAGTATTCATATTGCAAGGAAAAGAACTAAACAAACTACTTGCAGCGACAAGTAAAATTCTTTTTCTTCATGGCACATTGACAATAGTAGGGTTTATATTATCTAAATAAAAATTAATTTTTATTATTTAACAACAATTAATAAGTTTGTGAGTTTTGTTTAAGAAATCTAATTAAATATGTATAAAATAAATTTAACAGTGTGTATAATATTCCTTATGTCTTTTACGGCAATAGCGGGAACTATTAAAGGTAGAATAACAAATAGACTGACTAGTAAAGGTATAGCAGGAATTAACATACATTTGCAAAATACTAAGTATGGGACACTAAGCGACGAGAAAGGCTTTTATAAAATAGACGGCATACCGGCCGGCAATTACACGGTCATAATAAAGCATTTCAATTGGGAGAAATATCAATCCGATACAATTTATATCGGTGCAAATGACATAATAACAAAAGATGTTAAACTTGCCGAAAAGGACTATAGATTTAATGATATTATTGTTTATGGAGTAACAAAAACACCGGAAAAAATAACAGAATCTCCTGCTGCGGTAACAGTGATGTATCCGCCTGAAATTGATCGTGCATCTCGTCGCAACCAAATTGCAAGAGCTTTGGAATCCACACCCGGTGTGGATATTTTACAAAACGGTGCCACAGATTATATTGTCAACAGCCGTGGCTTTAACAGTGGATTAAATCGTCGTATTCTCGTTTTGCAAGACGGTAGAAATGTTGCCATGCCTCTACTTGATGCGCAGGAATGGAATTCTTTTGCACTTCCACTCGATGAATTTAAGAGAGTTGAGCTTGTACGCGGTCCTTCTGCATCTCTTTACGGCGTTAATGCATTCAACGGAGTGCTTAACCTGACTAGTTACAGTCCAAGTGAAATACAAGGGACAAAAATTTCATTATTGGGTGGCGATTTTGACACTTGGCGCGCAGATATTCGCCATGCAGGTGTCGCCGGTAATTTTGAATATAAAATAACAGGAGGTTATTCAAAAACTCTCAACTATTCTCAGAACCGTACTAATCCTGATTCTCTGGAATATCCCGGTTTAGCTATCGAAAGACGTGCCGTTACTCCCGACGACAGACAAACATTCGCATATTACGGTACTTTGCGTATGGACTATGATTTCACAGATGAGAAAAAAGTTGTGCTTGAGGGCGGTTATTCAAAATCCGGTAATGAAATGTATGTCTTCGGATTGGGACGTACTCTCGTCAAAGCTGCCGAAAGACCATGGGCAAGAATTGCCTATAATTCTCCCAATATCAATATTCATGCATATTTTATGAATAGGTATGTTCCTGAGCCTATGTGGTTAATGGTACCGAATGCGCCACTACATGACAATTCAAAAGATGCCTTTGTAGAATTTCAACATAATTTTTTCCTATCGCCTAAGATTCATTTTGTCTGGGGACTATCCGAACAATATCAATATATCCAAACAGACGGCACAAGCATACCCCAACCGGTTAAGCAATGGTATTCAGGTCTCTACGGTCAAGCCGAATGGGATATCAGTAATACTTTACAATTAGTGGCTAATGCAAGAGTTGATTATTCAAGCATTTTCCAAACTCAAATTTCACCGAGATTAGCTCTTGTTTTTTCTCCTATTGATGGACATAGTTTTAGAATAACTGCCGGACATTCTTTCCAACGACCTAACTATTCTGAACTATACAGACTGACCCCCGATGCACCGGCATTTACTCCCTTACCAAATGGTAATCCGGGACCACCGATTAACTTTACCGCTGTAGAAAAACAAATCGAGGACAGTATCGCTGTACTCTCAGGAGGTCCGGCTCCCAATTTGAATCTCAATCTCGATGCTAAAAGAGCAAATGCAATTGGTAATGATAAGTTGGCTGTTGAAAAAAACCTCGGATTTGAATTTGGTTATAAAGGTATAATAAACAATCAATTCTTTGTTACGACTGATTTATATTACAATGTATTAACAGATTTTATTACCAATTTCCTCCCTGCTGTTAATCCGGATATACCAGCTTGGAGACCGAACCTTCAGGGAGAATTGGAACAATATAATGACCTTGTCTATAATATGGTTATGGAATCTATGTTTGAGCGTGACAGGAAACGTCTTTCATCTTACAAAGGCTTGCCCACTTTCGTTGTTTCAAATACAAACGTCGGGCAAGTCAACCAATGGGGTATTGATTTCAGCATCAATTATTATTTAACCGATAAATTATTACTCAGCGGCAACTATTCTTACTATGATTTTAATGTGGTGGAAGCTAACATCAATCAACCACTGTTGCCGAATACATCACCAAATAAATTCAATCTGACCGCTTCCTACGTTTTGCCGAAGACATTTGATTTAACACTCTCTTTCTCCTATGTCCAAGGCTACGATTGGTTGGCAGGCACTTACGTTGGCACTGTACCGGAATATTATCTGGTAAATCTTAACGGCGGCATATATATTATTAATAATCTGCGGTTGGGATTTAATATTTACAATTTATTGAACTTTAAGCACTACGAAATTTTCGGAGGAACTTATTTGCCGAGGATGGCAACTGCCCGACTTACATTTGAATTTTAGATTTGTGTAAATAAATTTTGCAATAATTCATTCGAGATGGTAGCGAATCATCTGTCGCTGCCATCCGTTGAACCAAGTTTTATTATTCGAATTACCCTGTTCGACAATGTATCTTGATTCCTTTCGAATAAGTACCTGTCCAATGTTTTCCATATAATAATAATAGATTGGCAGATTATCAATGTAAATAGTATTGGGAGGATTGCTTTCAGTGTATTTGGCATTTTGCACAATTTTTGTGGACATAGCAACAAATTGTTTACCATGAATATAAATTGTATCATCACCATAGTTCCTATAACCATGGAAATTAAATTCCCCACTAAATAAATTTTCTTCTCCCCCAATATTGATTAACAGAGAATCATGATTATAATTAAATATATACCAATCGCTCTTATATAACTCTACCATCTTGAAAACCGTATTGCTGAATCCGGGTAGATTGGCATTTTCGGCAGTAGCAAGCATAAAAATTGATAGGTTTTTAATATTCCAATATGCAGTATCAATCGCTTGATTATCACGAAAAGTAACAAAAGTATAGAAAGTGTCTTCTTTTATTTTTTTCTTACCTGTAATCAATATCGAATCAATATAGATTTTACCTGTCGGTTGGTTACTCCTATCCAAATCGCTATACTCATATATCCAATAATTACCAACAGCCAAAGGCAAGAAATCATTAGCATCAACAGGCTTAGCGGGATTTGTCGAATTATCCGAACATGCCGCAAAGATAAATAACAAAAGGAATAATAAGCGTTTCATCTCTATCTCCTAATCAGAAAATAAATGATTTTCAATATTATTATTCTGTTCATAAACAGTATCAACTTGCAAATCGGAACTTGTTGCAGCCTCTTTTGCCAAGACATCACAACGTTCATTTTCAGGAATATCTGCATGCCCCTTTACCCAATGGAATTTCACATCGTGCTTTTCCACTTCTGCAATAAGCTGTTTCCATAAATCAACATTTAGCACCTTATCCTTCTTATTCCTTTTCCATCCGTTTTTGCTCCATTTATCAAGCCACCCCTGATTAAAAGCATTTGTAACAAGACGCGAATCGGTAAAGACATCAATATTATACCTTTTGTTTGAATTAATCGCCTTCAGCCCTTTAATAACAGCAAGAATCTCCATCCTGTTATTTGTAGTCAGTCGGAAACCGCCGCTTAACTCTTTCCTTTTTTGTCCCCACATCAACACGACACCAAAACCACCGGGACCGGGATTACCGAGACATGCTCCGTCGCTATATATCGTAACTTTATCTTTTGACATAGTGCAAAATAAGAATTTTGTTTTTAAATTAAACGACATTCTGTAAGAATTTATAAGAAATTTTTCAAAAAAATTGGAATTTTTATTAAAAAAACATATATTGTTATTCCATACCTTAACGGGGAAGCTTATAAGTTAATACATTTAAAAAATAATTTCGGGGGGAATTATGAAAGTCATTAATATTTTTGGACTATCTGAACAAGCAAGTCCGCAAATACCTTTGTTTGCCATGTCTGTTGCAGCAGGCTCACCTGTACCGGCAGAGAATGATATTGAAAGCACAATCGACTTGAATGAATTTTTGGTCAAGCATCCGGCTTCAACATTTTTTGCTCACGTTATGGGCGACAATTTGAATGATACGGGTATTCTTGACGGAGACATTCTGATAATTGATACTTCAATTGAACCACGTAATGGTAAAATTGTTTTAGTTAAACTCGGTGATGCACTATCCGTTAAAATATTCAGAGACAATGAAAATGGCATATATTTGCAGACCGATAATGAAAGTTTTATCCCACTAAAAATATCTGATGGATTTGAATTCGAAATTATTGGTACTGCCATTAAGGTTATTCATTCAATATAAGATGAAAACAAAAAAACTACCATACGTGAAAACAAGTTATAACTTTGTTGCTCCAATAGTCGAAGCAAAAGTACGCAGGCGCATCTTGCAGAACAGCAGAGTTAATAAGCTCTTGGACTTAAACGCTTTTCTTGCCGATGACGCAGAGAACATCTTCCTTGTGCGTGTTTCAGGTGACAGTATGGTTGATGCAAATATTTATGAAGGCGATATACTCGTTGTTAACAAAAGTGAAAAACCAGCTAATGGAAAAATTATTATTGCATCGTTAAATGGCGAATTGGCAGTCAAATACTATAGAATTATAAACAAGGGAGCATATCTTGTCTCGGCAAACAAAAAATACTTGCCTATTAAAATAAGCGAATTTTTCCAATTCGAAATTCAAGGTGTTGTGAAACATATCATTAGAAATTTGTAATTTGCATTTTTATTAAATTAATTTTTTACTTATGAAAATTGGTATAACAGGTGCAAGCGGTCATATTGGAGCATCGCTTACAAGAGAACTCCTAAAAAGAAACTATGACGTCAGAGTGCTCGAACATAATGACAGTAAGGGATTTGAAAACCTTAATGTTGAAATAATTAAAGGCGACATTAATGATGTCTCAACTCTGACAAAATTTTGCGACGGGCTTGATATTGTCTTTCACCTTGCCGCAAAAATTTCTATCGGTTTTAATTCTTTTGACTATTT
>Ga0114931_10011922_pt1 | contig 10215 bp, 5 predicted proteins | sample 2SBtaG_FD_89579 | JGI IMG/M metagenome (GOLD analysis project Ga0114931, IMG submission 89579) | Deep subsurface microbial communities from Kolumbo volcano to uncover new lineages of life (NeLLi) - 2SBTROV14_V59a metaG | ecosystem: Environmental > Aquatic > Marine > Volcanic | place: Kolumbo... | reverse complement strand
TGCCCGGTCGGCAGCCCGGCTTATCCGTTCCCCAACCCGCTCAGCGCAACACTCGCGTTCGACGTCACGGTCGATCCGAACGCGCCCAACGTCACGCGCTATATCAACATTCTGATCGACCTCAACCATGACGGCGTCTGGGACAGCAGCAACCCGGTGAATACGGAATGGGTCGTGGTGGATTTCCCGGTCAATGTGACTCCGGGCACGACGCGGACCGTAACTGTTTCTCCTTTCCTTCTGCCGCTTACACCGGCTGGGTCCTGGACCCGCGTTGCTCTGACCCGGACGCCGATTGTTGGCAGCTTCACCGACGACGGCAGCGGCTGGGACGGCAGCGGCCAGTTCGGCAAAGGCGAAATCGAGGACTATCTTCTGGCCAACGCCCTGGCACACGCACAGTCGGCCGCGAGCGCGTCGGCGTGGGCGAATGCCTCGGTCGCTGTCGCGAGACGTGCCGAAGACATGGCGTCCGACTTCGAGTTTGATGTGGATGGCGCGTCCGATTTCGCGCTCGACATTTCCGCCGCCCTGGCCGCGATCGATCTGAGCGTGGAGGTGCAGTCCGCCGCCGCCGCCGAGAGTGCCGCCGGCGCTTCCGCGGCCGCCGCGTCAGTCAGCGAAGCTACCGCCGAAGCATCCGCGATCGCCGTCGCCGACAACTGCGTCAGCGTCGGGGTGTCCGCGGATTCGATCGCCGCGGCGTGTGTGACTTGTCCCTGTGCGACGGTCTGCGCGATAACCGGCGCATCCGCGACGGCGATGGTCACCGCCTGTTCACACACGTCTGCCTACGCATCGGCGACCGCGGCATCGGTCGCGGCGGCGTCAGCATCGGCCTCGGCACAGGCGGTCGCGGCGAGCGCCGCGGCGGCCGACGCACGGGCCTCGGCCAGTGCGTTCGCGGGTGCTGTCGCAATCGCGGCGGCACACGCGGATGCCATCGCGGTCGCGCTGGCCGACGCGCAGGCAGCCGCAACCGCGGCCGCAACCGCTCGCGCCAACGCGTCGGCTCTTGCGACGAGTGCGGCGTCTGCCTCGGCGACGGCGTTGTCGGCCGCGTGCAGTGGGAATGCCCAGGCGGCGGCGGCGGCGGCGGCATCCGCGTCAGCCTTTGCCGGCGCAGCCGCGAGTGCCTCGGTATCCGCGCTGGCCTCGGCACAGGCATCCGCTGATGCACTGGCGATCGCCGAAGCTGAGGCATTCGCCTTGGCCGCAACGTATGTAGAAGCGGAAGTGTCGGCTGAAGCGACCGCGCAAACCGCGGTCCTCGCGCTTGCCGCCGCAGGTGCGGGCGCTGATGCGGCCGCCTCAGCCGCCGCCGGTGCGGGCACTTCGATGGACGCGGTCGCGACGAGCGACGCGCTGGTCATCGCGATCTCCGAGTCGTTCGCAGCCGTCTCCGCGTCGTGCAACGGCGACTGCTGCCCGAACAACGGGCAGTGCTCACACACCACCTCGCCGGACCATTACTACGACGGCTACGGCGGTTTCTCTTCGGTTCGCACCGCCGCCGGCGTCTCGTCGTGGAGCATGGTCCATGTGCAAGGCGAAGGAAAAATCATCACGGGATTCACCTGGCAGACGGTCGAAAGCGACCCGTCGATGTTGAACGGCGCCGCCGACTTCGCGATGTGGGACAGCGGGACCGTTCAGAGTGGTTTGGCCGACGAACTCAATCCGGTGATGGCCGGGTTCGACCTCCCGGTGCAGATCGAGCAGGAAATGGACTGCAACCAGCCGGTGCAACTGTTCGGCATGCCGGTGATGAACTTTACCGTTCAGCTTCCGGAGCCGATCTTCCTCGATCCGACGCAGGACGCGTACTTCTCGGTCCGCGGCGTAGGCGGCGACCTGGCTGACAGCTTTATCCTCACCTCGCATGAGGACGTGCAGTTCCCGCATGGTCCGTCGTACTTCCTCTCGCAGTCGTTCGGCTACCCAACCGCAGTCCCGATCAGTGAGCTGGACGGGTGCGACCGCGACCTGGTGATCGTTCCGATCACACAGGATCCAGGCCGCCCTGAGACGGCGACCGGCGGCGGAAGCGAAAACCGTGACGGGGCTTCGCAATCGAGCCCGGCCACCGAACGCGAGGCCGGCTCCGCTGCGACCGGCAAACCCGCCTCGGGTAGAAAGGTGATGATCAAGTAAGCCGGCTGCTTTTCCTGACGCATCCGGTGCGGGCGCTCGCGAGTCGGGCGCCCGCACTTTTTTCTTGTCCGCCCGAGCCGCGGCGTTGTTCAGCACGCACGCGCCCGGCGGCGCACTGGACACCATTCGACGGACGGGTATGCTGTGATCGGTATTGGCTTCCCTCATCCGGAGCAGAATAAAAATGAGCGAAGGAGTGGTTTCTCTTGCGCAGCGCGGCTTCGGCAAGACCGCGCGGCGGGATATGTGGTGGGTTCAGCCGCTGCTGGTTTTTCTCGGCTTCGCGGCGTTCATCATTTATTCGACGTGGGCCGCGTTTCAGAACGCGCACTATCATTTCGTCGGCGGCGGGACGAACTATCTCTCGCCGTTCTACTCGCCTGAGCTGTTCGGCGACCCGGCGCACGCGTTGTTTGGCGCGAAGCCGGGCTGGTGGCCGGGCTGGCTGCCGTTCTCGCCGGCGTTTCTGATTCTGTGGGCGCCCGGCGGGTTTCGCTTCACCTGCTACTACTATCGCGGAGCGTATTACAAGGCGTTCTGGGCCGACCCGCCGAACTGCGCGGTCTCCGAGCCGCGCGGCAGCTATTGGGGCGAGAACTCGCTGCCGCTGATCCTGCAAAATATCCACCGTTACTTCATGTACATCGCCGTGATCTTCATCGGCATCCTCGCCTACGACGCCTGGAATGCGATGTGGTTCACGGGCCAGGACGGTGCGAAGACGTTCGGCATCGGCATCGGGACGCTCGTGCTGACCATCAATCCAATCCTGCTGGGCGGGTACACCTTCGGGTGCCATTCGCTGCGGCATCTCATCGGCGGGCGGCTGAACGTGTTCAGCAAACACCCGGCCCGCAAGAAGGCGTATGACTGCGTAAGCTGCCTGAACAAAAGGCACATGGTCTGGGCCTGGGTCAGCCTGTTCTGGGTCGGATTCACCGACGTCTATGTGCGGCTCTGCTCGATGGGCGTCTGGACCGACTGGAGAATCTTCTAATGCTCGAGTTCAACAAGCATGAGCACGACGTGCTGATCATCGGTGCGGGTGGCGCGGGGCTGCGGGCCGCGATCGAGGCCTCCGCCGCCGGCCTGTCGGTAGGCATGGTCTGCAAGTCGCTGCTCGGCAAGGCGCACACTGTGATGGCCGAAGGCGGCGTCGCGGCCGCGCTAGGCAATATCGACGAGCGCGACAACTGGCGCGTTCACTTTTCCGACACGATGCGCGGCGGACAGTACATCAACAACTGGCGGATGGCCGAATTGCACGCCAAGCAAGCGCCCGACCGCGTCAACGAACTCGAGGCGTGGGGGGCCGTCTTCGACCGCACGCCCAAGGGCCGTATTCTTCAGCGCAACTTCGGCGGGCATAAGTACGCGCGGCTGGCGCACGTCGGCGACCGCACCGGCCTGGAGATGATCCGCACGCTGCAAGACCACGGCATCCACCAGGGCATCGACGTATTCATGGAATACACCGTCGTGACGCTGCTCAAAGACGGGGAGCGCGTCGTCGGCGCGGTGGCGTACGACCGCGAATTCGGCGTGTTTCACTCGTTTTCCTGTAAGGCGCTGGTGATGGCCACCGGCGGGATCGGACGCAGCTACAAGATCACCAGCAACAGTTGGGAATGCACCGGCGACGGCATCGCGCTGGCCTATCACGCCGGCGCGGAACTGCGCGACATGGAGTGCGTACAGTTCCACCCGACCGGGATGGTCTGGCCGCTGAGCGTACGCGGGCTGCTGGTCACCGAAGGCGTCCGCGGCGAAGGCGGCGTGCTGCGCAACAGTGAAGGCAAGCGCTTCATGTTCGACGACATCCCGGACCTGTACAAAAGCCAGACCGCCGACACCGAGGAAGAAGGCTTCAAATACATCATGGGCGACGCCGACTCGCGCCGCCCGCCGGAATTACTCACCCGCGACCACGTGGCGCGCTGCATTCGCCGCGAGGTGCGCGCCGGTCGCGGCAGCCCGCACGGCGGGGTTTTTCTCGATATCGCGTGGATGAAGGAGCACGTGCCGGGCGGCGCGGCGCACATCCGACGCAAGCTGCCGAGCATGTACCAGCAGTTCAAGGAGCTGGCCGGGGTCGACATTACGCAGGAGGCGATGGAAATCGGCCCGACGACGCACTACCTGATGGGCGGCATCCGAGTCGACGGCGATTCGCAGATGTCCAGCGTACCGGGACTGTTCGCCGCGGGTGAATGCGCCGGCGGGCTGCACGGTGCGAATCGACTGGGCGGGAACTCGCTCAGCGACCTGATCGTGTTTGGCAAGCTGGCCGGCGAACATGCAGCCAAGTATGCCAAGGACAACTCGGCGCCGAAGCTGGATGAGCCGCAGGTGCAGGACGCGATCGCCAAAGCGCTCGAGCCGTTCGATCGCGACAGCGCCGCCGGCGGCCCGTATCAGGTGCAGTACGCACTCCAGGAAATGATGCAGGAGAAGGTCGGCATCGTCCGCACCGAGAGCGAATTGTGCGAAGCGATTGAGGCGCTGGCGGAGCTCAACAAGAAAGCCGCGGCGGCCTTCGTCGACGGGCACCGCCAGTACAACGCCGGCTGGCACACGGCGATCGACTTGAGGAACCAGTTGACGATTTCCGAAACGATCGCGCGTTGCGCGCTGGAGCGACCGGAAAGCCGCGGAGCACACTTCCGCGAAGACTACCCGGCCAAGGATCCGGAGTGCATGAAGTTCAATGTGATCGCGAAGAAGGGACCGGACGGCGCGATGCAGATCCGCCGCGAGCCGATTCCCAAGATGCGCGAGGAGCTTTCGCAGATTATCGAGGAGATGGGCTAGGTGGAGATTGGACGGCGAATGCGATTGATTGCTCCCCCGGCGTCGGGAGTGCGGGTGTCCCGTCCGCCGCCGCTCCATGCCGCGTATCCATCTTCATTGTCGAATGATGCTGCGGGCCTCTGCGTTGCAGGATTGAAAGGAGAATAACTGGTGTCAGCGGTAACGTTCCGCATCTGGCGCGGCGATAAGGACGGCGGCCGGTTTCAGGACTACAAGACTGAAATCCAGGAAGGCATGGTCGTTCTCGACGTGGTTCACAAGATCCAGGCCGAGCAGGCCAACGACCTTTCCGTGCGCTGGAACTGCAAGGCGGGCAAGTGCGGCTCGTGCTCGTCGGAAATCAACGGCACGCCGCGGCTGATGTGCATGACTCGCATGGGCGATCTGCCGACCGAGCAGCCGATCACGATCGAACCGATGCACAGCTTTCCGCTGATCCGCGACCTGGTCACCGATGTCTCGTGGAACTACCGCGTCAAGAAAAAGATCAAGCGCTTCAAGCCGCGCAAGCCGGACAACGCCGACGGCACGTGGACCATGGCCCAGGAAGACGTCGACCGCGTGCAGGAGTTCCGCAAGTGCATCGAGTGTTTCCTATGTCAGAACGTCTGCCACGTGTTGCGAGAACACGACAAGCATGACGAGTTCATCGGCCCGCGTCACTTTGTTTACAACGCCGCGCTCGAAATGCACCCGCTCGACACGGAAGACCGCCTGGACGACCTGAAAAAGAAAGACGCGATCGGCTACTGCAACATCACCAAGTGCTGCACCAAAGTCTGCCCCGAGCACATCACGATTACCGACAACGCGATCATCCCGCTCAAGGAGCGCGTCGTCGATCGCTTCTACGATCCGGTCCGCGTCGCGCTGCGCGTGATTATGGGTGGATCGAAGAGCTGAGCCGCTGACGCGTTGATGCGGCGCGAACGCGCGTTCGGTCGCCTGAACCGTCATTCAAGACGAACCCACGCCGCGGTTCGGCGAACTTGCGGGTCGCCGCGGATTCGATACTCTTGCGCCTCATCTGTATCCGTTTCGTCGCCGTCGGCGGGTCGCCGAGCCGACGCCGCGGTTCGAGAGATCGTTGATGAACGTCATTATCTGCGGCGCGGGAGAGGTCGGAACGCACACGGCGGAAGTGCTCGCGGCCGAGGGAAACTCGGTCACGGTGATCGACATCGATCCGCTTCGGCTGCGAACGATCAAGGAAACACTTGATGCAAGCACGCTCGAGGGGAATTGCGCCGACGCCAAGGTGCTCACGGATGCGGGGGCCGAAGACGCCGACCTGATCGTGACGACGACGAACCTGGACGAGGTGAATCTGGTGTCGGCGTCGATCGGCCACGCGCTCGGCGCGCTGCGCTCGATCGCGCACGTGCGGCACAGCACCTACTTCGGGCAACACGAGCTCGACTACTGCAAGCACTTCAACATCGATCACCTGGTCTGCCCCGAATACTCGACAGCCAACGCGGTCGCACGCTCGCTGCGCAATCCCGCGGCCCTGGCGATCGAGCAATTCGCCGAGGGGCGCATCGCCGTCGGAGAACTGCGACTCAGCGCCAAGGCGGCCGCCCTCGACGAGCCGCTATCCGAGATCGACATGCCCCCAGGTACACGGCTCGTCGCCGTTCGCCGCGACAAGAGTGTCTTCCTCCCCGATGCGGCGACGACGCTCTCGAAAGGCGACCGCGTCGTCCTGGTCGGCAACAGCGACGTGTATGACGAGGCTCGGCAGCAGTTTCAACGCGAGAAACCGCAACTGCGGCACGTGGTGCTGATGGGCGGGACGGCGATGGCGGTCTGGCTGTGCAAGGCGCTGCGCGACCGGGTCTGGTCGGTGCGGCTGTTCGAGACCGATCGGGAACGCGCCGAAGAGTTGGCCCGCAAGCTGCCTTGGGTGACGGTGCTCAACGCGGATCCGACCGACAAGAGTGTTTTCGCCGAAGAGCGGATCGGCATGACCGATGTGTTCATCTCGCTGCTCGACGACGACGAGGACAATATCGTCGGCGCGGTCGCGGCCAAGGCGGGCGGCGTGACCGAGTGCGTCGCCGTCGTCCAGAGGCCGCGCTACCTCGACCTGCTCTACCACATCGGCGTCGACCGCTCGTACAGCCCGGGCATGGTCGCCGCCACCGAGATCAAGAACCTGCTCGACGACAGTCCGCTGCGTCTACTGGCGACGTTGGCGACCGGGCTCGACGCATACGAGTTGCGCGTGCGTAGCGAGTCGCCGGTCGAAGGCGCCGCGTTGCGCGAGATCAAGCTGTCGCCTGACTGGGTCATCGCCGCGATTCGCCGCGCGGGAGAGGTCTGGGTGCCCGGCGCTGAGGACGAGATTCACGCGCGCGATTCACTGCTCGTGATCGGTCGTCACGGGCAGGAGGCCGGGCTGACCCGCATCTTCGGCCTGAAGTGAACTGTCGATGAATCTGCGCGTCGTGCTCAGTCAACTCGGTCTGCTCGCGGTCCTGCTCAGCATGATCATGATCGCGACCGCGACGTTGTTTCTCGGAACCGAATCCGTGATGCACTCGCGAATAGACGGACACGCCGTCACCGCGCTCTTCTTCGCCGGTTCGATCGGTTCGCTGATCGGCGGATCGATGTGGTTCTTCAATCGCTCGGGCCGGAGATACATCGGCCGCAAAGAGGCGCTGCTGCTCGTCGCGCTGAGCTGGATCGTCGGCGCGGCGCTGGCCGCGCTGCCTTACCGGCTTTGGGCCGCGCTCGACCACACGCAAACCGCGCACGCCTTCTCCTCGTTCGTGAACTGCTACTTCGAGGCGATGAGCGGCCTGACCACCACCGGCGCGACCGTGCTCAGCGAAATCGAGTCCCTGCCGCGAAGCCTGCTGCTCTGGCGCGCCCTGACCCACTGGCTCGGAGGACTCGGCATCATCGTGCTGTTCGTCGCCGTCCTGCCGGGCCTCGGCGTCGGCGGCAAGCGCCTCTTTCAAGTCGAAGCGCCCGGCCCCGCACCCGAAGGCTTGCAGCCGCACATCCGGGAGACCGCCCGCTGGCTCTGGTACATCTATCTGGGGTTGACCGTTACGCAGGCCCTGGCGCTGTGGGGCGTGGCGCGGATGGACTTCTTCGATGCGCTGTGCCACACCTTCGCGACGCTGGCGACCGGGGGATTCAGCACGCGCAACGCCAGCGTCGGCGCATACTACAACACGCCCGCCGCCGACGTGATCATTATCTTCTTCATGTTCCTGGCGGGGGCGAACTTCGGATTGTTCTATCAGGCGTGCCGCGGCCAGTGGAAAGCGATCCTGCGCGACACCGAGTTCCGGTTCTACTGTTGCCTGTTGCTCGGCGGAGCGGCGCTGGTCTGCACCGCGATCGCGATCAGCGGCAATCCGATCGCGTTGACCGACGGAACGCAATTGCCCAGCACCGTCGGCGAGTCGATCCGCCAAGGTGTGTTCACCACCGTCGCGGTCCAGACCACAACCGGATTCTGCACCAGTGATTTTAACCTCTGGCCGTTCCTGGCCCAGGCCGTGCTCGTCACGCTGATGTTCGTCGGCGGATGCTCCGGCTCGACCGGCGGCGGGATCAAAGTCATCCGCATCTGGATCGCGATCAAAGTACTCATCGCCGAGATCGAACACGTCTTCCGCCCGCAGGTGATCCGGCCCGTGCGCCTCGGGCGAACGACGATGGATCCCGATCTGAAACTCGGCACGGTCGCCTATGTGTTGGGGTCGCTCCTGCTGGTCGCGCTCGGCGGTGTGACCGTGATGCTGCTCGAACAAACCAACCCGAACAGCACGTGCGACTTCACCAGTGCCGCAACCGCCAGCGTCGCGACACTGTTCACCATCGGCCCCGGGCTGGCCAGGGTCGGCGCCGTCGAAAACTATGGCTGGTTCTCAGACGCCAGCAAAATGGTGCTGTGCGTGCTGATGACGCTCGGCCGACTCGAAGTCTTCGCGATCGTCGTGCTCTTCAGCCCGAGCTTCTGGCGTCGCTACTGAAGCGCGCGGTTGTCGCGCTCGGGGTGAGCCATTGCCCAAGCAGGACATCGAGCACGTCTTCCGCGAATCGTCCGGGCGGATCGTCGCCGGGTTGATTCGCGTGCTCGGCGATTTCGATCTGGCCGAAGACGCCGTCCAGGATGCGTTCATGAAGGCGCTGAGCCACTGGCCGGTCTCGGGGGCGCCCGACAACCCCGCCGCCTGGATCATGACGACCGCTCGCAACCGCGCCATCGACCGCTTGCGAAGGGAGAAGGCGCGCTCCAATGCCGACGAGTTGCTCGACCGCGAGGCCGCCGAGAGAATCGAACTGCTCGAGCATCTATCCGACATCGGCGACGAGCGCTTGCGGCTGATCTTCACCTGCTGTCACCCGGCCCTGGGGCGCGACGCGCAGGTGGCGCTCACGCTGCGGCTGGCGGCGGGGCTGAGCACCGGCCAAATCGCGCGGGCGTTCCTATCGGGTGAAGCGACCATGGCGCAGCGGCTGGTGCGCGCCAAACGCAAGATACGCGACGCCGGCATCCCCTTCCGCGCTCCCGATTCGCACGACGCGCCCGAGCGGCTCGACGCGGTCCTGGCCGTGTTGTACCTCGTGTTCAACGAGGGGTACGCGGCCAGCGAAGGCGATGCGCTGATCCGCGGCGAGCTGTGCGACGAGGCGATCCGCCTGGCGGAAATCGTCGGCGAACGAATGACCGATGAATCCGAAGTGCTCGGGCTGCACGCGCTGATGTGCTTGCAGCACTCGCGCCGCGCGGCGCGCGTCTCACCAGAAGGCGACGTCGTGCTGCTCGAACATCAGGACCGCACGCTTTGGAATCGCGACTTGATCGCGCGCGGCCGCGCGTCACTCGAGCGCGCGCTGCGCGCCGGCCGAGTCGGCGCGTACCAGCTTCAGGCGGCGATCGCCGAACAACACTGCCTGGCGCGGACCCCGGCCGAGACAAACTGGAAACGCATCGTCGGCTTGTACGATGCACTACTCAATTTGTCACCGTCGCCCGTGATCGAGTTGAACCGAGCCGCTGCGGTCGCCATGGCCGAAGGCGTCGAGCGCGGTCTCGAGTTGATCGAGAAGCTCGGCAAGAGCGGCTCACTCGACGATTACGTCTACTTTCACGCCGCCCGCGCCAACATGCTCGAACGCCTGGGGCGAACGGGGGAAGCGGCGGACGCCTACGAGCGCGCCGCGCGGCTCGCGGTCAACGAGCGCGAAGCCCAACGAATGCAACTCCGCGCGGCGGCGTGTCGC
>Ga0114931_10011921_pt1 | contig 10215 bp, 10 predicted proteins | sample 2SBtaG_FD_89579 | JGI IMG/M metagenome (GOLD analysis project Ga0114931, IMG submission 89579) | Deep subsurface microbial communities from Kolumbo volcano to uncover new lineages of life (NeLLi) - 2SBTROV14_V59a metaG | ecosystem: Environmental > Aquatic > Marine > Volcanic | place: Kolumbo... | reverse complement strand
CCAACGGAGGCCGCCACCGTCCGGGAAAATCGGCCATCTGCCGCAAGCTATTGTACTGGCGCGGCAAATTCCGGCATATAACAGTTCAACAGCCCGTCTTATGCGCCGTCGAGTGGCGGAGTCCTTCGGCGGCAAATTTGCGAAACCCAAATCTGCTGGCCCCAATCTGGTAGTCTCATGTCGCACAACAGCTTCGGCCATCTCTTCCGCATCACCACCTGGGGCGAAAGCCACGGGCCCGCCATCGGCTGCATCATCGACGGCTGCCCGCCAGGCATTCCGATCACAGAAAAAGAAATTCAGGTCTTCCTCGACAAGCGCCGCCCCGGTCGGTCGCGCTACACCACCCAGCGCCGCGAACCAGACGCGGTCAAAATAATGTCCGGCGTTTTTGAGGACCATGACGGCCGGCAAGTGACCACCGGCACGCCCATTGCGCTGATCATCGAAAATGTCGATCAGCGCTCCAGGGACTACGGCGACATCAAGGACAAGTTCCGTCCCGGCCACGCTGATCTCGCCTACCATGAGAAATACGGCATCCGCGATTATCGTGGCGGCGGGCGGTCCTCGGCGCGCGAAACCGCCATGCGTGTTGCCGCCGGTGCCATAGCGCGCAAGGTCATTGCCGGCATGAGCATCCGCGGCGCCCTGGTGCAAATGGGACCGCATAAGATCGACCGCGACAACTGGGACTGGGATGAAGTGGATCAAAATCCGTTCTTCTCGCCCGACAAGGACGCGGTGCAGACCTGGGTCGGCTTTCTTGATGACATCCGCAAATCCGGCTCGTCGACGGGGGCGGTTGTGGAGGTCGTGGCGACCGGCATTCCGGCTGGTCTCGGCGCCCCCGTTTATGCCAAACTCGACCAGGACGTGGCCAGCGCCATGATGAGCATCAATGCCGTCAAGGGCGTTGAAATCGGTGCCGGCTTTGCCGCCGCCGTGCTGTCGGGCGAACAAAACGCCGATGAAATCTCAATCGGACCCGACGGCAAACCGGCCTATTCGGCCAACCATGCTGGCGGCATCCTGGGCGGCATCTCGACCGGCCAGCCGCTGGTCTGCCGCTTTGCCGTCAAGCCGACGTCTTCCATTCTGACGCCGCGCAAGACCATCGACCGCTTCGGCAATGAGACCGAGATCATCACCAAGGGCCGCCACGACCCCTGCGTCGGCATCAGAGCGGTTCCGGTTGGCGAAGCCATGCTGGCGCTGGTGCTGGCCGATCATTATCTGCGACACCGCGGCCAGATGGGGTGAACTCTGTCAGCGCAGGCGCCGGCTACCGGCAAGGCACGACAGGGCGAGGCACGACAGGGCGAGGCGGGACAGGGCGAGGCGGGACAGGGCGAGGCGGGACAGGGCGAGGCGGGATAGGGCAAATACCGCTCATCAACCAGCGCCATGGCGGGGTCGCATGGTAGCAGGATGTCGAGACGGCGCAGCGACAGAATGGCGGAAGGACTGCGCGCCCCCCGCGTCACAGCTTGCGCCATGCCATGACTTTTGCCAGAAAGGCAATACGGCTGCTTTCAAGCTGCAGGCCCACAGCGGCGAACATCTCTTGCAGGTTATCGATGGCATAGCTGCGGTAAAAGGGTTCATGAAAGCGGACCGGGAAGGCTTCCAGCATGCCATCCCATTCAGGCCGGTCGCCCATTTGCAGGCTGTCAATAAAGACGAACAGCCCCCCCGGCTTCAGCACCCGCGCCACCTCGCCAGTGACCTTGCGGCGCACATCATCAGGCAGTTCATGATAAAGAAAGGTCATGGTTACGATGTCCTGGCTGGCATCAGCAAACGGCAGGCTTTCGCCATTGGCGTTGATGAACTCGACAGTCCGCAGGCCCTTCAGATGGCGCGCAGCTTCAGCAAGATATGGCCCCGACAGATCAACGCCGGTCATCTTCATCGCCGGAAAGGCCAGACGATACTCACGCAGCGCCCGCCCTGTCCCGCAGGCAACATCAAGCAGAGACATCTGGCGCTGATCGCGCTCACGGCAATAAAGCGCCATCACACGCAGACCGGCGCGGCGCATAATGGCGCTGGCCCCCATGAACAGCGTATCGACCTGCACATCGTAAAGCCGCGCCGACTGCTCCGTCAGATAGCCGCCGTCCTGGTAATGAAAATCCTGCGTGAAATAGGCGGGCAGCTCCTCGGCCTGCGGCTGTTTGCGCGCAGTATCGGCCTGGCGCTGTTGACGTTGCCTCGTGGCGCGCGGCACATCGGCAATCATCTCGCGCAGCCGCCCGAAATAATCGCCTATCGGCCAGCTCTGCGGTTCGGCAACAGGATAAAGACCATCGCCGACAGCCCTGGCATCATCGACAATGAGTGCTCCCAGATCGGCAAGCAATTCATTTCTGGTCGGCACCGGCCCGCTGGGCTTGAATGTGGCTGCCTTGCCAAGCTTTGAGGCTTGCTGGCCGGCCAGCATGCGCAACGCAAAATACCAGCCGCATCTTGCGCTCTGCCCCGCCAGTTGCGCCGCCATTGCCAGATTGTCAGCCATAATGGATAACCTGTCTTGCTGGATAACCTGTCTTGCTGCTGATGGGCGACCTTGTTGTTTACGGGCGGCCTTGTTGTTCAGCAGTGCAACTATACCCGCGCTCAGTCATTCCTGGCCCGAACCAATCGAGATGTCTGCCATTATGACAAAATATCAGAACATTGTCATTCTCACCGGCGCCGGCCTGTCGGCGGAATCGGGGATTAAGACTTTTCGCGACAAGGACGGCATCTGGGCGCAAGTGGACTACCGCGATGTGGCAACGCCCGAAGGCTTTGCGCGCAACCCGCAACTGGTGCAGGACTTTTATAATGAACGCCGCCGCGGCCTCAATAGCATCAAGCCCAATGCCGGCCACTATGCCCTGGCGAGACTTCAGCGCGAGCACAGCGGCGGCGTTACCATTGTGACCCAGAACATTGACAATCTGCATGAGACGGCGGGCAGCCAATCCATCATCCATATGCATGGTCAAATAACACGCGCGCTTTGCAATGACTGCGGCAATGCCGTGCAATGGGCCGGGGACCTGACACTTGATACGCGCTGTCGGCAATGCGGCCTCACCGGGGCCATGAGACCAGACGTCGTCTGGTTCGGCGAAATGCCCTACCACATGGCGCAAATCGACAAGGCTCTGCGAACCGCTGACCTGTTCATCTCCATCGGCACCAGCGGCAATGTCCACCCTGCCGCCGGTTTTGTCGCCGAGGCCAGGCGGGCGGGCGCAAATTGCGTTGAACTCAATCTCGAACCATCGGAGGGCGCGAGCCTGTTCGACGAAGCCTTTCACGGTCCGGCGACGCAGGTCGTGCCCCGCTATATCGAAAAATTGCTGTCCCATGATCCTGCGCCTCCATGATCCTGCGCCCCCATGATCCTGCGCCTCCATGACGACGCCGGCTTCTGATCCCTGGATCAAGACCCGTACCGGGACAGCAGCCGGCTGGCACGAGCCCGGTTCGCCCCAAATTGGTCTTATCTGGCGGCTTTAGTGCGCCGGGCACCATACGCGGGCTGAAAAATCGCTCTTCGAGCAGAGGGAAACGCGACGTGCGCGCCAGATTATTGATCGCCCTGATTGTATGTCAGTCGATGTTGTTGTTGCTGCTGATGATGATGATGACCGGCTCGCCGCTGGCTGCGGCAGAGCCCGCGAAGCACCGCTTCGACAAGCCGGAAAAAATACTATCCTGGATCAGCAACTATCGGGCACAAAGAGAACCTCAGCGCCTGCCCGCTGCGGTCAAGGCCATGAGCCGCCTCAACCTGCTGCGCGATGAGGACAGGAACGGCATCTATATCGGATTTATTGCCGGTGTTCTGGGCACCAACCAACTGCAGGCGGCCGGCCTCATTGCGCAGATGTTTCCGCTGCCGCCGGAAGATCAATCGGTCATCATCAAGGCGATTGCCTATTCGGGATTGCCCAATTGGCAGATGCTGATGAAGGCGGTGATTGAGCGCATGCCGGCGCGCCACGTCCTCATTGAGCGCTTCCTTTATGGCAAGGAGCCGCTACTGATGGACCTGTCCTTCGCCAACGGGCCTGCCGTCCTCGACGCCCATTGGGGATATTATTTTGCCACCGGACTCTATGAACCGGTGACCCGTATTATTGCAGCAATTCAGTGGTCGACCGACAGATCGGATGTCAAAAAGCTGACCATCGGCTCGATGGCGAAATGGACCCTTGCCAGCAACGCCTCGCGCGACAAGGCCCTTCTCGATTTGTGCAGGCAGGAACTGGAAGTAATCGCCAGGAACAAACGCGCGCCGCTCAATGACGTCGTAACCGCCGCGCAGTCCTTCAGAACTGGAAAAATACGCAAGGACGCGCTTGCTGCAATCGAAAGCCTCAAACGCCACCCGAGTAAGAGCAATGCCAAATGGTACTCCGCCGCCAATATCGGCTCGACAGCCCTTGCCCTCGGCTGTGTCGTCGCCGGCGTCACCGGCCATGCCGAACTCGGCGTCCCCTGCGTCATTACTGGCGCACTATCTTCTGCCGCGCTGAAGCTGTGGGGCAACAGCCTTGTGACATCGCCCTGGCAGTCCAAATAATAGCGGCGGCACTTTATTCTGACATTGCGGCGCCGCTGATATTTCCTTGCAACTGCGGCCAGACAGACAGGCAGGCAGGCAGCGGCGTTGCGCTTGAGACAAAAGTAAGCGGCGGGCGACATCACTCACCGCGGTTTTCAGTGCTTGCCTCGCAGTGCCCGTTACGGGCAGCTCACATTGCTCCTTTGCGGCAGCTCACCTGGGATATTCGCATTGCGGATCAAATGCGGTCTGCGCCCATGTCGGATAGCTGTCATAAGGCCCTCCCCCCGCCATCGCCGCAGGTGCAGCTGACAACACAACAACAAGAGCGAACAGGCTGAGTGTTATAGCTTTCTTCATTTCGCCAATCTCCTTTGGTATTCATGTTTCAAACATGTCCCTGTTGCAGGCCCCGGGTTTGTGAGCGACTGTTCAAGGCTTGCCCGTCTTGTTCGCGGTTTGTTCCCAGACTGACAATTATATGTCTGGGCATTGCAATGGCTCAGCAAAAGCGCCTGTCACAGGCCAGTGACGAATGGTGATCGTCAAAGCTGCTTTCCTCCAGCGCGGTTCGGGACATTGCCGGCCGGGCGGCCAGGCTGGGCTATGATGACCCTATGGCCTGCCGCGGTGATGCTGTCCGAAGGCGCCATGAGACTTCGCCCGCAAACCTTGGCACGCCAGAACTCTCGACACACCGAACCTGGGCACGCCAAAACCTCATCCTTGAAAAACACCAGTCGGCCTGTAAGCCGGGTTCTGTCTGGACGTCCGCCCTTGTGTCACAAGGCCGATCTTCCGCGACGGTCATTCATCTGCGACGCCGATTACCCGGCGCCTCTAGCAACCAACCCGGGCGCGTAGCCTGAAACAAGCCTGAAGCCTGGGACAAAAGCTTGCGCTCCTGCTCCTTCTTCTGTCCGCCCCTATTTGGTCTTGCTCCCGGTGGGGTTTACCATGCCGCCGACGTTGCCGCCGGCGCGGTGCGCTCTTACCGCACCCTTTCACCCTTACCGCACCAGTTGAATCTCGCGACCAAGCAGCGCGGCGGTTTGCTTTCTGTGGCACTTTCCCTGGGGTCGCCCCCGCCGGACGTTATCCGGCACCGTTGTTCCAAGGAGCCCGGACTTTCCTCCACCAGCAGGCCAACAGGGCACAAGCCCAGAGCCCGCCAGCAGCGACCGCCCGGCCGACTGGTGATTGACATAAAGGGGCTCGGCAACGCGCCGTCAAGGGCCACCCGTCGGCTGCTGCGCGAAAATCCAGTCTTTCAAGCCAATTTGTAAAAACCGCAACAACAGTGATCGGCATCACAACCGCGCACCCGCCAGCGGCCTATCCATTGGTTATCGAAGGGCGGCAAGGCCCAGCACACAAACAAACAGCCAACCAAACCCCAGGCCCCAGGCGGAGAAGACCGATGACCAATATTTTGCAACTCAACACAAGCGCAACCGCAGCCAAGGTCGAGCTCATTGAAACAACATCCGGCCGCTGGAGCGTCAAGGACGCCATGGACCGCAAGGGCGGCATCTTCACCAGCCACAAGACGGCCCTGCGCTTTATCCGCGACGAATTTGGCGCCAGCGCCAATATCACAACCATCGCCGCAACCAGCATCGCCGCCTGACGCCTTCAAGGCAGGCAGCAGCGCCGCCGCAGCGATCTGCAATGAACCGGCGGCTCGCCCCTTGCACGCCGGTCAGGACGTCATTTTTTGATATTTGCGTAAAGCTGGAATAGCGGCCCCACAGCGGCCCCCACAGCGCCCCCCATGGCTGCCCATCAACAAAGAATTTCCGATGCGGCACAATCAATTGGCAATCATCCGTACCGCATCTTGCCAGCAGGCGATTTTGCGATCAAACTCAGCTTTTACTCAGGAGGCGCCCTATGTATTTCAGCCTGACTGCAGATGATGGCCTTGCCTATGATTATCATGCCCCGGCACGGCGCGATGGCTTCACCCTGGTCTGCTTCAATCCGCTGACTGGCGATAAATCCATGTGGCAGGATGGCTGCGGCACGCCCTTAATCGACAAGGGGCATGGCTTGCTGAGCTGGAACCTGCGCGGTCAGGCCGGCAGTCCGTTCACGGCCGGCGAAATTCATGACGACAGCATCGTCGATGATGCATCGCGCCTGCTGCATCACGTCAACCCGCCAAATCCGGTGTTTGTCGGCCTGTCGGTCGGCGGGCTCTATGCCGCCAAGACGCATCTTCGCCAGCATGGGCTCGCCTGCCGCGGATTCGTCCTCATCAACACCTTGCGCGAAATCGGGCCGCGGCTCTCGTGGATCAATGGGGCATTGCTGCGGCTCGTCGAGACCGGCGGGCTTGATCTGCTGCGCGATGCCTATTCGCCGCTGCTGATGAACGAGGATTGGCTGGAGGAGCATCGTCATGAATTTCTGAAAAGCACCGGCTATCAGCCGATCGCCAAAAATGACGGCGCCTGGCAACTGCTCGATGCCGGTGCAAAGACTGAGTGGACCGTCGACTGGCGGGATATTTCAGTGCCGGTGCTCAATATCACCGGTTTGCAGGACCATATCTTTCGCGATGACGAGGTGATCGCCAGATTGCTTAACCAGTTCCACGATGTTACGGCTTTGCAATATGCCGACGCTGGCCATATGGTGCCCGTTGAGCGGCCGCACAGGCTTGCCAAAGACGTCCACGACTTTGTTGGTAGGCTGAAATGACAAAAATGCAGGCAAAGGCGCGCGGCTTATGGCATCGCCACGCCTGGATCGCCTATCTTGCGGTTTTCATCGGCGTGCTTGGTCATGCCAGCTCCGAGTTCGTGGCCAAGGTCATCAGCGGCAACTCGGCAATCACCGGCCCGGAGGTGTCTGTTTGGCGCTTCCTGCTTGGCGGCCTCGGTCTGGTCATCGTGGCGCTAATCATTCCCTCATCGCGTGATCTCGTGGCACCGCTGCGCAAGAGCGGCATGATACTCGTCCTGTTCTCGGTGTTCGGCGTGGCATCCGCTTACCTCTTCTTTCACTGGTCGCTGGACTATGCCACCGTGCCGCAGGTCGCAACGGTTGTAACGACAGCGCCCATTTTCGTCGGCCTCATCAACCTCCATGTCAACAAGGTGCCGATCGGCATCGCCAAAGTGGTTTCGGGACTCGGAGCTGTTGCCGGCGTTGCCTTTCTTGTCACCGACGGGGCATTGCTGGCGCTCGCCGGCGACGCGTCAAATCTCATCGGCATCTTCATGGCGATCATGTGCGCACTGCTGATGTCGGTCTATCTGGTGCTGATTAAACCCTATATCGCCGAATTCGGCGCCTTGCGCATCACCGCCATTACGCTGTTCCTTGGCGGGCTTGTGCTGTGGGTCGGAGTCGGCCTGCTGTTCGGCCGATGGGTGATGTTCTGGCGCCTTGGCGATCTGGCCTTGCCTGCGCTCATCGGCATCGTCGTGCTCGCCCTTTACAATACGACGCTGACGCAATGGCTGTGGATCGGCGGCCTTGCGGCGGTGCCCGACATCACCCGCGGCAGCTATCTGTTTTTCCTCAAACTGGTGATGGCGGCCTTTCTGTCGGTCACCTATCTCGGGACCAGATTGAGCGTCTGGCAGCTGCTTGCGATCATTGTCATCTGCGCCGCCGTGGCGTTTGAAGTGCTGATCGGCTATCGCCATGCAAAAACGGCGAGCACATAACCGGCGGGCTACCTGCCGCCATGCTCATCCAACAGGCGCTGCAGCGCCGCGCGGCTCTTCGCCAGATTGCCGCTGAAACCTTCGACATAATGATCGGCATCGGCTTTTCTTGCGGCGGGGCAGTTGCGTCATGGCCCAATCGAGCGGCAGGCGCACGGCCGAGCGGGTCTCGTTGAGCCTTGCGGCGTCGCGCTAATGGCCGGCATATTTACCATTTGTTAGCGATGGGTGCTGAATAATCACAGCCGTTGGGTGTTGGTCGATTTCTGGTCGCGACGGTTGTTGCGGCCAGTTATGGCGTTAAGGGGAGTTGAGCTGATGACGCCGGGAAAAGCCAGACTTGCGGTCGGTTCATTCGTGATGCTGAGCGCGGCAATTGTCATCAATACGTTATTCATGCAAAACGATCCGGCAGCGATCGCTGCGGCCAGGGCGGCCAGCGAACGGGCTGCGGCAAAGGCAGAGCTGCAGCGTGTGCGGCGGCTTTCTGTTGACGGTTTTGACCGCAAAAGCGCGCGCAAAAGGGTGCGGCGGCTTACCAGAGCGGCGCCGGCGCGCAAAGCAGGCCGCAACAGCAGGGCATCGGTGAAGGCAGCGGGGAAGAGGCCGACGCGCATCGCTGAGCTGCGCCAGGACGCGGCAAAACTGCTCCCCCGGCACGAGGCGGGCGGGCAGGCGGGCGCGGCAACGCGCGATACGGTCCGCACAATACAGCGCGAGTTGACCCAGCGCCACTATCAGCCGGGGCTCGTCGACGGCGTGCCGGGCCTGATGACAAGGGCGGCGATTATGGCCTATGAGAACGATCAGGGCATGATCCTGACCGGCGAACCGAGTAAGGCGCTGCTGCAGAAGATTATCCTTGGCGAATCTTACTTGCCAAACCGCGGGCGCGCCCTGTTGCCGCCCGGCGCCAGGCCTCATGCCGCACAGGTCATCCGCACGGTACAGCAGTCGCTGGCAACTTTGGGCTATTATCACGGCACTGCCGATGGTGCCGTCGGCGAGGTTACGAAGCGCGCAATCCGTGAGTTTGAAATGGATCACGCCCTGGTGCCGAGCGGCCGCATCTCCGGTCATCTTGTCGCGCAACTGGCCAAACTGGCGGGCCAGAGCCATGTGGCATCAAAAAGGCGGCATTAGCGGCCAGCCGGGCTTGTTGGCGGCCAGCCGGCTGTTGACAGAAGACAGCTGCTGGCGGGAGCAGGCTGTTGGCGGCCAGCCGGCGCCGCATGTGACAACCTGCTGCATCAAGGACAGAAGGCAGCCATGCGCGTGACATCCGAACTTTGGGTAAAGGCCTACATCAGGCGATTGGCCGCAGAGGGGATCTTTGCCGTAGTGGGACTGCGCGGCGCCAGGGAAGCCGGAGCAATCTACATCAAATTGGCAAGGCTCGATGGCACCGCGATGATATTTTCACCGGCGCCGACGGGCTTTACGATTGCTGCCGAGGGACGGCAATGGGTGTCGTTTTTTGATCCGGATTTTGTCGAGGAGGCAAAAGCCGACAGCTATCTGCAGCAGCAGGCCGAATTCGACCAGGACATCTGGATCGTTGACGTCGAGGATCGCGACGGCCGGCACTTCATGGAGGATTGGCTGGCGGCAGTCTGACGGGCCGCCCCTATTGCAGGAAAGCGCATGAAACCTGTTGAGGCAGCGCATTTCCCCCTGTCGTACCCGCGATCATAAAGAATGATCACTTTATGGCGTTCAAGCGCCACGTCATGTCCCAGACGCGAAAGTGCACCAACAAGAAAACTGGCCAATCTTTTGTTTGTCTTGCGGATTCACCAAAGGCTTTACAAGGTCCACCCGGGAGCGCGTAGCCTTTGATCCGGAACACTAGTGTGGTGTCTCTCAAATACCTATAAACTAGGCTGCAAGTTCCGTTTAGGTATTTGAGAGACATAAACCACACTAGCAAGTAGAATCTTAGTCTAGTGTCCTTCATGTCTCCGAAAT
>Ga0114931_10011920_pt1 | contig 10216 bp, 7 predicted proteins | sample 2SBtaG_FD_89579 | JGI IMG/M metagenome (GOLD analysis project Ga0114931, IMG submission 89579) | Deep subsurface microbial communities from Kolumbo volcano to uncover new lineages of life (NeLLi) - 2SBTROV14_V59a metaG | ecosystem: Environmental > Aquatic > Marine > Volcanic | place: Kolumbo... | reverse complement strand
TCGCGCCGAGTATGACGGTGGCGTGGAAGTCGGGGACGAGGACGTGCTCGAGGAGGCCGAGGCCGAGGCCAGCGGCGACAGCGCGGCCGACGCCGACAGCGCGGCCAAGTCCGAGACCAAATCCAAGAAGAAACGTACGAGCAAGGCCAGGAGTAAACGCAAGAGCACGAGCAAGGCCAGGGGCAAAAAGACCGAAGACGAGGCCGACGCAGCGCGCGAACAAGCGCCCACCGCGCCGGTCATCGTCGAGTCCCGCTACCTCAACCAGCCGGCGGAGGACCTCAAAAAACGCGAGGAGCAGGTCGACGCCGAGCGCCTCGAGTTCATCCCGCTGCAGGAGGGCGAGTACAAGCTGCCGCCCATCAGCCTGCTCGACTACGACGAAAACCAAGTGGGCAACGTCGACAAGACCGCCATGCTCGAGCTGGCCGCCCGGTTGGTGCAGACCCTGGAACACTTCTCGGTCAAGGGCGAGGTCGTGGCCATCCGTCCGGGCCCGGTGGTCACCATGTACGAGTTCGCGCCGGCGCCGGGCACGCGCATCAACAAGATCGTCAACCTCACCGACGACCTGGCCCTGGCGCTGGAGGCGCTGCGGGTACGCATCGTCGCGCCGATTCCCGGCAAGGCCGCCGTCGGCATCGAGGTGCCCAACAAGACCCGCGAGATGGTCTACCTCAAAGAGCTCATGGCCGGCGACGAGTTCCAGGAGAGCAAAAAGAAACTGCCGCTAGCGGTGGGCAAAGACATCGAAGGCGCCCCGGTGGTGGTCGACCTGGCCAAGATGCCCCACCTTCTGGTCGCCGGTTGCACCGGCTCCGGCAAGTCGGTTTCGGTCAACGCCATGATCACCAGCATTCTGTACAGCCGTACCCCCGAAGAGGTGCGGCTGATCATGGTCGATCCCAAGATGCTCGAGCTGTCGATCTACGAGGGCGTGCCGCATTTGCTGCTGCCCGTGGTGACCGATCCCAAAAAGGCCAACCTGGCGTTGCGCTGGGCCGTGGACGAGATGGAGCGCCGCTATGGGCTGCTGGCGTCCATGGGGGTGCGCGACATCTCCACCTACAACAAACGGCTCAAGAAGAAACAGGCCCAGTACGAGGCCGACAAGCTGCGCCGCGCCGCCGAGGCGGCCGAGCGCGCGGCCGAGGAGGAGTTCGAGGACGTCGAGGTCACCGAGGAGCGCCAGCCCCAGCTACCCGACCTGGAGGCGCCGCCCAATGCGTTGCCGTACATCGTGGTCATCGTCGACGAGTTCGCCGACCTGATGATGTGCGCGCCCAAGGAGATCGAGACCTCCGTCGCGCGCATCGCGCAAAAAGCCCGCGCGGCCGGCATCCACCTGATCCTGGCCACCCAACGCCCGAGCGTGGACGTCATCACCGGCACCATCAAGGCCAACTTCCCGTCGCGCGCCGCGTTCCACGTGACGTCGAAGGTGGACTCGCGCACCATCCTGGACCAGCAGGGCGCCGAGCGGCTGCTGGGTGCCGGCGACATGTTGTTCACCGATCGCGGCTCCAGCCCGCGCCGCGTCCACGGTTGCTTCGTGGACGAAGATGAGATCGCCCGCATCGTCGACCACCTCAAGACCCAGGGCAAGCCGGTCTACAACATGGACATCATCGCGCCGCGCGACGAGGAGCTGCCGCCTCCGGACGACGACGAGCCGGCCGATCCGATGTACGACCGCGCCGTGCAGCTGGTGCTCGAGACCCGCAACGTTTCGATCTCGGCCATCCAGCGCCGCCTGCGCGTGGGCTACAACCGCGCCGCACGTATGGTCGAGTACATGGAGCGCGAAGGCCTGGTCAGCGGACCAGACGGCACCAACCGGCGCGAGGTGATCGCACCGGCGGCCAGCGCCCTGGACATCGAAGCGACCGGATAGATGTGATCGGCCAATAGGTTGTTTACGGACTGGCCCGTAGAAGCGTGATGGGCGGCTTGCCCTCCAGGCTACCGTGTTCGTGCTTTTCGTTGTAGTGGCGAAGGTACCCGGGCAGTCTTCGGCGTCGGTCACTGCTACGGCGATAAGGCCGCTCATAGGCCCATTCGCGAAGCGTCTGGATGAAGCGCTCGGCCTTTCCGTTGGTTCGGGGCGTGTAGGGTTTGGCGAAACTGTGGCGGATGCCGAGCTCGCAAGGAAGGCCGTGCAGGTGGCCTTCTTCTCGTCATCCAGATTTCGACGTAGGCCACACGGCTGTGGTCGTCGATGCAGACGTCGACGAACTCCCAGCCATACGGGACTGCTGGCGGGCAAAGTCAGTGAAGCCGGCCTCCGTGGATTGTTCAAGAGTGTACACTGCGCTGAGCCTGACGAGTCCACCGACGACCATCACCGCACACCCAAGCCAGAGCAGGATGATTACTCCCCTCCTAAGCTGTAGTGGCCCTGTGCTTTTGAGGTAGCCCATTTTACATCCGTCCACATTCCTGAATGAGCTGGTCGACACACGGCTCCTGCTTGGCGCACTCGTGTAGATTGTTGAAGGACTCGCCACCAAGGCCGCCGCTTTCTCCGCCGTTCTCAAGTCTCTTGACCGGATCGCCACTCTGGGCGGCTCCGTACTCGGCTGACTCATTGCCGCAGCCCCCGCACAGCAGGCCGAGTTTGAAGCGATGAGGCGAAGCCCACGATCAACTGGCGGCGCTGCCCGCTCTTGACCGACCGCGCTATTGTAGACAGCCTGGAGCTACGGCGCGAGTACGGGTACTGGCCATGATTTGGAGGATCTCGTCGACGGTGTTGTTTGGTTGTTTCGATGCCAACCGGCGCACGGCACTGTGGGATGTGCGCGGGCTGCTGCGCAGCAGACAAGACGCCATGCCGGCGGCGACCCGGGAGCAGCTCGCCACGCCTGGCTTCGCGTTGCTCGATCAGCTCGAGCGGGTGCTGTGGGATTATGCGGCGAGCAACCACAGCACCCACGGTCATCCGCTGCAACCGTTGCGCGCCGAGCTGCGGCGGCGCCGGCTGCCCGACGCGCGCAGCCTCAACCGCTTGGGCGACGGCCAGCGCGTCCACTACGCCGGCATTGTGATTTGCCGCCAGCGCCCGGGCACGGCAGCCGGCGTCACCTTCATGACCCTCGAGGACGAGACCGGCTTCGTCAACGTGGTCATCTGGAAGCAGGTGTTCGACCGCTACGCCACCCTGGCCAAGACCACGGCGTTTTTGGGCATGAGCGGCAAGCTGCAGGTGCAACAGGGCAGTAGTCGAACGCCTGTTGCCAGGTTACGTTCGTCACCGGTGGCCCGTACAGGCTAATTCCCGGATCGTAGTTTGCGCTCGGCTCCGTGCAGGCTCGGTCCCTCACGCAGGCGTTGTACAGAGGTTGTGACACCTCCTGCTCGCGGATGTAGAAACTATCCAGTGACACGGTGTGGAGCGGCACCGCGTCCGCATGCTGTGCGCAGTCGGGATCGACTTCCGCGTCGCACCCCATACGAAACTCGCCACCGGGAACGGCACGATACTTACAGTTTCCACAGCCGAAATACAATCCGCCGGCGTCGGGGCTACCGGCGTTGTTACCGCCATCGCACCCGGACACGCTTACCAGGGCCAGGACAGACGCCAAACAACAGGCCGTATTCCCTGTGTACCGGGTCATTGCGGAAATGTGAAGTAGTCGTTGCCCACGACCAAGGCCTCAGCAATGTGGCGCACGGAGTCGGCCGCCGCCGCTGGCGGGCCGATTTGGACGCAGTCGTGGCCGAACGGCTCACCGCGGTCGAACGGGTAGCAGTGCGCCCGCTCGAACGTGTGACCGAATGGAGCATCGTAGGCGGCCGATTTCGCATTCGTGTAAAAGCATGACCCCGGGGCTTTCCAGGCGACGACGAATGCGTCGTCAGCTGTGGCAGGACCCTTGTATGTAGACCACGCTGGGCGGTCCATACTGCAGGTAGCTTTGCTCCCACCTCAGCGGTGCCCATTTGATGGTGCGCTCGAGCCCATCGGGGCCGACAGTCACGTCAACGTAGAACTGCGCATGGTGGAGCAGATAGTAGCGATCGTCGGGCGTACCCTCGGGTTCGTTCATCCACACCATGATGCAATTGTACGGGATACTCGCCGGACCGCACGTCACCGATGGGGTGTACGCTTGGGAGGGGGACTGGCACCGAGGGGGGACTGGCACCGTCACGCCGCGGCCGCGGCGGTTACGGAGTATGTGGCGGATCGAGGCACCGCGCTGCTGGTGGCGCGGGGGTAGCTGCAGCTGCCTTTTTTACGCTCCAGCCTCGCTCTCGGATTCGCAGGACAGGTAGCTCTCGATTCGGGGGCACGTTCGTGCACCGCTATGCAGGTTCATCTGGACTTCTTTCGTGTCTGTGAGGTGTAGGAACCATCACGGTCCAGGAAAGAAGCCAGGTGGACAACTACCTGGTGCTGTACACAACGTCCTGGCGAATCACAGCTAGGGGCTGCGGGCCCGGCGAAACCGGGTGTGGACCTAGCGGAACGCGAACGGGTAGGTGAAGCGGAAGCCGTTGTCGGTGCGGTCGAAGTGCGCTTTTTCGACGGCGTCGCGCACGCAGGTGGCCAGCGGTCCCGCGGGCAGGGCGGTCGCCGAGCGCACGCTGCCGTCGGGGTTGACCAGCACTGTCGCGGTGATGGTGCCGCTGCCGTCCCCGCGCAAGGTCTTGCACGCGGCTACGTCCGAGCGGACCTTTTGCATGCCCGCGTTGATCATGGTGCGGTTAACGTTGTCGGGCAGCGGCGGCAGCTTGGCGATCGGCGTCGGCGGCCGCGGCGTGGGCGGTGGCTTGGAGCTGGTGACAAAGAACATGGCGCCACCGGCGACGGCCAGCGCCATGACGGCGCCCATCATCACGAACGCGCGCTTTTGCGCCGGCTGAGGATCGGCGCGCTGGGGCTCCAGCTTGGCCAAGCGTTTGCGCAGGTGCGCCAGCTCGCGCTCCTGGGCCGCCATGCGCTGGTCGGCGATCTCGAGCTCTTCGTCCTGCTCGGAGACCTTGGCCTGGTTATCCGCCAGCTCGCGCTCGAGCGCGTCGGCACGCTGCAACAGGGCTTCTCGTTCGTCTCGGTACACGGTGAAGTGTAGCAACGCGCCGGCCGCGCGCACGATCTACCCTCGCCGCTGCGGCCAGGAACCCGCCCTAACGGAACACGAACGGATACACCACGTTGGCGCCGTGGCGCGACCGGGGGAAGCGGGCCGTGCGGACAACGGCGGCGACGCAGCGGCCCAGGCCGTTGTGGGGCGTGCTGGTCACGCTGGCCGAGGACACCCGGCCCTGGGGGGTGATGTGAATGCGCAACGACACCCGGCCCTTGGCTTTGTAGTAGGTGTTGCAGCGCACCACCCGCGGTCGCACACGGCGGATCGCGGCGGCGATGGCCGCGCGTCCCAAACGGCCTGGGGTCGTCGTGGTCGTTGTCTTCTTCTTCTTGAACCGGTTGCAGCACGGCCGCTGTTTGCTGGCGAGCAAACACGAGACTTCGTCGCACGTGCGCTTGCTGTGTTTCGTTCGCGGCGTCTTGTTGTCGCCGGGGGGCGGTTTGGCGAAGCGGTTTTCTTCCAGGTCCTGGCACGCGGTCTGGACGCCATTTTTGCACGCCGTTTCGAGGTGCTCGGTCGCCACCTTGGAGTCGTCGCCGTAGCGCTGGCGCGCCAGGCGACCGGCGAGCAAACAGCTCACGTAGCGACCGCGGTTGCACGCCACCGCGGTGTACAGATACGCCCAGCGGCAGCTCCTGTCGCCGCGCAACGGATTGACCGGCGTGTGCAGCTCGTGGCACAGCTGAAACGCCTTGGCGCCCAGCTGGGCAATTTCGTCCGGCGTCATCTTGGGCGTGATCTGCACGAAGCGCCTGGGCTGCGCGGGCTCGTTCGTCGCCGCCGGCTTGCCACTGCAGCCCATTGCCGTCGCCACCACCATGCCTGCCCACAGCCGCATCACACGATCTGTGACCGCAAAACGGCTCGGCTGGTCGGCGAAGAAGCTCACCTGGAGGGCGTTGTGGCCGGCGCGTTGTGGCCGGCGGTCATGGTGGAGATGTAGCAGGTGTCGAATCGCTTTTGCGCGGCCTTCCAGCGGTCGACATTTCCCTGGGTGCCCCTGCGATGGGCGCCGGCAAAGTGCTGTTTGACCCACGTCATCGTCATTGCGTGCGTGCGCTTGGCGCACTCGATGTTCTGACACGCACACATGCGGGACGCCAGGGATTCCATCTTGAGCGCTTCGGGGCTGCCCTTGCGGTCCGGGTCGGCCATTTGATTGTTGGCGGGCGCCAGCTTGTTGAAGCAGCGGCGCAGGCGCCGGAACCGGGCCATGACTCCGGCCTCGACCGCGTCGAGCACCTCCTCCGGATAGCGATTGGCGATGTCTTTAAGCCAGATGCCCAGATGGCGGTGGCGGCGCTGTGCGCAGGCGTAGTCGCGACACTCGCACATCTCGGTGGCCAGGCCGCGCATCTCGGCGAGCACGCGGCGTTTGGGCGTGTCGATTGCGGGCGGGTCGGTCTTTGCCGCCGGCCTGGCGACGGGTTGGGGCGCCGGCGCGGGCTTGGTTTCGGCGCCGCCGCAGGAAAGCAGCAGCGCAGCGGCAAACAGCAGGGGGGTACGCATCAATCGAGGGCCTTTCGGGCGAACGCAGCCACGTCTCGGATCACATCTGGATCGAACGGCGAACGCAGGTTGCCGATTTCCAAAATCTCGGCAAACGACCGGCTGCCGCCGATGTCGCAGATCGCCAGATAGTCTTTGAGCGCCGCGTCGTGGTCCTGTTCGGCCTTTTGCCAGAACTGCAACGCGCAGATCTGCGCCAGCGCGTAGTCGATGTAATAAAACGGAAGCTGATAGATGTGCAGCTGGCGCTGCCAGTAGGTGCCGCGCGAAATGTACGGGAACAAGTCGCCGTAGTTGCGGTGGGGCACGTAGCGGTGCTCGAGGTCGAGCCACAGATGGTTGCGCTCGGCCGGGGTCATGGTCGGGTTGGCGTAGACCTCCTGCTGGAAGTGGTCCACCGACGCGGTGTACGGCAGGCGCCCGGACAGAATGCGGATCAAGTGTGCGCGGCGGTAGCGGTCGGCGTCGCCGGCAAAGAACCGCTCCATCCACGGGTAGGTGAGAAACTCCATGCTCATCGAGTGGATCTCGGCGCCCTCCATGGTGGGCCACTTGTATTCGAGCAGCGACTGCTCCCGCGACGAGTAGACCTGAAATGCGTGGCCAAACTCGTGGGTGACCACGGCGATGTCGTCTTCGGAGCCGTTGAAGCTGGTGAACACGAACGGCATGCCGGTGTTGGCAAATACCGTGCAAAAGCCGCCGGGGGCTTTTCCGTCGCGCAGCTCGACATCTACCAGATCGCGGTCGAGCAGCACGTCGATGAACTGGCCGAAATCGTCGCCGAGCTCGTGGTACATGGTGCGCGCGTCGGCCAGGATCTGCTGCGGGTCGCCGGTAGGGCGCGGGTTGCCGCATTGGTCCATGACCGGCTCGTCGTGGAACATCAGCGTGTCCACGCCCAGATCGTTGCGGCGCTGGTCGAACAGGTCGGTGGCGATGGGCACGAACTCGGCACGGATGGCGTCGCGGAACGTCGCTACCTCGTCCGGGCCGTAGGACGTGCGCGACATCAGCTGGTAGCCCAGGGGGGTGAAGTCGTCGTGGCCCAGGGCCGTGCCCATAAAGTGGCGCAACCCGACCAGGCGATCGTAGAGGCTGTCGAGCTGGTCGCTGTAGTTATCGAGGAAGCGGTCGCGCGCCTGCTGGGCCTCGAGGCGGACCTGGCGGTCGGCGTCGAGGAAGTGCACGCTGATGCCCGACATGCTGTAGCGCTTGCCGCGAAACTCGAGCTCGGTCTTGGATCCGAGCTGGGTGTATTCGCTGCACAGCTTGGCCTCTTCGGCGAGGGCATCTTTGATCTGTGGCGCAAACGTGTTGGCCATGCACTGTTTGAGCGCGACCAGCTGCTCGCCGAACGCGGCGGCGATGGCGTCGCGGTGCGGGCTGTCGAGAATCGCCCGGGCGTGGGCCACGTCCAGCTCGCGTAAGGTCGGTGCGGCGCTGTCCCAGAAATCCTGCTCGGCCTTGGTCTGCGGGTCGACGGTGGTCTGCGCGTAGCGCACCATGGCGATGTTGTACTGGGTGTCCATGTCGCAGCGCAGGTCGTTCCAGTCGCGCAGGCACGCGACCGTGTCATTGGCGGACTGGGCATCACGGCAGCGTTGCGCCAGCCGATCGACCTGGGCGCGTACGCCGGCCAGATCGGGTCTACGGTAGTCTTGGGCAAAGGCGGGCACTGTCATGGCCCGCAATGTACTTGATCCGGCCGGATGATCGGCTAAATATGCAGCAGTTATCGTTTCTGTGACCCAGTGAATCGAATCAGTCGCCCGCTCGTCTTTAAAGCGACGGGCGACCTGCCCAGGAGGACTCATGCTCGGCAAGGCATTTATCATGTTAGCGACCATGCACGGCGGCGACGGCAAGCCGGTCAAACCGCCCGCGGTCAAACCCGCGCCCGTGGTCGCCACTGCGCCGGTGAAAGGGACAACGCCGACGCCGACGCCGCCGAAGACGACGGACCCAGGCAAGCCGGTCGTCGATGCCGACTATGTGGTGGGCAAGCTGCAGGCCTACTACCAGCGCATCAAGCACTACAAAGCCACGTTCCGCCAGACGGTCACCAACGCGACCTTCGGCACCAGGGCCAAGAGCGACGGTCGCGTGTTCATCAAAAAGCCGGGCAAGATGCGTTGGGACTACCAGTCGCCGACGCGAAACAGCTACATCTCGGACGGCGCGCGCCTGTGGTCGGTCGATTTCCCCAAAAAGCAGGTGCTGAAAAAAGACCTGCGCAAGTACGTGATGTCGGTGGCCGTGACCTTTTTGTACGGCAAAGGCGATCTGCGCCGGGACTTCCGAGCCGAGCTGCTGAAAAACAGCACGATCGGGGAAAGAGGACAATTCGTCGTCCGGCTCAAACCGCGGGTGCAAGACGCGCGTTATCAAACCTTGACCCTGGTGATCGACCCCAACACCTACGAGGTCAAAAAGTCGATCGTCGTTACCACCCAGGGCGAAACCAACGCGATTTCGTTCTCGAACCCCGACACCACCTCCCCCGTGAAAGACGGCTGGTTCACCTTCAACGAGGCCAAATTCAAAGGCATCTACAAGATCATCGACATGGACAAACACAAGCCGGGTAAATAGACGCCGCGCCCTCAGGCCCTTCCTTCCCACACAGCACCCTCCCGCTCGAAGGCGCGCGACTGAATCGGCTTTGCGCCCCGAATGCTCCCGCATCCGGGGCGTTTTTTTGTTAGCTTTCGCGCAATCATGAGCTTCGAACTCGACAAACATCCCAGCTATCCGGGCAGCAAGGGGCCCGTGGTCCTCGTCGTGCTCGACGGCGTGGGCGTCGGCGCCGGCGACGAGGCCGACGCGGTGCGCATCGCCGCGACGCCCACCATGGACAAGATGTGGGTCCCCGGGATGCGCTGCACCCTGCGCGCCCACGGCCGCGCGGTCGGCTTGCCGTCCGACGGCGACATGGGCAACAGCGAGGTCGGGCACAACGCCATGGGCTGCGGCCGGGTCTTCGACCAGGGCGCGCTGCTGTGCGACAAGGCCATCGCGTCGGGCAGGTTGTTCGAGGGCGAGACCTGGCGCCAGGCGATCACGCGCTGCGTGAACAACAACTCGGCGCTGCACTTCATCGGCCTGTTGTCCGACGGCAACGTCTACTCGCACATCGATCATCTGATCGCGATGTTGCGCCGGGCGGCGCAAGACGGCGTGAAAAAGTTGTTCGTCCACGGCCTGCTCGACGGCCGCGACGTCGGCGCCACCAGCGCGTTGCAGTACATCGATCAGATCGAGGCGGTGCTGGCCGAGCTGGCCGGCGGTGATCGGCTGGCGGCGTTCGCCTCCGGCGGCGGTCGCATGATCACCACCATGGATCGCTACGAAGCCGACTGGTCGATCGTCGAGCGCGGTTACAACGCGCACGTGCACGGCGACGCGCGCCGGTTCGGTTCGGCCGCCGAGGCGGTCAGGACGTTCCGCGACGACCAGCCGGGCATCGGCGATCAGTTCTTGCCCGCGTTCGTGGTGGTCAAGGACGGCGAGCCGGTGGGACTGATCCGCGACGGCGACGCGGTGTTCAACTTCAACTTCCGCGGCGACCGCGCCATCGAGATCAGCCGCGCGTTCGACGACGACGAGTT
>Ga0114931_10011919_pt1 | contig 10216 bp, 8 predicted proteins | sample 2SBtaG_FD_89579 | JGI IMG/M metagenome (GOLD analysis project Ga0114931, IMG submission 89579) | Deep subsurface microbial communities from Kolumbo volcano to uncover new lineages of life (NeLLi) - 2SBTROV14_V59a metaG | ecosystem: Environmental > Aquatic > Marine > Volcanic | place: Kolumbo... | reverse complement strand
GATGCGCCACAGGCCCCAGGCGATCAGGAGCGACATCGCCACGATGCCGGTCGGAAGAAGCGGATTGGTGATCACCCGAGCGTCCGGTGGGGAGGTGAGGCGCAACACCCGCAGCCACGGCAGCTGAATCCCTTCGGCCAGGAACATCTGCCAGGACCGACCCACCGACTCCCGGAATGTCGTGAGCACCCAGGAGTGGAGCAGTACCGGGACACTCAGCGCCATCAACCACCGGCGAGGGAGGCGTTGCAGGACGTCCGCCGCCATCAGAAAAAGGAACGGAACCAGAGGGATGAGGTAACGGAATCCGGTATTGAACTGCATCCGCGAGTACTGGTTGGCGGATTGGAAGGTGAGGAACGCCAGGGTCAACACCATGACGAAACGGCGTTCACGCCGGGGCAGAATCGGAGATCCCCCCAGCCACCGGAAGGGCACCATCGCCAACAGCAACAGGGGACCAAACGTGAACAAGCCGTACGATGGCGAGAACAGGTTCAGCCAGTACAGATCGGGCGTTGGCCAGGAGAAGCCCCGCCATCCCCGGTCCGTATAGTTGACGGCCGGCATCCAGTACTGCCCCGGAAGGAACGGGTTGCCGTACATCGCCCACTGGGAGTAGAGAAGGAACAGGACGGGTGGGATGGTTCCCGCCACGAACGGCACCGCTTCGCGTATCGCCCGCTTCCACCCCGCCGCCCGCCAACGAGTGGCCAGGAGATAGCCCAACACCACGGTCACGAGGACGACGCCGGCGTAGTCCGCGGCGAGGGTAAAGCCGCAGAGGAATCCGGACCAGAAACGGCGCGCGGTGGATACCGGTCCGTCCCTGCCATCCCTGGTCCAGAGCAGGGCAAACGCCGGCAGGATGGCGTACATCAGGAAAATATTGTGATTGAGACTCACGCTTCGGAAGAATACCGGTGTCCCGAATCCGAAGAGCAATGCCAACCAGATGGCCCGGGATCGGGGCACGCCACGGATCAACAGGAGATGCAGGATCAGCACCACCGTGAGGGCAGTGAGCGGGGCCAGGAGAAACGCCGTGGTCACGAACGTGGCCGCTCCAAATCGCAGTTCGAGGCCCTGAGCCTTGACCAGCTCGAAGAAACGAACCCGGTTCGGCTTGTCGATGCGATAGTGCGTCGGCGGGGGCCCCGACGTTTCCAGGCGATGCCGCGAGATGCCTTCGACGTAGTCGAGGACCGGATCGAACAGGAACAGGGGGATGGCCGCCAGGACGGACACGATCACGTTGTTCCCCACGTACGAATGGCCGTCACGATGGACGAAGATGTCGGGATGGAAGCCCTGGTACCGGTCGACCTGGAAGCTGAAGTGATCGACCAGGCTGAACGCCGGGTAGTGCTCCCGTACGACGTTGGTGGCAAACGGCACGGTGGTCAGGAACCACGTGACAAGGAAAAGGCGCCGGTACACGGGAGGGATTCTGCGCATCGGGGTCTGGTCAGTCATTCGCCTGGGGTTTCGGGAGCATGCCGGCGTCCTCTTGCCTCGCACGATCGGGACCAGCCGGGGAGGGCACCGAGTCTCGATCGTCTGGCCGGCATACTCCATAACGCATTGTAACAATTGATGTTATGGAACAACCAAACTTCGGGTGGTCGGGGCCTGTTGCGTGAATCCTACAGACCCGACTCCGGGAGCCCCTCAGCGCATACCGAACGGACGTCGGGGACCGTCGGGGCGAATGACGTCCCGGGCCATCCGACGGTACTCCCCGAGGGCGCGACAAGCTGGAGGAGACGGATCGTCGACCACCGGGGCCGCGCGCAGGGCAAAGAGGTACGTCCTGGGTGGAAAGCTGCGGACCAGGTCCAGCTCCCGGCAATGCGCGAACAACTTGCGGGACAGGCCGGCACCCTCTCGGTCCTGCAGGTGACCGAGGAGCACGTGGGTCGTTCCCTGGTCTCGAAGATACCTGGTGAAATGGTCGACACTGACCGCGTTGGCGGCGGCGCCAGTGATGGTGCGTCGGCGGGTGTAGTAGTAGAGAGGTTGGGGCTTTGCACTGAGAATGATCGCCGTGGGTGGCAGCGCCGCCGTCACGAACCGGACGGCGGAGAAAAAGCTCGCCTGATCCGGCAGCAGGCAGGCCGGTGATGGTGTCACATCACCCGCCCGACAATGGCTGTAGAAGGTCAGCAGCGGGATCGACCGGGCTGCACCGGTGCCGGCGAGCATCGCGCTGGCGACAAACACGGTGACATGTTTCCATTGGGGCCGGAAGCGCTGGGCGATGCGCCCCAACCCGATGAGGACCACCGGTACCATGAGGGGGAGGAGGGCCTCGAAAAACCGGCCGGACGCATAGGGCCAGACCAGGAGAAGCGCCACGTAGACCAGCAGGTATATCGTCGCGAGGCGCCATCGAGCCCAACACCATGCGATGCCGGCTACGAGTCCGGCGCCGGTCAGGAGTCCTCCCAGGACATTGTCGATCGGTGTACCGGGGATTGTGGGCCACGGCAACCGGAAGGGAAGGATCTGCATCACGAGCCGCGCGACCCGGACCGTCCGGTTCCTCACCACCTCGAGGAGTTCGGGGTTCCGCTTGATGACCCCGGTGAAGTCGGCGAGATAGGACTCCCCGACCAGCCGGTTCGAGGCGGTCATCGACCAGATGAGCCATGCGCCGACGGTGGCGGCGGCGACCAGAAGGAAAACACCCGTCCGCGTCCACCGCCGTTCCAGCAGCCAGGCAATGGCGACGGCGGCCACCATGGTGATCCCGATCGAACGGGTCAGGGCTGCCAGGATTGCTGTGGCGCCGGCGCCGAGGGCGGCGTATCGATGGCGCCGGTCGAGGGAGAAGACCAGGGCTCCCATGGTCAGGGCCATGTACAGGCTTTCGGAGCGCAGTTCGCCGGCGGCCTCGAGCAGATACGGGTTGACGCTCAGGGCGGTGGTCGCAGCCAGTGCCCACCGCGCGTCGGCCACTCGGCTGACGCCCAGAAACGCGAGCCACAGTGCCGCGGCCGACAACAGTATGCCCAGAAGCGAACGGGCGGCGAACGTATTCGGTGTCAGCGCGCCCCACGCGACCAGGATCGCGGGGTAGGCGGGGGGATACTTGGCGTGGGGGGGTGTTCCCACCTGCCACGTTTCCCGATAGGCGCCGTGTTGCAAAGATTCCGCGAGGAGGACATAGGTCGAATCGTCCTGGGCCGTCTCGATCCCGTCCGGTCGGGCTATCCAGGCAAGCACGGCGTGCAGGGTGACGATGGCGATGCCGGCGCCGTACAACCAGCGGCGGCGGACGCTGGTGGCGATGGGCGATTCGGGGGTTGGCATGCCGGGGTCGTGGACTACCGGCGCGCGTGTACGAGCCGGTTGTAGATCCAGCCGACGAGACGCCCGATGCCGTACCCCACCACGAATCCGTACACGAAGCCCACGAAGCTTCCGATCGTGGTGACGCGATACCCGGGGAAGTAGGCCCGGAGCAGTCCCAGATGTTGACCGGGATTGGGACCACCCTTGATGACCAGGACGACCGTGGCCAGGAAGATGCCACCCCCAAGCAGCAGACCGAAAGCGACGCCCCAGGCCCGCTCGTTGAGTTGCAGGATCGCGCGCTGCAGTTGATCGCGTTCAGTGGTCATATCGGTTACCGGAGGCGGTTTAGATGTGGTCGAGGAAATCGCGCGAAGCGAGCAGTTCCGCACGGGTTCTGGTGAGGAAAATCGACGCGGCAATGACGAGGTTGCGGCAGAAGGCGAGAAACCATCCGGCCACGAAGCCGCCGAAGAAAGCCCAGAACGCGCCAATGAACGCCCCCGTCCACGACACCCGGTATCCCAGGAAATACTCCCCGAGGAGGCTGAGCCGAGGGGCGTTGGCGGGATCGATGATCGTCAGGTGTAATACGGTCAGACCGAAGACGAGCAGGGCTGCGGTCAGGCCCACCGCCATGCCCAACGCCCGCTTGTGGATCGGGGCAAAAAACAGGAGGAGATCGCCGGTAACCGTTTCATCCCTCCCGGGTGGGGAGGCGTGGGGACCACTCATAGCTGGCTCCAGATCCCTTTCTCCGGTCGCTCGGGAACGGGCGGCCAGGTGCGAACGCCGATCTGGGCGAACGCTGCGGCATCGGCGCGGGGGAGAGGACGTCCGATCAGGACGTGAATCGCCGCGCCCCACAGCACCGAACACCCATTAATCAGGTAGTACGCAAGATGCAGGGGAATGGCACGGAGGGCAAACCACCACCCGCGCGCCCGTCGAAAGAAACGATACAAACTGATGTTCAGGACCACCGTGAGTACGAGGGCCAGCCCGGCGGCCAACGCCAGCATCGGTGCCCGGAGAGCTGCCGCCACCGGGAGGAGTGCCACGCCCCCGAAGGTGAGGGCCGTGCACACGCGTTCCCGCAGCTGGAGGTTCAGGGTGACATGTTCGCGGCGGGACCCCTCCTTGAGCATCAACCACATCCAGGGGACTCCCCGATGCGAGAAGTCGGTGCGGAACATGCCCGTGAGCGTCCACCGCTTCAGGTGGGTCGCCTGGATGTCCGGTCGCAGCACGATGCGGCGCCCGAGGCGCTGAATCCGGCGTCCCAGTTCGATGTCCTCGATCTGCGGTCGGTGGTAATGCCATTCGTCGAATCCGCCGGCCTCGGCGAAGACCGGAGCCCGGATGGCTCCCAACCCGGCCCAGAAGGTCATCGCCTCGCCGCCGTTCTGCTGGTGCACGTAATGGTGTGCCAGGTTCCGGTATTGCGATACGAACCCCGGATCGGTCGGCGTAGCATCGTATGACCCGAACACGGACGCGAGGTCGGGATCGGCGTCGAAGGCTTCCAGGAAATGCGTCAGGGTGTCCCCCGACACCCGCACGTCGGCGTCGATGAACAACAGAACCTGGCCGCGGCTGACTTCGAACCCGCGATTGCGGGCATACGCCGGACCGTGGGGACTGCCCGGCAGCCGGATGACGACATCGGCGAACCGCGCCGCCACCGCCGACGTATCATCGCCGCTGGCGTCATCGACCACGATCAGCTCCCAGTCCTGCCGCGGCAACGTACTGCGAATGAGTGCGGGCAGCGTCACGTCGAGCTGGTGTCCGGCTCGATGGGCCGGGACGATAACCGAGATGCGTGGGGGAGGGGTATCCACCATGAATGGGCCGGTCAGGAGAGCAGGGTTCGGAGGTGCCGTCCCAGGCGTCGGACGCGGACCCGGTTACGAAACGTAACCGATCCGAAGCGTTCGATCTGACCCGGACGACGGAAGTAGAACATGTCGAGCCGCGGGATCCGCCAGCGATCAGTCGTTGCCGGAAGGTCCGACAGAACGGTCGTAAACGCGGCGCGGTAGTGCCGGCGCCCTGCGGTGGCGACGGTGGTGTCGACGGCCCCGTACGGGTAGGCCAGGTCAGCGGGTCGCAGACCGATGGCGCGTTCGATCGTCTCGGCGGACTCGACCAGTTCGTCCTCGAGGCGAGCCGCGGGGATCGTCCGGAGATCGGGGTGTGAGCACGTGTGGGATCCGATCGTCACGCCTTCCGTGGCGAGACGGGCGACACTAGACCAGTCCATCAGGTCCAGGGTGGGGATCGGTACGCCGGAACCGGCGTTCCAGGCGTTCGTGCCTCCCACGTGCCCCGTCGGGACGAACAGTGACACCGGCAGGCCCAGGTCCCGGAGGATGGGCCAGGCCTCGGTGGCGAAGTTCCGAAACGCGTCGTCAAAGGTCAACGCCACGGCGGGCCCGCCGGGCGGAGCGACCGCGGACGGCGCCAGCAGTTCACCGGGCGTGGTCACCGTGACCGGTCCCCGAGCCAGCCACTCCATCTGCTGGCGGAACCGGTCGCGATCGATCGAGATGACCGACTGCGAATCATCGATCGAGTGATACATCAGGACGGCTCGCACGCGTCGTCACACTCCCGCCAGCCGGGCGCGCTGATCGGCCACCACGTCCGCAATGATATCGGCCAGCGTCGTCCGGGGACGGTACCCGATCGTCCGTTCCAGCTTGCTGACATCGGGAACGCGCCGCAGCATGTCCTCGAAGCCCTCTGCATAGGCCTCGGCGTAGGGCTGACACACGATGGGAGAGTTGCTGCCCGTGGCGTCTCGCACCATGGTGGCCAGTTGGCCGATGGTGACCTCCTCGTCATTGCCGATGTTGAAGACCTCTCCCACCGCGTCCTCGGTGGCCACGAGACGAACGAGGGACTCGACCACGTCCCGCACGTGACCGAAACAGCGCGACTGCTCGCCGGAGCCGTACACGGTGACCGGCTCTCCGCGCAGCGCCTGGCCGGCGAAGGTGGGCAGGACCATGCCGTACCGTCCGGTCTGCCGGGGGCCGACGGTATTGAAAAACCGCGCGATGATCACCGGCAGGCGCTGCTGGTGGTAATAGGCGAGCGCCAGCCATTCATCCAGTGCCTTGGAGCAGGCGTACGCCCACCGGGAATTGATGGTGGGGCCGAGGACGAGGTCATCATCTTCGCAGAACGGTACCTTGGCACTCTTGCCGTACACTTCCGACGTCGAGGCAATCACCACTTTCTTGCCCTTCCGGCCCGCAGCCTCCAGCACCACCTCGGTCCCGTGCACGTTGGTTTCGATGGTGTGGACGGGCTGATCGACGATGAGGCGCACTCCCACGGCCGCCGCGAGGTGGAAGGTCACGTCGCACCGATCGACGAGTTCCGCGACCAGCGGTCGGTCGTGTACGCAACCGATCCGATGCTCGAAGGCGGGGTGACCGATCAGCGAGTCGATGTTGTCCATCGATCCGGTGCACAGGTCGTCGAGGATGAGGACGTGATGACCGTCCTCGAGCAGACGTTCGGCCAGGTGGGACCCGATAAAGCCGGCTCCGCCGGTGATGAAGCATTTCATGCAGCGATCTCCTCCCGCAGGCGTTCGGCCAGCGCGGTGTGGCCCCGCCGTTTCGCGGCCTCCCGTACCACGGCCAGGTACTGGGGCAGAACCGCCGATGTCGACCAGTGGCGGGTGAAGGCCTCCCGGGCACGTCGGCCGAGCGCCGCCCTCCGCTCGGGATCGACGTGCAGGCGGCGCATGCCGGCCAGCAGTTCGTCGGGGGTGGTGAACGTCTCACCCGCTCCGTGACGAACGAGTTCGGGGAAGGGACCGAGGTCACGGGTGAGCACGGGCGTACCCTGCCGAAACGCTTCGATGATGATGATCCCGAACGTTTCGAAACAGACGGAAGGGACGATCAGGGCGAGCGCGTGGGCATAGTACCGGGCCAGCGCCGCCGGCTCGACACGCCCGAGGAATCGAATGCGGGGATGATCGGCAGCGAGTCGACGCAGTGTGTCGCCATACTCTCCGTCCCCGGCGATGAGCAGGTCCGCGTCCGGATGCTGTTGGAACACGGGGAGGACATCGTCGAGACCCTTGATCTTCTCCAGCCGGCCGACGAACAGGAAATAGGGCCGGGCGTGCGGTGAGGGATCCGGAGCCGGGTTGGGGGCGGAGTCGTCCAGGTCGGGCAGAAAGTACGGCACCACCGTCATCGGTTTCGGAAACCCGAACTCCCGGTGCTTGTCGGCACTGAATCGGCTTTTGGCAATGAACGCGTCGACCTGATCGAGTTGGCGGGTCAGGTAACCCGTGTAGCGCCACAGCTGCGGGGGGCGCCGGTGGTGGAGAACGCACCGGAGGCATTGCTTCCCCGTACAAACCTCCCGGCCGTGGCGCCAGAGCACGTGGGACGGGCACACGAGCCAATGTTCGTGGGCCTCGTAGATCCTGACGCCGGAGCCCAGGGACAACACGCCAGGGCCCCCGACCAGCGAGATGTTGTGAAACCAGGTCACATCGTAATGCCCGTGGCGCACCAGCGTTTCCAGTGATCGACGCTGGACGATCGGGCGCCCGGTCTGTTGGGTAAGCAGCGGGGACATCCGTCCGAGCCGGGAATGGAGGGAGACGACCTCCACGCCGTCCGGCGCCCCGCCCGGCGGGTCACGCCGCGGGCCCAGGGCGTGGTAGGCGTCGGCGTCGTGGACGACAGTCACGTGATGTCCACGCTGCACCAGGGCACGGGCCAGTCGCTGTACCCCGATGCCATCGCCACCGAAGTTGAACGGCGGATAGAACGTCGTCACCATGAGAAACCGCAGACCCTCGCTCATGCCGCGGCCTCGTACAACGTGTCGAGAACCACGCGCGCACTCCTCGTCCACGACAGCTCGGCCGCCCGGTCCCGGGCCCGGGCGCCCAGCGCCGTGCGGACATCATCGTTGGCGGCGAGGTGGTCCAGGGCGTCGAAGAGAAGGTCCACGGCACCGGGCGGGACAAACATGCCACCACCGGCCAGAATCTCCGGCAGCGGGCTCTCGGTGGTGGCGATCACCGGCGCTCCGCAGGCGGCCGCCTCGACGGCCGGGAGACCGAATCCCTCGCACTCGGAAGGAAGGACGAGAGCGATCGCTCCCGAATGGAGGTGCCGCAACTGTTCGTCGGGGACGAATCCGGTCCAGTGAACGAGCTGATCCGTTCCGGCCCGGGTGATGGCGGCGCGGATCTCGCCGAGATTGCCGTGAAACACGTCCTCGGTGGTCGTGCCGACCAGCAGGAGGTGTGGGGCGCGTTCACCAAGACCGGCGGCGAGACGCGCATGAGCCTCGATCAACACCGGGACGTTCTTGTGCGGATTGAACCCGCCCACGTAGGTGAACCATCGATCACCGGGACGCAGTTCATATCGCTTCGCGGTCGCGGCGATCTCTGCGGTGGAGTCGCTCGGTCTGAACGTGGGAGACGGTGCTTCCCCCGTTACGCGAATCACGTCGCGGTGCAACCGCATCGTGCGCATCAGATCCCGTGCTGCGTACTCGGATACGGTCAACACGAAACGGGCCTGCCAGAGCGCGAATGCAACCTTCCCCCGCCAGAACAGCCGGGCCCGGGAAGAGGGGTGCGTCAGGCCCGGAAACCGCTCGGCGATGGCGTCGTGAACGGCGATGACCGGCGCCAGCCCCGGCGGGAGCGGGAAATAGGTATACACGGACGGAGAGAAGAACCCGTGCAAACGCTCGCGCCACACGGCCCGGGAGAACCTCAGCATGTCGGCGGGTGACCGGCTGCCGTCGGCGGCGGCGGCCTCGGTGGGCGGGGCCGACTGTCGGACCTCGACCACCCGAACGTTGGATGCCCGGAGTGACGACGCGATGGCCCGGGCCGCGGTGGTATCGGCAAAAAAGACAAACTCGTCGTCCGGGGCACAGGGAACGAGGGCGGCGAGGAGTTCTCGGGTGAACCGGCCGTATCCCCGGCCGTTGGCCCAGCAGCAGGCGTCGACGCCGATGCGCATCGTCAGTGCGATCCGGCAGGCACGGACGTCGCGGTGCCGCTCCCTTCGGGAACCCTCATCTCTTCGTGGTATTCGTAGTCCGTATTGACCGCCCAGACATCATGGTCCGCCCCGTTCATGTTCCAGACCGTCATCATCGCGGTCAGCATGGAGTGGTCCTGGTTGTTGTACTTGTGCATGCCGTTTCGGCCAACCGGGTGGAGGTTGGACAGCCCCTGGACGTAGTCCTGGATGACGTCGAGATGCCCGCGGTATGCTTCGTCGTAGATGGGATACGCCTTTGGCATGCGTATCACCGTCCCGTCAACGACGAGCTCGGCGTCCGCCAGTCCCAGGGACGCCAGTTCGCGGGTGGCCAGGGCGATCAGTTCGTCGTCCGAACTCGTCCAGAGGCCGTCACCCTTGAAGCAGAAGTACTCGAGACCCAGGCAGGTCATGCCTTCCTCCGGCACGAGCGCGCGACTCCAGTTGTTGAAATTCTGGATACGCCCGACCTTCACGTCCGGGGCATGGATGTAGATCCAGTTGTCCGGAAACAGGTTGTCCTGCTTGAGGATGAGGGCTACCACCAGGAAATCGCGGTACCGCAAACCCTCCGCTGCCTCACGAACCGCCGGGGGCGCCGATGGTGTTACCGACCGCACCAGTGAACGCAGGGGCATGGTGCTGATGACGTGGTCGGCGTCGAGACGGATCTCGCCGTCCGGGGTGGCAACGGTGACGGCCCGGGCCTGTCCGGCCTCGACCTCAATGTGCCGGACGTAGTGTCGGGTCAAGACCCGTCCGCCTCGTTCACGAATGAGTTCGGCGCACCGTTCCCACATCTGGCCGGGTCCGAGCCGCGGATAGCGGAATTCGTGAATGAGCGTCTTGATGCCGGTCTGGCGGCGATT
>Ga0114931_10011918_pt1 | contig 10217 bp, 8 predicted proteins | sample 2SBtaG_FD_89579 | JGI IMG/M metagenome (GOLD analysis project Ga0114931, IMG submission 89579) | Deep subsurface microbial communities from Kolumbo volcano to uncover new lineages of life (NeLLi) - 2SBTROV14_V59a metaG | ecosystem: Environmental > Aquatic > Marine > Volcanic | place: Kolumbo... | reverse complement strand
GTCAATGAGCCTGGACATTTCATAAGGCACCTGCGTCGCTGGCGGGGCTTCATAGTGAACCTTTTCCCGTCCGTAAGGCCCGCTCACTATTTGCATTGGCGAAAGATCGTTGCGGTATACGCCTCGCGGCATAGACGTGTAGCGCTGCTCAGGGACAGCCATGGATTGCCACTTGCCCAGCAGATCATGTGTCAGGGATGCCTGCCAGTTCTTGCGAACATCCACCAGTAGCGAGGCAGCCCCGGCCGCTTTCCGGTCTGGGTTATCCGGTAGCGTATCCGATGTCATTAAAGAGAGCAGAGATGACCTGACCGATTCTCTATCCAAATCCTCGCCCTCAATGGCGCTGGTTTTGAGGGCCTCGGAAAGCATCAAATCGATCGTGGCATCCTCCTGATACGCCATTGGCAGGGCCTCAAAGCGGCCGATCAGGCGCTCTGAGGTTATGCGAAACTCATGATCCCTGTCTTCGAGTACTCGCTTGTCATAGCGGTAGTCAGGCCAATCAGATTGTTGCCAAATCCATCTCATGGCGCGATTATAGCGCTTATCCACGCCAACTAACATAATATTATGGCGTGAAAATGGGTCTTAATCACGCCAAACCCGCTCCCGGGCTGATTTTACGTGGGATGCTGAGGCCGACTGTTACAGGTGTCCGAGCGGGTTGGGCCGCGGTGGTGGTGTTCGATGTGGAACCGTCTGTCAGCCAGCGCTTCCACCAGGGAATGCTCATCGCTATTCACCAGAATGACAAGGGAGAAGCGCAGAGCCCAAATTCACACGCCCACGTGTCCTTCCTTAGATTGCGCTACTACAGCTCCATTCTTGCTTCGATCATAACCCGCCATGCGGACCGTATCACCACTGCGGCTATGAGCAGACCGATCACGATGTCCGGCAGCGGCGAACCAAGCCAGGTGACCATGCCCGCCGCAATGATTACGCCGATATTCCCGATCATGTCGTTACGCGAGCAAATCCAGGTCGCGCGAAGATTGATATCTCCGTCACGAAAACGGGTGAGCAGAAGCAGGCTTGTCGTATTGGCCAACAAGGCAATCACCCCGAACAGTCCCATCGCCGCCGCATCCGGGACGACACCGGCGACTGTTTTCCAGATGGCCTCGATGGCCACACCCACACCGAGCAACAACTGAAAGATACCGCTGGTGAATGCCGCCCGTACCCGCCAATGCCTGGCGCGTCCCAACGCAAACAACCCCAGCGCGTAGATGAGCGCATCGGCGAGCATATCGAGAGAGTCCGCCAGTAAGGCCGTGGACCCGCTGACCAGTCCGGCCGAGAACTCCGCAACGAACATACCGGCATTGATGAACAGAACAATAATCAGTATTCGCCGCTCTTGCGAATTCGCGTGCTCCAGATCATGACCACATTTGTCACCACATCCCGTCATACGTTTTCCTGTCGGTTTTTGAGCACGCCTCCGGAGAACGCGCCGTATAGCGCCGGTAATACGAATAGGGTCAGCAGCGTTGATGAAAACAGTCCACCGACGACGACCGTTGCCAGCGGTCGTTGCACCTCCGAGCCCACACCACTGGACAGCAACATGGGGATTAAACCCAGGGCGGCGATACTGGCCGTCATGAGTACCGGCCTTAGCCGGGAAAACGCACCCGCAAAGACCGCCGCCTGCGGTGACAACCCCCCTCCCAGGCGCCGGTTAATCGCTTCCACCATGACCACGCCATTCAAAACGGCCACCCCGAACAGGGCGATAAAGCCGATAGATCCCGGTACGGACAAATATTGCCCCGAGAAAAACAGGGCCGCGATACCGCCAATCAGCGCCAGCGGAACGTTCAACATAATCAGTAACGCCTGTCCAATCGAGTTGAAGGCAAAATACAACAACAGAAAGATCAAGCCGAGCGACAGCGGCACCACAATCATCAGCCGGGCCTGGGCACGCTGCTGATTCTCAAACTGACCGCCAAATACGACGCTGTATCCCGCCGGTAGATCGATTTCCTTGCTGATCCGTTCTCGTAACTCACTCACCAGTCCGCCCATATCACGCCCGTCGACGTTAGCCTGGATCACCACCCGGCGCTGCACATCATCACGGCGGATCTGCGGTGGTCCCGATTCGATGGCCACCGTTGCCACATCCCTGAGTTTTACCAGCGCACCATTGGGCGCTTGAACGATCAGGCTGCGGATCGCCCCTACACTGTCACGCCAGGTTTTGGCCAGGCGCACATAAATGTTATAACGTTCGTTCCCTCTAATGACCTGGCCGGCCTCACGGCCACCAATGGCATCCGCTACCAGATCCATGATCTGTGCAACCGATATGCCGTATCGTGCCAGTTGGTCACGGTCGGGCCGCACAACCAGTTGCGCTTCACCGCCAATCTGTTCCATGGCAACGCCGCGCGTGCCGCCCACCTTCTTCACCAACGACTCGATCTCAGCACCTTTGTCAGCCAGCACCTCAAGATCCGCGCCGAATAATTTGATCGCCAGCTGCGCTTTCACACCCGACAGTAATTCGTCCACGCGCGTGGCGATGGGTTGCGAAAACGAGAACAGCAAGCCGGGGTGGAGCGACATTTTTTCCTCCATCAGGGTCTGCAAGCTCTTGCGGTCGGGTGCACTGGTCCACGCCGACACCGGTTTCAGGCCGACAATGATTTCCACGTTCGAGATCGGTTCGGGATCACCGCCAATCTCAGCTCGGCCTACGCGGCTGGAGACATAGAGGACTTCCGGAAAAGTCATCAGCTGCGCCTCCAGCTTCCTGGCCACCTGCAATGAGGTACCCAGACTAGAAGACGGCGCCAGCGTCACACGGATATTGAGCGTGCCTTCTTCCAGTTCCGGCACGAACTCAGTACCCAGAAACGGCACCAACGCCAAGGATGCCGCGAACAAAGCGACGGCGATCATGACCACCGGTTTGCGCCGTGCCAGCGACCAGGTCAGGGCCTTGCGGTAGCCCCCTGACAGGAACGGCATAATCAGACCTTGTTTATACTCGACCCCGCTCCCGAAAAAGTAGGTGGCCAGTGCCGGTACGACCATCAGCGCAACCAATAGTGATGCCAGCATGGCCAGCACAATCGAGATAGCCATCGGCTGGAACAGCTTGCCCTCCGTGCCCTGCAAGGTAAACAGCGGCGCGAACACGATAATGATGATCATCACGGCAAAGAAGACGGGCCGCCCGACTTCGCGGGCCGCCTCCTGGATACGCAGGGCAATACCGTTGCGGTCATGCTCGGCATCGAAGGGCGTGGGTGACCCTCCCGCGATTTCTTCCTTGATCTGTTCCCTGTGCGTGGCATCCGGCGTGGTGAGGTGACTGAAGATGTGTTCCATCATTACCACTGAGCCATCGACCATCATGCCGATGGCGATCGCCAACCCACCAAGCGACATCAGATTGGCCGATACACCCCACTGTGCCATGGCCATCAATGCCAGACCGATGGAAATCGGCACCGAAATCAGCACCAGAAAGCTGGCGCGCAGATTGACAAGGAACAACATCAACACGACGATAATCAGGACAAAGGCTTCCAGCAATGCCTTGCTGACCGTGGTGACGGCCTGGTGCACCAGATCCGACTGGTCATACACCGGCTCCAGGGTCACGCCCTCGGGCAGGGCCATCTGGATGGCTGGTAGGCGTTCCTTGATGCCATCGATGGTGGCTTTGGTATTGGCGCCCATGCGCTTGAGCACAATACCGGCGACGACCTCACCAAGCGGCGCCGGATTACCCGCTGCATCCCGGGCCGTCATGGTCACCGCGCCCTGCCGGATCTCCGGCCCGAACGCTACGCCGGCGACATCCCGTACCCGGACCGGCACGCCATCCACATCCTTCAGAGGGATGTTGCCGAGATCACGTAGCCCGTCATCGCCGCTGCGCAGCCAGCCCACACCACGAATCACTAATTGTTCCGCGCCATGATCCAGGTACCAGCCACCGGCATTGCGATTATTTTCCTCGATCGCCTCTGCGACCGCATCGATCCCGAGGCCGTAGGCAAGTAAACGCTGCGGCTTCAGTTGCACCTGGTACTGCCGTACTTCGCCACCGAACGACAACACATCGGTGACCCCACCGACCGGCATCAACAGCAGCTTGACCACCCAGTCGTTGAGACTGCGTAGTGCCAGTGCGTTATATTTCCCGGGATCATCGGCACGCAGGATGTATTGGTAGACCTGGCCCAAACCTGAGGTGTTGGGTCCCATTTCCGGCGTACCGATACCATCCGGAATCTGTTCTCGCGCGGCCTGCAGGCGTTCAAACACCAGCTGCCGCGCAAAGTAAATGTCGGTGCCTTCCTTGAAAACCACCGTGATCACCGACAGGCCGGTTTTGGAAATGGAACGCACTTCTTCAACATCGGGCAGCGCATACATGACCGCCTCAATAGGGAAACTGATCAACTGTTCGACTTCTTCCGATGCCAGGCCACGCGCCTCGGTGTTGATCTGTACCTGTACATTGGTGACATCAGGAAAAGCGTCAAGATTGAGTTGCGGCAGTATCAATACGCCGCTGACCAGCGCGACCAACAGCGCCAGTACCACCATCAGGCGGTTTGCGACCCCAAGGTCGATGAGTTTATTCAGCACGGCTCACCTCCCCTAGTGGTTATGAATCTCAAAACCGCTCTTGGCGATTTCAGACTGGATAAAAAAGGCGCCCTGACTGACGATGCGTTCACCGGCATCGAGCCCCTCAACGACCATCCGGCCACCCACGGTACGCAGCACCTCGACTTCCTTCGGCTGGTAACGCCCCGGTGCTTCCTCGACGAACACCTGCCAGTCACCATCCGGGCTGCGCAACACCGCTGCAACGGGCACCGCGATACCGGTAAGGTGCGCCGCGCTTTCGATTTTCACCGTGACAAATTCACCGGGGTGGAGTGCGTCGTTCGGGTTGGCAACCTGCAAGCGCACCGACAACGTACGCGTGGTTTCGTCCAGCATATGTTGTGTCTGGATGACTTCGCCATCCAGCCAGTGCCCCTGCGCCTTGATCCGTGCCTTCGCGCCGACCTTGACATGCGCCGCATCCTCCGGTGTCAGACGGGCATCGACCCACAGCTGATGTTCGTCGGTGATTACAAACAATTCGCGCCCGGGATCCGCGACTTCACCGACAATAAAATCATCGCGAATCACCGTGCCGTGCTGCCGGCTCAACAATTCCAGTTCACCGCCGGCCCTGGACGTATCCGGATCCTGCAGCAGTGACTTGATTTGGTCGTCGGTCATGCCAAAGGCCCGCAGCCTGGCATTGGCTTGCTGTCGCGCCACCTGGGCTTCGATATAGCGGCGTTCGGAAACCACCTTGCGGCCCAGTTTTTTGACCCGCTGCCATTCGCGGTCACTGACCAGCAGTTCGCCCTGCGCCTGCGCAACCTCGACACTGGACAAGGTCACCAGCACCTGACCCGGCCCAACGCTCTGACCAAGCGTTACATGGCGCTTGACGATTTGCGCCGCGATACGCGGTGCCACCTCGGTGGTCTGGTAGGCATTCAGACTCACCTCGCCGGGAGCGACAACAACGCCGGCGAGCTCACTCCGCTGGACGACCAGCGTTTTGATACCCGCAGTCCGGATCTGCTGCGCAGTCAATGCCGGCATACCCTCTTCGTGACCTTCTGCACCATGATTGTGATCATCTGCTGCTAAAACGTGCCTCGCGCTAAAAGCGAGTATTAAAATGGACAGATGTAAATAACGCATGATGTTACTTCTCCAGGAATTCATTTGTTGTGCGCTGCTTTTACAGCCCCAGCCAGTGTTCGGTTTGTCCGGAAGCTTGCAGCCAGGCAATCCAGGCTGCCCAGGCGGAGCCCCGCAGTTCCGCTGCCGAAGCCCGGGTATCCATGGTCTGCTGTAACTGGACCAGATAGTCCGTCGTGCTGATTTCCCCGGTCTCCCACAGGCGCTTGAGCAGTTCGACCCGCCCCTTGAGGCTACGCTGACCAATCCGCTCCCAGTCACTGAGTGCCGAACGCGTCAACCGGTAACGCTCCGCCGCCGCTTGTAGCTCACTATTAGCGCGGCGCAGCCGGTTGTAATAAACCTGTTCTGCACGGATGGCGTCGGCATTGGCAGCTTCCACTTCGGCGCGAAAGCGATTGCGGACAAACAGCGGAAAGGAGAGCGTAACCGCCACCAGCGTGTCGTCGTCCTCCTGCCCGCCGCGTAAGCCGACGGTCGGGTCGGGACGGCGGCCGCGTTCGGCAATGGACACACCGGCTTTGGCGGCGGCCGCTTCAGCTTGCGCCTGGCGCAGAGCCGGATGCTGCTGCAACAGGTCGTTGCTTTTGAAGGACCCTATATCAGTGGGTAGCACCGGCAACGCGGGCCACCCACCGGCGGGTTGTTGCACCAAGGCGGCCAGCCTGCTTGCGGCGGCTGTGGAATCAGCCGTGATTGAAGCGGCTTGCATATGCGCTTCTGAAAGGGCCAGGCGTGCCAGATCGACATCCGTCTGACCGACATCACCGGCCGCGTAGCGCCGCTCGGCCAGGCGCAAAAATTCATCCAGGAGTTGCACACGCTGCTGTGCCAGGCGGGCTGCACGGCTTGAAGCGCTCACGCCGCCGAGGTCATCCAGCAATTCGCCGAGCAGCATCTGGCGCGTTAGCGCCTGTGCAGCCTGTGCCGCCCTGATGGAATCCCGGCCGGCAGAAGCACGCGCACGGCGTTTGCCCGCCCAGTCCAGCGTCTGGACCAGGCCCACGGTTTTGGTGACATCTGTGGCGTCTTCGTACTCAAGTTCAACTTCGGGGTTATACAAGGGCTGAGCGGCGGCTCGCACTTCGGCTTCAGCACGTTCCAGATCGGCACGTGCCGCTTGCGCGGCGGGGTGTTGAGCCAGAAAATTTTGTACCAGTTGTTTTAACGCGGGTGATATGTCTGACGCGTGGACACTGGCCGCCGCGGCCGACAACAGGCCGGCAGCCAACCACGGGCGCCACTTGAATAAGTTTCGCATTGCATTGAATCCTGAAAAATCAAACGGACAGGCAGCACGCCGTAAGCACGTACTGCCGCTAGTTCACTTCAACGGATTCAGACTATAGGCGGGTGATAAGGTGGTGTGAGGGGTCGGGAATACGGCTGGATATCAACAGGTGAAAGATCAACCGAAAACGGCTCTACCGCGATCGGTGTAGACACACCGACGATAAGGCCCACAACATGGGCGGCAGCGTGGCAACAATGATCGCTGCAAGCGTCATTCTGCCAGGGCAGCGGGTGGTCCTGATCCATGGACGTATTCAGTGCAGAATTCACATGGTTTTCATCGCCATGACCGGCATGCGCCCACGCCACGCTGCTCAGGAGCGTGAAGACCAGAAACCAGGCTGTCAGCAGGCGTTTGAATATCATCGCGGTAGATATCTATGTTCAGGCGGCAAGGATAACCTGTCCTTTACGCAAAACCAAGTCAGCCTGTTCAGTTGTATCGCTAATCGCTATGGTGAACGATATGGTCGCTACAAGTCTTAACCTGGATGAGCACTGGACAGTCGGCTCACGACCTGCCGACCGCTGGAAGCTGACACGCCGAGGGTATCGATCACGTCTTCGCCCGGCTCTTCGCGGCCGATCAACGCTGTCGTCGGTCGCCATGGCCGGCACTGTAGCAGGACTTCAGCCGCCCGACCGGCGCTGCCCCAGGTCTGCATGCAGTACTGCACCCGCGCGCTGACTTGATTGACGACGTCCTTGAACAGCAACGGGTAAAGGCTGTCCGCCTGCCGAGCGCTGGCCCGGATTTCCTGTGCGGCCAGATCAGTCAACGCCGTTGAATAATTGGTTTTCGCCACGCCATGGGCGATCAATTTGTGGCACTGCTCGTCGTTCAAGGCGCTGCCGCCATGCATCACCAACGGGACAGCGACACACTCGCGGATACGCGCGACCCGGCTGTAGTTGATTTTCACGCGTTTTTTTGCGCGGCCCGGCGCACTACCGACCGCCACCGCCAGGCAATCGACCCCGGTGCGTTCGACGTAGGCCTGGGCCTCGCTGACAGATGCAACGCCCGGCGTGTCATTGGCACGGGCGGGGTCCGTTGCGGTTTGCACGCACGTGGCAAAACCGATTTCACCTTCCACCGCCAGTCCTTTGGCATGGGCCAGCTCAGTGATTTTTTTGGTATTACCGACATTGGCGGCAAAACTCTGGGCCGTATTGTCATACAAGATACTGGTGCAACCCAGCCGTATGGCGGCCTCGACGGTTTTCCGATCCGCGCAATGATCCAATTGCATGCCGACGGGAATCGCCGCGCGCTCGGCGGCATTAACCACGGCGGCTAACAGCGTTTCAAGATCAATCACCGAGGCACGCTCGGCGTCAATCGTGAGCACGACGGGCGAGCGGCTGGACTCGGCGGCAGCGAGCACCGCGCTGAGAAATTCCAGGCTGACAATCTCGAAGGCACCGACGGCGTAGCGGTTGGCCTGAGCGTGGGTCAGTAGGTCTTTCGTGTTCACCAGGGGCATGATTACGCCTCGCTTTACGCCTTCAAACGTCCCGGAAGACGCGACTGGCGAGAATATCCGGGGCCTCAATGGTCATAAGGTCCACTTTTTTCAAGTGCCCGCCGTGCTCGAACAAGCGATTGGCCTGCCGCAGGCGCGCACGGTCAATGGCGTTGCGTATGGAACGGGCGTTGGAAAAATGCGGCTGTTCCATCCGTCGATGAATATAGGCCGCAAAAGCGGCGACCGCTTCCTCGCTGAAGCGGTAGTTCTGTTGCGCCAGCATCAGCCGGGCGATGGCCAGCAGTTCCTCGGCCGTGTAATCGGGAAAATCGATATGGTGGGCAATGCGCGAACGCATGCCGGGGTTACTTTGAAAAAACCTGTCCATTTTGTCTTTGTAACCGGCAAGTATCACGACCAGATCGTCACGGTTGTTTTCCATCACCTGTAACAGGATCTCGATGGATTCCTGACCATAGTCCCGCTCATTTTCAGGCTTGTACAGGTAATAGGCCTCGTCGATGAACAACACGCCACCCATGGCCTTTTTGATCACTTCCTTGGTCTTGGGCGCGGTATGACCGATGTATTGACCGACCAGATCGTCGCGCGTGACATCGACCAGATGACCCTCGCGCACGTACTCCAGTTTATGCAGAATCTCCGCCATACGCTGCGCGACGGTGGTTTTTCCCGTGCCGGGATTGCCGGTGAAACACATATGCAGGGTGGGCGTTTCGGCCGCCAGCGCCATTTTCTGTCGCAGGCGTTCGACCAAAAGCAGCGCGGCGATTTCACGAATGCGTGTCTTGACCGGCTTCAAGCCGATGAGTTCCCGGTCCAGTTTGTCGAGCACCTCCTGGATATGTGACGCATCGAATTCGGCCTGTAAATCGACCGGCGTGTCGTCGGACATACTCTGCGCGTCGGTGTTGTCGTTCATGGTCGCGATGGCCTGTGCCGTCATGGTGCCTGCCTTACTGTGGTTGGTGACTGCGTATGCCAAGGGGGCGCCGCGACGCCCCCTGGCTCTACGCCTCAGTTGTAACGTTCACCTTCCGCCTTATCGACGGCATAGGCGTGAATGGTATAGTGCATCTGCCGTCCCGGCCCTTCCTGGCGAATCAGGCCGAAGCCGGGCTCATTGGCCGGTCGATTGACAATGTAGGACATACGGGGTGTCTCCCAGCCCTGTGTTGCGTCAAACGCCGTGACCCGCACATAGTGGTTGGGAAAGGTCTTGCGACAGCTGTTGATTTCCATCAGGATGCCGGCCGGATCCTTAAGATCGAACATCGGCATACCGAACATCTCCCAATAGGTGTTGCGCGGGTGCGGGTCGTCGGTGTACTCCACGTTGACCGCCCAGCCATGGTCGATGGCGTACTTGATTTGCGCGCGGATTTGCTCATCGTTCAAGTCGGGCAGAAACGAAAACTGCCCCTGGGTAACACGATTACCTTGATTGCTCATCATCAGGACTTCTCCTTTTCAGTCTCAGGCACTGGCGGTGGCGGTGGGTACAAAGTCCGCCGTGTCAGTGGATTCATAATTGAAGGTGATGTCTTTCCAGGTATCGAGCGCGGCCTGTAAGGGGCTGCACCACTTGGCGGCGGCCTGCAGAATCTCCGGTCCTTCGCGCAGGTAATCGCGACCTTCGTTGCGCGCCATGATCATGGTTTCCAAGGCCACACGGTTGGCCGTGGC
>Ga0114931_10011917_pt1 | contig 10217 bp, 9 predicted proteins | sample 2SBtaG_FD_89579 | JGI IMG/M metagenome (GOLD analysis project Ga0114931, IMG submission 89579) | Deep subsurface microbial communities from Kolumbo volcano to uncover new lineages of life (NeLLi) - 2SBTROV14_V59a metaG | ecosystem: Environmental > Aquatic > Marine > Volcanic | place: Kolumbo... | reverse complement strand
GCCTTTGTCCAAGCAAAAATACAAGCCGCCCAGGGACATTACGCACAGGGACGGAATTTTCTCAAGCGAAAGCAGCTCCCGGAGGCCATGCAGGAATTTGAAATTGCCCTGGGCTTGGATCCGACACGACCAGAACATCACTCGGCATTAGGGGACGTGGTTCGACTCAAAAATTCTCGTCAATTTTTAAATGATGGTCAAAAATTACAAAATCTTGGTCGGCTTGATGATGCCATGACTGCCTACGAACGTGCCATTGAACTCGACCCCAATCTCACAGAAGCTCTTGAAGGCATCACCGCCATCGCTCAACAACAAAAGCTCTACCAAAGTTTGGGCGGCACCACGGAAGCCGTGACTCTTCGCTTTCAAAATACACGATTGAAACAAGTGTTCGAAATTCTCGCTAGAACCGCCAATATCAATATCCTGTTTGAAAAGGATGTGCGTGATGACCTTGTGACGATTTTCACCAAGGATACCCCCTTTGAAGAAGCCTTGAATCTGATCTTATCGACCAATCGGTTATTTTCAAGACGAATAGGGCCTGACACGCTGCTGATCATTCCTGACACCAAACAAAAGCGACAACAATACCAAGACCTCCAAATTCGCACGTTTTATTTGTCTACGGCCAAGGCCAAAGACATGGCCAATTTGCTTCGGACTATTCTTGAAACCAAGCGCGTTTATGTCAATGAACCGTTGAACTCCGTGGTCATCCGCGATCAACCAGAAAAGCTTCAATTGGCCGAACAGGTCATTCTCGCCAACGATCGGCGAGATTCCGAAGTGGAACTCTCGCTAGAAGTGCTGGAGGTCAGCCGCAATACAGAAGAACGGTTAGGCCTTAGTTTTGCTAAACAAGTTGGCACTGGGGTTTTTCCGGGAACCGCCCCCGGCACATTAAGCACCTCCATTCAAAACTTTAAATTTGAGCAGTTAACCGGTATTGGCCCGGATTCGTATTTATTTACCTTCCCTTCCAGTGTGTTATTGGAATTCTTCAAAACCGAATCTGATGCCAAAACACTTGCCTCACCAAAGCTACGGGTCTTGAATAATCAAAAAGCTTCGATCAACGTTGGGAATAAACAGCCGATTTTGCTATCGACCACCTCCTCGGCCCCCAACATCACCAGCGGTGTTGCGACTCAATCAACCATCACCTCGATTGAATTCAAAGACACCGGCGTCAAACTCGATGTGGAACCCACGATTCATTTAACCGGGGAAATCACTATCAAGCTGAAAGTGGAAGTCACGCGAATTGGAGAACAGGTGACCCTCCAGGATAGCCCAAAAATTACCCAGTTTCGTTTTGGGACTCGAACCGCGGAAACCACACTGAACCTTCGAGATGGCGAAACGGTGATCCTGGCTGGCCTGATCCAAGAAGATGATAGTAAAACTCGTGATTCTATCCCCGGACTCGACGATCTCCCGGTTCTCGAAGATTTATTTCAAAAGAATAAGAAAAAAACTACGACTGAGGTTATCTTGGCCATTACGCCTCGGGTTATCCGTCGCGTGATCCCTCCCAACATCGCCAAGCACACCCTATGGTCTGGGACGGCGAACCAATTCTCGACTAAGCCCCTCTTTTCTCACAAAGACCAAGCTCCGATGTTAGAAATGCCTTCACCCACTGAATCAAACGCTGAGGCAGAGCCGCAGGAATCAGCCCCTGAGAAGACAGCGAAAACCCAAGATAGCCCTCAAGCTCAGATGCCATCACGGACACAATCGAAAGTCCCTCAAGCCACGACAAAGGCAACGCCTTCTTCACCGGCAAAATTGATTTTGCAGCCTTCTGAAATCACCACGGGGCTAGGCCAGACTTTTGAATTAGTCCTAGTAGGAGAAGCGATCCCCGAGTCCCAAAATGCACAAGTCACCGTGACATATAACCCGGCTCACCTAGAATTCTCCGAAGCGTTACCCGGGCAATTTTTTCGAATTGACCAAAAGGAATCGGCAATGACCGTTTCGGCCTCGCCTCAAACGGGAAAGATCGTGTTGCAATTTGGCAGGAAAGGGCATTCTGTGAGTGGGAGCGGACAATTGGCCACATTGGTGTTTCAAACCAAAACGAAAGGGCAATCTCCTATTGTCATTAAACAACCAAGGCTGACCGGCACATCAGGACAATCCATTCCGATCACGGTACAACACAGCCTCATACGTATCTTATAGGGAATGTTGAAAACACAGGAGCAGGGTGTCACCTTCGTTGAGCTACTGATTACCATGGTGATCATTGGGATTCTCGCGTCGATTGCCATGCCCCTGACAAAAATCAGTGCCAAGCGATCAAAGGAATTGGAGCTGCGTCAAACATTGCGGAGCGTTCGAACTGCCATAGACGATTTTCGCCGAGATTGGGCACGAGATAGTAACACCCTCTTAGGCCCTCTCTGCGTCAAAAACCAGTTATCCTGTAAAGAATACACAGGCCTGACGGGATATCCGAAATCCCTGGACGTCTTGTTGAAAATTGAACTCAGTGGCGGTGAGTCATCTCTTGAAGAAACGATTTCTATTCGGCGGTATCTACGGAAAGTTCCGACTGATCCTATGACCAATTCTCAAGAGTGGGGCATCCGATGCTATCAAGATGATGCCGATGTGGATGATTGGTGTGGGGAAGATGTCTTTGACATATTTACGACAAGCACGGGTACAGCGATTGATGGCACATCCTATCGCGACTGGTAATGCAAAGGAAGGGCCGACTGGGTATACGTTACTGGAACTCATGATTGTCGTGGCCATTGCTGGAATTTTGGTCACGCTTGCCGTACCATCATTTCAACGATCCGTGATCAAAGGGAGAGAAGCCACATTGAAGCAAAATTTAACCACCATGCGAACAGTGTTAGATCAATATTACGCGGATCAGGGCGTTTATCCACAAAGCCTGGAAGCCCTGGTTGAAGCTGGGTATCTTCGCCATATTCCCACTGATCCGTTTACGAAAACTTCCGATAGCTGGCAATTAGTCTTTGAAGAAAATACTGGTGATGATGAAGCCGGCGGCGTGTTTGATGTGCATAGTGGGAGTGACCAAACCGCATCTGATGGTACATCCTACAGCGAGTGGTGAAAATCCTATGCATTCGACCATTCAAATACACACATGGCCGCTAGGGGTTTCACTTGGAGCACTCCTCTTGCAGGGCTGTGCCCACGAAGTATCATCCTCCCCAATTCCCAATATTCCACCACCAACACCGTCAACTTCTACGTTGGCGTTTGAGGCTCAAGCGGAAGCCGAATCCTTGCGTGCAGCCTTGGCCGCGGAACGAATTAAATCCGCGAAACAGGCGGCTGACGTTCGATCCACCCAAGCAAAGTTGGCTTCCCTCAAGGCTCGGGAATTGGAGCATTCTGAAAAGATTTCTCATCTCAAAACCGAATTGGCCACACTAAAAACCGAGCGCGACAAATTACGTGAGGAGGTCACACAACTACGAGCGAAAACCGCCTCGGCGCCTCAAGTCTTACAACTGGTGACACAAATGCGTACCATGGAAACCTCATTAAATGGGCTCAACGAATCTCTGGAAACTCTTTCCGAAGACATTTCCACATTACGAGACGAGGTCGAAAACCAAAAAGTCGTCGTTCAACCGACCGCGCCCTCCTCCAGCCAATCAATGGCCAAACACCAGATGAATGGCACCGACCTCATTGTCGTGAAACGTGGAGATTCCTTGTGGGCCTTATCTCAAACCTATGACACATCAGTAACCGAGTTAAAACAACTCAATGGCCTCACACAGGACACCATTATCGTGGGGCAATTCCTTAAAATTCCCCCAATGGAGATCTTGGATCCTGAGGAACTCGTTGAACTTCCACGCACAAAGGACAAACTCATCCCGTGATGGGAGCATCCCATGCCGCAGTATCATTACCGAGCCGCACGAGCCGATGGAACGATTGTTGATGACCATGCCGATGGTATCAGTGAAGAAGCGGTCCGTAGTCAACTTGAAAACCAAGGATTGTTTGTCCTCAAAGTCGATGGCGAGCATTCTCAAGAACGGCTTTCCAAAGGCATTCAATTCGGCACGAAACTCTCCCCAAGAGACTTTCTCATCTTTAACCAACAATTTTTAGCGTTGGTCAAAGCCGGGCTACCCATCCTCCGAACATTCGACATTCTGACGGAACGCGCCTTAAACCCTCACTTTCAAGTGGCACTGCAACACGTGAGGGAAGGCATTCGTGGTGGGTCCGCTATTTCCGAAGCCATGTCAGGCCACCCCAAATACTTTGCCGACCTATATCGTGCCACCATTCAATCTGGTGAACATACTGGCAACTTGGTCGATGTATTGAAACGGTATATTGACTATTTAAAATTAATCATCTCGGTCAGAGAAAAAGTCTCGAAAGCTTTGGCCTATCCAGTCTTTCTGGTTTTTGTCGGACTCTGCGTCGTAGGCTTTCTCTTGGGTTATATCATGCCAATTTTTGCTGAAGTCTATGCCCAGCGCCAATCCAAATTGCCTGGTGCAACCCAGCTAATGCTGGATGTAGTGGGATCGATTGCCGTATGGGGTCCCTGGTTGTTGGCCGGCAGTATCATTGCGCCCATGATTATTTACGCGTGGCTCCAAACCCCAACCGGACGGTATCAATTCCACCAGATCCTCCTACGTCTTCCATTGCTTGGTGGCATCCTGTTAAAAAATCAAATTATTCGTCTTTCCAGGACATTAGGCACCATCCTTGCTGGGGGAATTCCCTTGCTGTCGGCCTTAACCATTACGGCACATGCCATGACCAATAAAGTCATTTCTCAATCATTGACAGAAGCGAGTGCTCGCGTTCGAGATGGGATGGGATTGGCCACATCATTGAAACAAGAAAATTTTTTACCGCGCATGACCTTAGAAATGATTGACGTTGGGGAGTCCACAGGCTCTCTGGAAACCATGTTGCAGGAAATCGCTGAATTTCATGAAAGCGAATTAGACCTTCAACTGAACCAGCTCACGACATGGATTGAACCCGTCCTTTTGCTTATTATGGGATTTTTGGTGGGTGGAGTGGTGATCGTCATGTATCTCCCGGTCTTCCAACTCGCGGATAATGTATGATGAAGATCGTGAAGGGTGAAGCGTGATACGTGAAGCGCAAAGAAAGATAATCTTTTTCGAATTACGCTTCACGCTTCACGCCTCACGTATTACGTAGGTTTTTCTTTATGGCCACACCTGTTAAACGCGCATCCTTAGAAGAAATCTTGTTGCGACGAGACCTGCTTTCGCCCGCACAACTGGATGAATGCCTGCAACAGATCCAATCCACGCAACAACCTCTTCGCACGCTGCTCCTTCAAGAAGGACGAGTTGAGGAAGAACTACTGGCTCAAGCGATTGCCGAACAATTTGGCCTTCCATTTGAACCACTTCATGAATTCCGTGTTGACCAAGAATTTTTTTCCACGATCCCGATTGAATGGATGCACCGTCAGCCATTTGCGCCGATATCAGACGAGGACGGATTGCTCACCATTGCCGTGGCAGACCCTCAAGACCTTCGAGCCATCGATGAATTAGAATTATTACTCGGTCGAGAAGTTCGACTCGTGGTGTCAACCAAAAATGCAATTGAGGCCGGATTAGCCGCCAGTGAAGGCAATAAGCAGGTTCTCACACGCATTCAGGAAGAACTCAATCCTGTCCTCGTCAAAGAAGATGACAAAGGCGAAGAAATCCTTTCGGTTGAGCAAATCACCAAGGATCTCAGCCCGGTTGTCAAACTCATGAATACCATTATTCTGAGCGCCCTCCAGAAGCACGCCAGTGATATTCATATAGAACCGAATGAGCATAGCATCGATGTAAAATTTCGCATCGATGGCGTCCTCTATCAAGCGATGGAACCTCTCTCCCAATCCGTCCATGCCTCGTTAATTTCACGGCTGAAGATCATGTCGGAATTAGATATCTCCGAGCGCCGCATTCCTCAAGACGGTCGATTCAAGCTCCATGTCGAAAAACGCACGGTCGATTTTCGTGTATCCATTTTGCCCAGTGTGTTCGCCGAATCGGTAGTAATTCGTGTTCTTGACAAAACCAGTGTCACCTCAAATGTCGGAGGATTAAATCTTGATGTCATGGGATATCCAGCGGAAGACCTTCGACGATTTCGACGCGCGATCACCAGGCCCTACGGCATGGTGCTGGTGACGGGTCCTACGGGAAGCGGCAAAACCACGACCCTGTATGGCGCACTGAACGAAGTGCATACCCCTGAAGATAAAATTATTACCATCGAGGACCCAGTGGAATACCAGCTTGGCGGCATCGTGCAAATTCCCGTGAACGAAAAAAAAGGATTAACCTTTGCCCGAGGACTTCGATCCATCCTCCGCCACGACCCAGACAAAATTATGGTCGGAGAAATTCGCGATGCCGAAACCGCGCAAATTGCCATTCAATCAGCGCTGACTGGACATCTCGTGTTCACCACGGTCCATGCCAACAATGCGTTCGATGTCATCTCCCGCTTTGTCAATATGGGCATCGAACGATTTAATTTTGTCTCCTCCCTTAGTTGTATTTTAGCGCAACGACTGGTTCGAGCGATCTGCCCATATTGCAAGGAGTCCGTTCCAGTAGATCCAGAACAATGCAAAGATTCTGGCATCGATTATGAACGTGCCCAACATTATACCTTTTATGAAGGCAAAGGGTGTCACGAATGCAATGGCCTAGGCTATAAAGGGCGGAAAGCCATTACCGAATTTTTGGATGTCAATGAATCGATTAAAGAAATGATTTTAATGGAGCGCACCTCGGCGGAGATTCGCAATGCCGCATTTGCTCAAGGCATGACCACACTTCGACAGAATGCAGTACAGAAAGTCATCCGAGGGGAAACCACGCTCAAAGAGATTAATCGTGTCACCCCGATTGAGGAAATTGGATGACCTTTTTTCCTTTCACAAAACCCAAAACAGGACTCTATGTCACCGCGGAGACGTTGTGTTTGGCCCATGGGAATCGACGATTGGGCCACCATTCTTTTGGTGGGTTGGTTAATCAACCTCTTCCCGCAGGATCAATACGGCTTTCTCCGGTGGAACCCAATATCTTGGAACACGAGCAAGTCATCAGTACATTGCACGCGGCCTTAGGTCAACGAAAAGGCCCGCAATCCATTGCCCTGTGCCTCCCCGATCTTTGTGCCCGAACCACCATCTTGGAAATGGCCTCCCTCCCAAAAAATTTCAAAGAACAACATTCCTTGGTTCAATGGCGTATGCAACAAGAATTAAATTTATCAAAAGAAAATATTCGGATCTCCTATCAAATCCTATCACTGAGTCCAGGAAGGTTTGACGCGTCTCCTCCATCGGACCAACCGGTTCGTCTCTTGGCCACGGCCATCAAGGAAAATATCATCGAGGCCTATGAAACAGCATGTCTCGAAGCCGATCTCATTCCTATTTCCATTCATTTAGCCAGCCTGACGGTGTTTAATGCGTGCCGACCCATTATAGATTCGATCTTGAAGAGGACCACAGAACGTATTTCTTTTGTACCCGGCACTCTGTTCTTTTTGTATCTCGCGGATTGGGGATTTGCTCTCATTGCGCTACAGAATCACACCCCTACGTTTTTACGAGTCAAACCGTTACGACAAGTTTCATCACGAACTGCCCGGCCATCAGATCCGGGGCAAGAGGTGAATGAGGAAGGCCAAGAAGACACTTCTGCCGATGGCACCGAAGAATTCTCTTATGGACCCGAACCGGACACCATGCCAACAATTCCCACTCCCTCCACCACGGCTATCACGAATGAACTCTTGGGGACTCTTCAATATTTTTTTGAAACACACGAAGCCAATGCTATTTCCGATGAGGTCTACCCATTGTTCTTGATTGGGAGCCAAGACCCCGACCAGGTGTTACCCGACATTGCCGAATTCATTGAACAAGAATTTCCCTACGAAGCGGATCACGGAACACCACGAATCAAAGCCTTTCCATTATTTCCTGGCAATCCCAATCTGAACCTCAAGTCCCTTTCCGGATTTCCATCCTGGACAGGCACCTCACTCCCGGCCTTTGCTGCCATGAGCAAATCCGTATGAGTACCCTGGGGTTACACCTTCAACTCGCATCTTCGGGGCTCATGATCGTTCGGTTAATTCAAGCGGCCTTGCTCGGCGCCACAATCCTCTTGTTTTCTGGGATTGGCTGGCTGTGGTGGGAAACACAGGAAGTCGAAACTGAAATTCGTAAAGATGAAGAGACGGTCTCTCAGGTCATGGAAACCTCTCGTCAATTTCGCCAACAAGCGGAAGCGAATGGGTATAATCTTTCCGATCAATGGATCCAAGCCCTTCCCCAGCATGTGGCCTTTTCCAGGGAACTAGCCAGCCATCAAAAATTTTCTTGGACCCAATTTCTGAATGATTTAGAAACAGCAGTGCCAGCAAGGGTTTCCATGGATGCCGTGGTGTTGGATTTTCAACATTCCACCATTACCTTGAGTGGATCAGCCTTGACCCTAGACGATCTCTCGGCCCTCGTGAATGGCCTCGAACAACATCCGGCATTTCAACAGATCGTTTTATCCAATCATAAAATCCAAAAGAAAGACGATAAGAAGAGAAAATTTTCATTTTTTGCCTTTAACCTAGAAGTCACATACCAACCAGGAGGTTCTCAACCCTCCAGTCAAGGAGCGCTTTAGGTCATCAATATGGAATTGGCAATGACCTCATTATCCCCAACGGCCAACAAGACGCTTCATTATTTGAAGCCATTAGTCGGACTCACATGTGTCAGCCTCTTCGTATGTTTGGCCATATACTTTGGTCTCCTTGCGCCCGCTCAAGACCGACAAGCGGAAATTTTGACCACACTCAATCAACTCCGACAACAACAAGTCACGCGAATCACCGCGAAAACTACTCAAACCCAATTAGCCAAAATTTGGAAGAAGCTTCCCGCCCCAGAAGAATTCTCAGACCTGGGGGTAACCATCACCAGGTTGGCCAAAGCCAATCATGTCCACATTCCCGGCATGCAATATCATCAAGACAAACAAGATAAAAAAAAGGCAGGGTTGGCCATAAAAGGATCAATTTCATTTGAAGCCTTCGGAGCCTATGAGGATATCCGAAAATTTATCTTTAAACTTGAAACATCCGGAACGTATTTAATCATTGAAAAGCTCTCGGCTGAACACTCAAAAAAGACAGACGATATCACCTTTAAACTTCGAATCGGCACGTATTTCAAACCTAATTCGGCCTTATCGGTCAAAGGGTTATAACCACTGTGACCAAACGCGAAAAAGGTCTCTTGCTCGGCGGGTTGCTCCTTGCGTGGGGCGCTTTGATGTTTGTGGACAGGCTTGAACAGGAAGACCAACAATACCAGGCTCCCGTCACGCCAGGGGGCCAAGCCACAAACCAAGTCACCCGTGGGCAACAAACCATGCCCGTGGGTATGAACAAATCCTTGGGAATGATTAAACTGAATACCCCTCGAAATATCTTTGCCCCCTTGCGTGACCCAAACCAGCCAAAACCACAAGTTGCAAAAAAACTGCACAAATCTAAAGCCACCACACCAAAACCACCTCCACCTAAACAGGTTCCAGTAAAAAACACACGACCTGCCCCATCACCCAACAGCTTAGCGACTCAACAAGCCCAGCAGCAGTTGAAGCAATTTAAATTTCTTGGATATTTAACGAAGCAAGGCGAGCAACAAGTATTCATCAGTAATAGCCAAGCGATTTACATTGTCAAACAAGGAGAAACCCTTGAAGGCGATATTCAGGTAAAATCCATTGAGCCCACGACCGTTGTCCTTTCCAAGCACCTCAAGAGTATTGGAGAAACCGTCGAAGCGACCCTTCCATTAACTAAAGAGGGAAACAAGACATAGTTCAATGAGGCATGCTCTTCCCAAAATGACGGTTTGGTTACTTGGCGGGATGGTGCTGTCGTTTCTTGTCCTGACCACCGTACCGTCCTCCGCCACCATGTATAAATGTTTTGGTCCCACCGGTTCCATGGTCTTGACCGATAGCCCGGCGCAACTGGAAGACTGCACGGTATTAGATCCTAAGAAACCCACAGCTCAAATGTCTAAACCGACTCAACGCAAAACCCAACGCGTTTCACGGCCTCGCCAGCGACGCCAACCAATTATCCAGCAGCAACAAGAAAAACAG
>Ga0114931_10011916_pt1 | contig 10218 bp, 7 predicted proteins | sample 2SBtaG_FD_89579 | JGI IMG/M metagenome (GOLD analysis project Ga0114931, IMG submission 89579) | Deep subsurface microbial communities from Kolumbo volcano to uncover new lineages of life (NeLLi) - 2SBTROV14_V59a metaG | ecosystem: Environmental > Aquatic > Marine > Volcanic | place: Kolumbo... | reverse complement strand
CGCTCAACAAGAGTCAGATCGACGCACTCGACAATATAAAATCCTGCGCCACCAACCTCCTTGAAATGGTGCAGCAACTGATAGATCTTTCGCGTATAAAGAGCAACCAATTGACACTTGAATACGAACCCTGCCATCCCAACGATCTAGTGCAGGCAACCGCGGGAACGGTTCGTCCCATCGCCCGCAACAAAGGGTTGAATATCACTCTCGACATCGATCCCGATTTGGGTCCCGTGCTGATTGACTTCCGGCGGCTCTATCAGGTGTTTGTTAATTTGGCCGGCAATTCCGTCAAGTTCACATCCGAAGGCGGGGTCACGATTGGTGCGGTCAAAGAGCGAGGCAATGTACGCTTCTATGTGCGGGATACCGGGATCGGGGTCTCAGCCGAAATGAAGGAGATGATTTTTCAGGATTTCAGGCAAGTGGACAGTTCAGCCAGCCGGCTTTATGGCGGCATGGGATTGGGACTGAGTCTTTCCAAACGGCTGGTGGAACTGCACGGTGGGAAGATCGGATTTGAGACCAACAAGGAAGGGGGAAGTACCTTCTTCTTTACCATTCCATTGCATGGTACTCAGGAAAAGAGCACACTCCCCTCATGACGGAAAACAGAACCATCCTTTTCGTTGATGATGACCCAGATATGTTGGAAATCGGTGGCATCGTTGTGCGGCAAGCCGGCTATTCATTCATGCCGGCATCATCGGGTGAAGAAGGATTGTCACTGCTTCTGAGTAAAAAACCCGGTCTTGTGATACTGGATTATTTCATGCCCGGCATGAACGGCAGCGACTTCATGCAGCAACTTAGCGCCAACCCGGAATATCGCTCCGTCCGTGAGATTCCAGTGATCATGCTAACGGCTGCTTCGGAAGATGATGTGGAACGGACGAAATTGTTCGAACTAGGCTTGAGCGCTTTTCTTTTAAAACCTTTCGGAAACAAGGAGTTGCTTAATGTCATTGACAATGTCTTCATCCTGACGGAACTGCGGCGCAAGAACCGTGACCTGAGGGAGCAGGTCAAACGATCCGAATACAAATATCAGGACCTGATTGAAAATGCCAGCGATCTGATATTCACTTTGGACACGGATGGAACATTCGTTTTTATCAACCGGCGTCTGACGACCGTTTCCGGTCTCGATCGGGATGACTGGATTGGAAAGCGCCTGGTTGATATCGTTGCTAGTGAAGACCGCCAAATAGCGGAAGACAATTTTGATGAGACCGTCAGCGGCAAAGCCCGGATTTTCGAACTGCGTTTGCAAAGTACCACAGGAGGAAGCGTTTTTCTTTCGGTTAACATAAACCCGATTTTTGAAAAGGGGCATGTGATTGGGTGTGTGGCAATCGCCCGCAACATTACCGAGAAACGACAGTTAGAGCAGGAAATTATCGAACTGAAGAATTTCAATGAAAGCATTATTGAGAGTATGAGGTCCGGTCTTATCACGATCGATCTCAACAACAAGATCACCTCCTTTAACAACAGCGCTGCCGATATCCTCGGTTACGATCCGGAAGAAGTCTTACACAAAACGCTGGACCAAGTGTTTCCTGCTGATGATTGTGAACTTCTTCTAATGAATATTCACGATCCGGAACAAGGCCTGCTCAACCGCGAAATGAAATTAACCGGGAAGAGTGGTGAACCTATTTTTGTAGGTTTTAGTGTCACATCGCGTTACGACACCAGTGACCGACGTGTCGGAACGATCATTTCCTTTAAGGATATCACGCAAATAAAACAAATGCAGGTCGAAGTGCAGCGCATGGATCGCCTGGCGTCCATGGGTGTTATGGCTTCTGGCATCGCACATGAAATCCGGAACCCCCTGGCCGGAATTAAGACGATTGCCCAAACTTTGGAGGAAGAAATAGAACCGGATGACTCGCGCCGGGAGTACGTGTCACGTATTGTACGCCAGGTCAACCGCATGGATGACCTTTTAAAAACAATATTCAGCTATGCCAAGCCCAGGCAGCCTCACCGGAAATTCTTTCGTCTCCAAGAAACCATTCAGGAGGTTTTTGCGCTGTTGGAGAGCCGTATGCGACAGCAGTCCGTTAAATACGAGGAGTCATATCACAGTGACCTTCCTTTGATATATGTCGATTTTTATCAAATTCAGCAAATTTTCGTTAACTTATTTTTGAATGCAATGGATGCCATGCCAGACGGTGGAACGCTGCGTCTGGAGGCCAGGCCAAAAGTGACCAGCATCAACCGTGTGGACCGCCGGGGCGGCACCTTTCCTTATGAAAAGAAAAGTGCCTTGTACGTGGAAGTGCTCCTGGCGGATACGGGTGCTGGTATTGACGACGAGACGCTGCCCGCCATCTTTAATCCATTTTTCACAACCAAACCACAAGGGGCTGGTCTGGGGCTTTCGATCGTTTACCGAATAATGATGGAACATCAAGGCGATATCCAAGTCGAAAGCGAGTTGGCGAAGGGTACGACATTCAAAATTCTATTGCCGACGGAGGAGTAGTTAATCGATGTTGAAAGCCAGTGTACTCATTATCGAGGACAATGAAGATCTCTGCCAGACGCTTGCTGATGTTCTGAGAAAACAAGGCAACAAAGTTCGTACGGCGTTCACCGGAGAACACGGACTCTCCATACTTGGAAAGGACATTATTGACCTCGTCCTGTTAGATATAAAGCTGCCCGACATGAACGGGATCGATATTCTTCAATCGATTAAGGAAAAAGACCCGGATATTCTTGTCGTGATGATTACGGCAACGACCGACGTTCATCCAGCGGTCGAGGCTATGAAGAAGGGTGCTTACGATTATTTGATGAAGCCGTTCGAATTGGATCAGTTGAAGCTGGTAGTTGCAAAAGCGTTGGAGACTCAGGGCCTCAAGAAAGAAGTTTCCCGCCTGAAGAGTCAACAGGATCGCTTTCCCGACAACGAACTTTATGGCGAGGCGAAGCCCATGCAAGAACTGAAGAAACTCATCAAGATCGTTGCGGGAACGCCAAAGACATCCGTTTTGATCCAGGGGGAGAGTGGCACGGGAAAAGAATTAGTGGCCGATGCCGTGCATAATTGGAGTGCTCGTTCGGACAAACCATTGATCAAAATAAACTGCAGCGCCATCCCTGAAAATTTACTGGAGAGCGAACTGTTTGGTCATGAGAAAGGGGCCTTCACGGACGCCAAGACGCTCAAAAAAGGCATTTTCGAAATGGCCAACAACGGCACGATTTTTCTGGATGAAATTTCAAGCATGCAAATGTCCATCCAGCCAAAATTTTTGCGCGTGCTGGAAACGCAATCGTTTCGTCGTATCGGGGGAATCTCCGACATTCAAATCGATGTTCGAATCATTGCCGCAACCAATCGGAATTTGGAGGATTGCGTTGAACAACAGACTTTCCGGGAAGACCTTTATTATCGACTAAAGGTCATAGTGCTCAACATCCCACCCTTGCGTGAACGCGAGGAAGACATCATCCCTCTGGCCAAATTATTTATTGAGAGGAATAATGTTGAGTTCAGTAAAGAACTCAAGGAAATATCGGATGAAACAGTCGACAAGTTACTCAAGTATCGTTGGCCCGGGAATGTGCGGGAATTAAAAAATGTGATCGAACGAGGTGTCATCCTGTGCGAAGGTGACAAACTTCAGTGTGAACATCTTCCAATGGAACTTCAGCAAGGCGTGCAGAAGACGTCATCACGAGGGTGGGGAGGCCTGACAACGGTTGGAGATTCGTTGGAGGAAATGGAACGCTTGCATATCGCGAACGTCCTGAAGAAGTACAACGGAAACAAATCAAAAACAGCCAGAATGCTGAATATATCACGCTCTACCCTACGCGAAAAAATGAAAAACTATGGGATTGTGTAACACCCCCCTGGTCAAAAACGAACCACTTGTAGTGAAAATAATCCAGATTTTTCTCTCCTCTTCTTCTCCAGCATAACAACATTTTTTCCCGATTCTTAAAAAAAGTTAATAAGCCTAATGTGAGTTAAGCTTTTGATTTTTTGTGACGAAATCCTTTCAGGAGAACACTTCCGCCGCTTTTCCCGTGCGAGTCGGTGAGCGACCTCATTGTGGTATGCCATTTGCCTTTCCGTCACTGGAACAATCCGGCCAAGGAGAAATAGTTGAGCGACCCCAAAAGAATTTTGCTTGTAGATGACGAAGAAGATATCACTTGGGCTATTTCCAGGAGTTTGATGAATTGCGACTTTGACATGGAGGTGATTTGCGCCAACGACGGCAACGTCGCCCTGGAACATTTGCGGCAGCAGCCGTTCGATCTGGTCATTTCAGATATCAGAATGCCCGGTCGGGATGGCCTGCAACTTGTGCTTGATATCCGCCGGCTGCATCCCACGACCAAAGTCATCATTATGACCGCCTATGGTTCGGCGGAAGTCATGGAACGTGCGGACACGTTAGGCAGCTTTTTTTACATTGAAAAACCGTTTGATGTCGGTTACTTAAAGCGGCTGGCTTTTCAAGCCATGGAGTTTGATGCACCTGGCTTCCACGGGGCCCTGGACCATGCGGAACTGCGTGACCTAGTGCAACTCTATTGCAGCAATAAAAGTAATTCGTCTTTGTTCGTTTCCGAATCAAATAAAATGGGTAAAATCTATTTTAAGAACGGCGACGTTGTGCACGCGGAATGTGGTACGTTGTACGGTGAGCGGGCATTTTTTAGTATGCTTAATTGGAGCAATGGCACATTCAAGGTTAATCATGACGACCGTGCGCAAGACCGCACAATTTCCAGGGATTGGCGATCCTTACTACATCAGTGCGTATGAGTAGGGAGAACTGAGTTCTTGAACGCCACTAACGTATTTTACCGAATAATCCATAATGTTTCAAGAACGATCCCGGGCAGGCTTCAGATTCCCAACACACGAAATTTTACACCTCGGAATGTTTGTGTTTTCAGAAAGTCACCAACCACTTAAAAGGATTTGATATGGGAGAAGTAATCGCTATTGCCAGTCAGAAAGGTGGGGTCGGCAAGACTACGACCGCCGTCAACCTGAGCGCAAGCCTGGCGTCTTTGAGGCAACGCGTTCTTTTGATCGATATGGACCCACAGGGAAGCGTGGCGGCAAGTTTTGGCTTCACGCGTTATGACATTAACGCAGGTATTCTCGATCTTTTCCTGAGCGGTGTTTCGCTTCGGGATGCGATTCATCCAACCGGCCTGTTCGACAACTTTGAGTTCATTCCGACCAATCTTTGGTCGGATGATAATGAGCGTCGCAAACTGGTAGGGATTACCTCCAAGACCAAGCTCAAAGAAGAGTTGGAGAGTCTGAAAGAGAATTATGATTTTGTCATCATAGATTGTCCGCCGTCTCTGGGGAATCTAACTTTCAACGCGCTCATTGCGGCGGATTCCCTGATAGTTCCCATTCAATGTGAATATTATGCTCTCAAGGCCCTGGGCCGTTTTCTAAAATTGACGCGGATCATCAAGAACGAGAACAATCCGAAACTAAAATACCGCGGGTTCCTGTTGACCATGGTTGACAGTCGCAGCAAGTTGACTAAGATAGTGATGGAGAAGATCCGATACACTTTACAGGGTCTTGTTTTCGAGACCATGATTCCGAGGAACGTGCGTTTGGCGGAGGTCCCGTATCACGGTCAACCCGTCCTCGGGTTCGATAAGAATTGCAAAGGCGCAACCAGCTACTTGAGCCTTGCTAAGGAAGTTTTGGGTGAACCGATGGATGCGACGGCTGTTTTGCAAAAACAAGATGAATTAATCCCTGCCTAATTGAGGAGCATTGTGAGCAAGGTACTAGTTGTAGAAGATGACAAGAATACACTTGCGGGGCTGATTGAAATCCTTAATGGCGAAGGTTTCGAGGTTGCTGGCGCCGCTGATGCGAGCAGCGCATTGTCGCTGGGCGGTTCCGGCATTGACGTCTTGCTAACGGATCTGCGTTTGCCGGATATGACTGGCTTGGAACTCATTGCTGAAATCCAAAAAAAGAATGCGGATATCGTTCCCATCGTAATGACGGCGTACGGTACACCGGAGTTTTGTCTGCAAGGTGAAAAATTAGCGGTCCATGCCTGGCTAACGAAACCCCTGAACATCGATAAGCTTGTGCATCTTCTGGGTGAGGCTTCCGCTGTCAAGGCCCTGGAAAAGGAGGCCCTCTAGCTTGGTTGCTTTGATTTGCACGAATATTATCAGAAAAACCATTTTCGTTCTTCTGGGAACGCTGTTTTTTGTGTCGATGATGACTTTTTCCAATGAAAAAAACCGCCTGAAGGCCGGCGCCAAAGTGACTTTGAGTACTCTGGCATTACAAGCCCGGGTCGAGAAGGCCATGTCGGTCGAGCAAGCGCGTGATGCCGCCATGAGAAAAATCATCGGAATTATCGATAGTTACAATGAAGAGATGAGCCTCGCACGGAAAATGGAAATCGCCAGCGTAATTTATGAGATGAGCGTGAAATACGACAATCTGGATGTAGACCTTATTTGCGCCACCATTACCCATGAAAGTGCGTTAACCTGGGATCCATCTATTGTTTCTCCCGCTGGTGCCCTGGGACTGATGCAAATCATGCCATATATGGGTGCCGTGCTGTGCAAAAATGAAGGGCTTGAGTGGACAGGTGCTAAACAAATATTATTCGACCCGGTAAACAACATCCGGATGGGATCGCGTTATCTTTCTTCTCTTATCGAATTGTACGAAATCGATGGCGGACTGGCCGCATATAACGGAGGCACCGTCCGCGCCGCGAAATGGTTGGCAAGCGGTCGAGATAATGACGTTCTGTATGAAGAAACGCGGGGTTATGTGCCCGCCATCTTGAAACTTTATGCTAGCTATCGAAACTAACATGAACGACCCGCAAAACAGAAAAAAAACATGAACCAGACAATCCTTTCCGAACAGCATTTTTACAAAGAACTTGTTCAACGGTTTTTTCATCCCAACAGCTATTTTTATCATTGCATCCAAAGTGAATTGGATATCGTTATTTCGCAATTGTACGGTCCCGAAAAAGAGCACTATCTCCTCCTGGGAAATCTGATGGACAAGCTGGTCAACGCGCCTAATTCATACCAAGAGCTGCAAGACTTGGGTAAAATTAGCGGCTTTGCCGAATTTAACGAAAAACTGGTACAAGGGGCTCGATACCTTTATTCGGCCGAAATAGACACGGACCGCATGAAAGCCGAGATCGAAGCACTAGCCCACTCAATGTTTAATAGCGCCTTGTTGGCTTTCCAGGATGAGGAAAGCATGGCACAAATGAGATCTTACCTCCAACTTGAAGAGGAAATAAGGCCGGCATGGTCAGAATTCGAAGAACTGCCTTCGGAAGACCCGGAAGAAGAAATGGCGGAGCCGAACCCGGAAGGTCTTGCCGACTTTCCCGAGTACGATATGCCAGGAGAACCGGATGTTTTCCCGCGTACTGGTGACGACATGGAGGTCGTATCCGAACATGAATCCGAAAACGATGCTGAAGAAGGCAGTTCTTCCGAACTTGAACCACCCAATCCGGTGGCGGCCGTGACAGTGGAAAAAGAGATGAAAAGCCCTGATAGAGAGCCCGGCAGCCTGGTTGCGGTCTTCCAAGAAGATTTGCGAAACAAACTGAATGAACTCGATGCTTTGGTCGCGGCAAGTTATACTGAAAAAGCCTGGAAGCGTGCCCTCGGACAAGTTGCTCAGGTTGTTGATGCCATCGGAATCTCCGCCATGATTCATGGTTTTGAAGCTGTGGAACAGTTGGCTCTCAAAACAAAGAAAAAGTTGCGGCAACTAACTCAGGACGATCAGGCAACGCAAGCTCTCACTATTCCTCTGGTGCTCGGCTTGAAAAAAGCTGGGGAAATACTGCTGCGGGGAAATCTCGAAAAAGTGGATATCGAGACCGTGAAATCTCTCACCGAAGAAATCCTAAAACCACAAACGCCCGCACCGGTTCTCGAAGAAACGCCGTTCATCCAACAAAAATCACGGCCAGAGGTGGAGGTGCCCCGTCAAGTAGAAACGGAACCACGGCAACAGCCACAAGCGGAAGATGCACCGCCGCGGTCCGTCGGCGAAAATAAAATAAGGGAAGAAGAACCTTTCTCGAGTCAGCCTTCTTCGGTTGAAGCAGCGGTAAACATGGAAAGAGAAGATTCGGATTTTAAATTGCCAGGGGAAGACGACCAGGAGATTCTTGATCTGCTTGCCGAGGTTTCCGGCACGAAGAATCCGACTCATAAGCCAGAGATTGATTTTGACGGTGATGTCGTCGCGGATACCGCGAGACTTCAGAAAACGGATGAAGTAGTGGATGACTTCCTTTCTTTGGAGTATGCAACCAAGAAGGATGATTCCATTGAAACCGACCCGTACCAGTTCTCCAAAAGCGAGTCCGCTTCGGAGGTAGCCATAGAGAAAGAACCGATTGTGTCCATAACCAATGTCGAAGAAGACAACGGCGGGTCTCCGCTTTCCGTCTACAAAAGGCAGGCTCGCCTCTACTGCAGTGTCATAGAAGATTCACTGCGCGATTTGAGCGTGGACGGGACTGACAGTCTCGCACTTGAGGATATCGAATTGGCGGCAAACGCGCTCCACAGCCTGGCGTTAAAGCTTGATATTGAGACAATGGCGCGGTTTCCAGATGTGCTTCTGACCATTTCCCAGAATGCCATGAATGCCGGTTACAGTTTTACCGCTGCGGACCAGGACGTCATGACGCAGGTACTTGAAACTTTTCGCTCTCTTACGAGCATTACCGCGGCGGAGTCGCCTCCTTTCACGGATCTCCTCTCGAGCCTGCAAGCGTTGAGTGAGAGAATCGCCCCGAATCCAGGACTTAAGATTGATTATTGAAACGAAAGCGCAGTCTATCATACAAGAGAGTAAAGAAAAATGGGTATAGCACAGATCTCGTCGACTACCTCCAAAGATACTGACAAAGAACTGGAAGCGGTCCTCGGCTCGCATAAGACCATCATCCGGATCGTAGGCAGCGGAGGTGCCGGCAACAATACCGTCTCAAGATTACTGGAGGTTGGGGCAAAAGATGTTGAGGTAATCGCCGTCAACACCGACGCTCAGGATTTGCTCTACGCTAAGTCCGACCATAAAGTTCTCATCGGACGTAATATCACAAACGGCCTTGGTGCTGGCAGTGATCCCTTAAAGGGCGAAGAGTCCGCGAAAGAAAGTCATGCGGAACTTGAAGCCCTGCTCGAAGGAAGCGACATGGTGTTTATCACTTGTGGACTTGGCGGTGGCACCGGGACTGGTTCCGCTCCGATTATCGCTGACATCGCGAAGAAAGTAGGTGCACTCGCAATTGCGGTGGTGACGTTGCCTTTCAGTGACGAGGGTGTTGTGCGGTGGGATAATGCCCGCAAGGGGCTGGAAACTTTGAGAGATAGTGTTGATACCGTTATCGTCGTTCAAAATGACAAACTACTTGACCTGGTCCCGGATTTACCATTGACCTCAGCCTTCAAGGTCGCGGACGAAATTCTGGTCAATGCCGTAAAAGGAATCACGGAGTTGGTGACGGAAAAAGGGCTGGTAAACCTCGACTTTGCCGATGTCCGCACTATCATGCAAGAGGGCGGACTGGCCATGATCGGCCTGGGTGAGAGCGAGAATGACATGAGTGCCGAAGAAGCAGCCATGAAGGCCCTGGAAAACCCGCTTCTGGATGTGGATATCACAGGTGCGCAAAGCGCCCTCATTAATATCACGGGCGGTCAGGAGTTGTCTCTCAAGGCGGCCAAGACAGTCATGAAGACCGTTGCGGAAAAGCTCGACCCATCCGCCAAGATTATTTGGGGTGCCCGACTGGATGAATCCATGGGGAATTCACTGCGAGTCATGTTGATTGTCACTTGTTTGCGGCCAGGGAAAAAGTCCGCTTCCGAAATAGAGCGCGCCTTGAACGGAGATGGAGAAGAATCAGATCCCAAAGCAGGTGAACCCTCTTTTTCACCACCGCAAGGAAATTCAAATTCACTTTCTGCTGCCGATATTTCTGGACAGGAAAAGAAAGAAAAGGCCGGTAAAGTCTTTTCCGAAATTTTCATGGAGGAATCAGATACTGATATCATGCTTCTGGAAGAGGCTGTCAAAGGTCTCGTTTTAGGTAATCGAAGCGCGAATGAAAAACGTTTACGTGATATAAAAAATGCTTGTTCTTCCATTTACAGCTCCGCCGAATT
>Ga0114931_10011915_pt1 | contig 10218 bp, 12 predicted proteins | sample 2SBtaG_FD_89579 | JGI IMG/M metagenome (GOLD analysis project Ga0114931, IMG submission 89579) | Deep subsurface microbial communities from Kolumbo volcano to uncover new lineages of life (NeLLi) - 2SBTROV14_V59a metaG | ecosystem: Environmental > Aquatic > Marine > Volcanic | place: Kolumbo... | reverse complement strand
TTTGTGAGCAGGTTGTTGAATCTACTTGTGAACATGATGGGCTTCTACATACATTTAATATGTCTTTATTTCCACCTGTGAATGCAACATTGTCGCCTATTTTTGCTTCAAATTTTCCTTGTTGTGTAAGTAAGGTTTTGATTTCTTCTTCGTTCACGCCAGCTATTTCTACTGAAATGAATATGTTTCCAAAGAAGTCCTTTGTAGGTCTTACAGTGACATCATTAACACCATATACGTCAAGTCTTTGTTGTATGCTCTCGACAACAGTCTTTAAATCATCATCTTTTATTGGTCCGTCAGGTTGAAGAAGAACTCTTGTTCCACCTTCAAGGTCTAGACCTTGTTTTATGTTGTTTTTTGGTTTGTCATAAACTGATAATCCAATATCTGCAGGTCCAAGAACCTGCGTTATTGTCTTGTTTTTTGTTTTGTAAACTTCGACTGTCTGAGTTTTATTTGTTGTTTCATTCGTGATTGTTTTATTAACGAGAACCTGTTCTGTTTGATTTGTAACTGTTTTGTTAATTAATGGAAGTACAGTAATTAGATATGTATTCTCATTGGTTTTTATGGTTACAGTTTGATTTATTGAGAGATTACTTGTTGCTGTGAAATAATCATTAAGAGTTTTTATAGGCATGCCGTCAACATTTTCAATTATTTCTCTGGACGTAGGTTTAAGATTTGCTGCAGGAGTCATTATTGGTTGTGGAACCGCCTGAGCCGCAGCGCTGTCCTTTGTAACACCTCTTATTGCAACGCCTTCTGAAAATGATGGATTGATTAATATTACTGCTAATATGAGTGCTGCCAGCAATATTATTACTCTTTTATTTGTGATTATTTTTTTGAATTTGCTCAATTTGAACTTGCCTCTTTAGCATCTTGTTTTTCTTTCCACCATCTGATTATGCCTGTATTCTGTATCCATGTGTTTATGACATCTGCAAACAAACCGATTAATATGATTGTCATGATTTCTCTTAGTATTTCTGATTCTCCCAAAATTAATGCAACAATAACCGCTGCCATTGTTGTTATAGTCATTGTTAGTCCTGTTTTCATTGCGTTTATTACTCTGTGATATACAGTTCCTTCTTTGTTTCTTAGCACTCTTGTGCTAAGAAGAATGTCTGTGTCTACTGAATAACCTATAAGCATTAACAATGCAGCTATTCCTCCAGTTCCTATTTTTATTCCAAGTAAATCGACTACAGCTATTGTTATTACAATATCTGAGAATGCGGCAAGTATTACTGCTGCGCTTGGTGCTGGTGATTTGAAATAAAGGAATACAATTAGTCCCATAAATACGAATGCGATGAGAACAGCAACCATTGTCTGTTTGAAGAATGCGTCTCCGAGAGCTGCTCCGATTTCATTTGTGTCCATCGCGCTTTTGTCAACACCAGTTATTTCTTCTAGTTTACTTACAAATGCAGTCAGGGTTTCATTTTCATCTGGTAGAATATTTGCGTTAGCAGTTATTGCAACTTCTTCGCCCGAGTTTTCGAGTTTATTTACCTGAAAATCCTTTTGTGGAAATGCTTGTATTAATTGAGATTTTATGATGTCTGGGCTGAGATTGTGTGTTGGAACTGTAATTTCTACCCCGCCTTTGAGGTCTATTCCTTTGTTGATGAAATCGCCCGTTCTTGCTGTCTGTACAACTATTATTACAATCGCGATTAATAGTATTACAAAAGGTATTATTAGAAGTGCTTTGTAATGTTTGTAATAAATAGAATTGCTTTCCTTTTTTGGCTTATTTGAGTCTTCGCTTCGAGATTCTTGTTGAGCCGTATTCTGTCTTGCCTGTTTTGCCAAGAATTTTTTTTTTATGCGGTGTTTTCTCTTCATAAACTCCCCTTACACGTTTGGATAGTTGATTTATTAATAAAGGTTTTGGTGGTTTATGAGCTTGTAAAATAAAAATAAATAAGATGCGCATTCTTTCTTTATTGTCGAGTGACTAAATCAGTAAGGTTTATATATTGTTGACTTTTCCAAAAACCAATGGTTAACATAGTTGTATTTAAACCATCTGCGGATGAGATTAGTGAAGAAGTGCGCGTTAATAAACAGAACTCTTCAATAAAAGGTATACAAAATTTAGTGCTTCCTAATCATGGGATTGTTGCAAAAGTTGGCAACAGAGACAGGGTTGTGGATAATCAGGATTTCTTTATGTATAAATTAGTGTCTGCGGCTTATGCATTATTTGATAATTCTCAGAACATTAATATTTCAGATATTAGTCTTCTGAGGTATGATAATGTAGAAATGAATATGCCCTTTGAGAATTTTATTGTTTCTGAAACGTTCAGGAATTATTCTCAAAACACTCATGACAATATTTTGACAGATCTTAATGGAAACAAGCCAAAAAATAGAGTTTCAGGAAAATTAAGACCTTTGATAAGTGTAGCATCGAAATCTTTGGACATTGAGATATTTCAGGTACATGATTTAAGGGGAGATGCTACGGCCTATGTAGTAGAAAAGAAAACAATTCTCTCAAATTATAAAAATGGGAGAGCGAGAGCAAGACTAAGCAATCTTGCCAGAAAACCAAAAATAGTTAGTCCTATTCTTTATGTACATGCTATTGATAAAACGGGTGGCTTAGAAAAGAACATATTTTCTGATCCTGTTCGCGCAGATTATATGGCAAATGTTCCTAAATTTCTTGATTTAGGTCTTCAGGTAGTAAATAATAAAAAATTGAATAATTTATATGGCTAGTAACTTAATCATCTCTTCTTCCATCTCGTGAAGTTCTCCAGGAATTATTAATGAATGAAGTGGAGCACCAAAATCCATTTTAACAATATCTTTTAATTTTCCAGCTTTCATTAATTCGTGTTCACTTCCAAGTCTGGCCATTCCAACAACGAGAGTGTCCTCAGAAATAATATTTTCCTTTCTTTTATCTTCTATTTTTTTAAGAATTTCAAGAGCTTTATTCACAGTCATAAATCTTGCAGGTTCTGGCTTGTTTATTCCTCTTCTAAGATTTTCTTTACTAGGCTCAGCAACTTTTATGTCAAGAAGACATAATGTGTGAAGTCCTCTTTTTTTATTATCTTTTATGACATCGTATGGTGTTTCAGGGAGCCATCCATCGTCATCAAAAACAATACTTGTTGTCTTTCCAAACTTATACAATTCAAGTCCTGTGTTTCCAATAACATTCATGATTGAAGCATTGTTTATTATTTTGACATCGACTCCTTTCATCTTAGCTCTTAAGAACAAATCTGAATGAGTTGTTGCACCAAACACATCTCCAATTACTAAGAATGCAACATTTGTTCTGAGTGCGGGTTCAAGAATTATTTCTGCATTATTTTCAACAAGGGTTCTGTCCGCAACTGTAATTTTCTTGCCATAGAATTTTTCCATTTCTTCAACGGATGTAGCAATAATTGAAGTATAGTATTCTAAAAAAACATGCTCAGCTGATTTTATTGCTTCAATGCCTTTTAGAGTTATATCTTTAGGGTCCCCAATTCCAAGTCCTATCATATATAGTGTCATATTGTTGGGAAATGAAATTGTGCTTAAAAATGTTGTTCTGAAATATATCCAGCAAATATTTATATAAACAAATTAGAGCTGAGTTAATAATGGGAAAAATTATCGCTCTTGGTGGTGGAGAAATTGGCAGGCCTAAAAAAGAAGGGGGGTTTTATCCAGTAGAAACGATTGCAATAGATAAAGAAATAATTGCGCAATCTGGCAAGAAGCGACCAAACCTACTTTTTATTCCAACTGCAAGTTCAGATTCACAAAGTTATTTTGAGATAGTAAAAAAACATTTCTCAAAACTGGGCTGCAAACCAGACGTTCTTTATTTAATTAAAACAAAACTCTCAAAGAAACAGATTAAAAATAAAATTTTATCTTCAGACATAATTTATGTCGGAGGTGGCAACACTCTAAAGATGATGAATCTTTGGAGAAAACTAGGTGTTGATAAAATACTAAAAAAAGCACACAACAAAGGAATAGTTCTCTCAGGGATAAGTGCTGGAGCAATATGCTGGTTCAAATTTGGAAATTCTGACTCACGATTATTTACAAGCAAAAGCAAACAATTGATTAAAGTGACAGGTTTAGGGTTATTTGATGCATTAATATGTCCTCATTATGATGAGGAGGTTCGCAGACAGAAAGATTTGAAGAGGATGATGAAGATAACGCCAAGAATTGTTGCTATTGCCCTTGAAAGCTGTTGCACAATAGAAATTGTGGACGATAAATATAGGATTCTAAAAAGTAAACCAACTGCAAAAGCTTACAAAATATACTGGAAGAACAATAAATACTTCAAAGAAGAAATTATATCTAAAAAAGTATTTCAGAACATAGCACCCTTGCTAAGCAAAGTATACTAATATTTAATAAAATTTATAAAATGCTCTCATTCTACTTCAATATGGGGTTTTTTGATAACACAAAGACATATGCGCCTATTGTGCTTAGGTATGCCTTAGGTTTAGTCTATCTTTGGTTTGGAATAAATCAACTCATAAATCCAAATAATTTCATAGGTTATCTGCCTACATTCATTTTCAACTCGCCATATGCAGTAGCATTTGTTTATGCAAATGGTGTATTTGAAATCGTTGCAGCCACGCTTTTAATGATGGGCATTCTTGTAAGATGGGTTGCAGCGCTTTTAGCATTGCATCTTTTAGCAATCACTTTCGATTTAGGTTATGGCGAACTTGCTGTTCGTGATTTCGGATTAGCAGTCGCAACAATATCAATATGGTTGTGGGGGGAAGACAAATGGTGTTTAGGAAAAAAATGGAAGAAAAAAATGACAGAAAATTAATGCCTTCGCCTATTCTAACAGGTGGCAATGGAAGAAAAAAAGAACAGTTTAGAACATTGCTAATGTTTTTCGCATTTCTAATATCCTTATCAGTTTTAATTACGGGTTGTACTTCTCAGAATCACAACGGCACAAATACGCCTGCTGTTTCAGGCAATACTGGCGGTGCGGGTGTTTCAGGAGCATCAGGTGGTTCAAGTAGTGTTGGAATAGTCGGAGATAAAAATACTGAAACTCAAAAAACACAAAACAATATAGCAAGAGCTATTGCTGATGGAACTTACAATGACCAGGTCACATATTATACGCACGTTGGTCTTGAAACGTTTGAGATGAAAGTCGTGACAAAGGACAACATCGTGACTGATGCCTCAATAACTCCTGTAAGTGCTGATATGATGTCTCAAAGATATATGGGTGCAGTTAACGCAGCATTTCCTGATATTGTTATTGGTAAAAATATAAATGATGTTGTGATACCCCATACGGTAAGTGGAAGTTCATTAACTTCTGCAGCATTCAGACAGCATCTTGATGAGCTTATCGCTCAGAATCCTGCATAAGGTCTGCCTTAGGAGTATTCAAATTATGGATTTTGAATCAAAATCAGTGGAGCGTCTTGGAAGTCACTTTGAAATTACTCTTCTTAAAGGCAATGAAAAAGTTTTTGATGAGTGCTTTGAGGAACTTAAAAGAATAGAAGAAAAGTTTTCAAGATTCCTTGATACATCAATCCTTTCAAAAGTAAATTCTAAGCTGAATGAATGGCAATGTATTGACAGCGAATTTTTATTTCTTGTAAAAACAGCATTGGAATTTAAAGAAAAAACGAAAGGCAATTTTGATGTAACTGTAAAATCTGCTCTTGATTCTTTGGGGTATGATAAGAATTATTCGTTTAAAGAAAAAAAACAAAATAAGAGTTTATTTTCTGAACTGAAAAATATATTTGCGAGCTCTGTTCGTATAGATGAGAAAAACAGTAAAATATATCTTACAAAAGAGATTGAATTCGGTGGATTTGGAAAAGGATATTGTCTTGATAGATTATCTGAAATAATTGAAAGCAACGATGTATTTGATTATCAAATAAATGGAAGTGGAGATATTTTCGCGAAGAAAAAAGAGGGTTCTTGGAATATTTTATTAGAGCATCCTGACGATTCAAATAAAGCAATAGGAAAGATTGAATTGAATGGAAGAGCGATTGCCTGTTCTGCTTCAAACAGAAGAAGATGGGGTAAGAATCATCATTTAATTAATGCTAAAACAGGACTTCCTCAGAATTCTGTTAAAACAATATTTGTTCTGGCAAAGTCAGGAATAGAAGCTGACGGTTATGCAACTGCTGTTTTTACAGTGGGATTTGAAGAGGGAATTAAATTATCAAAGAATCTTCCAATAGACATATTACTAATTTCTGATAAGAATAAGATGTATAAGAGCGAAGGATTTGATGCTGAATTGTTTAATTGAGATTTGTAGCCAAAGACAAATGTAAATCGTTGTTATTCGTTGGCTATATTGAGAGCGACACATAATTTTTATCAATTACTTATATTGTGAACTATTAAACAGCAAAGTTAATAAATTCTCATTTAATCTGAAGCATATGCTAAAGAAAATTGGTCTTGCAGCGATAACTTTGTTAATGTATACAAACATTAACGCACAGTCGCTTAAACCAAGAGCGTCAGATATGAATTTTCCTAAGATACCTAGATTTTTCAGACAGTATGACACTAGTATTGACAAGTTTCTAGTAAGTGCTAAAGGAGATGTAAATTGGAAATCTGACAGTTTAAAATTGAAAAATGAAAGCATTACTCAGATACGCGGTCACTGCGACTTGAATGTGAAATTTGCATTTATAGGAATAGAAAAGATATATGTCGGTTTTATTTCAAAAATTAATAAATCTGAAAAAACAATAGAAACTATTGTATATAGTAATGGGCATGATGAAAAAAACTTCTCGTCTGCAGATAGTTCAATTGCATCTCTATATAATATTGATTTATCAAAAGCTTCAGATATAGAGCATATACTGGCTGATTATCAAACAGATACTTTGATAGACCTTGAAACAGGTGATAAACGACTCATACAAAATAATGCAGTAGGATTTCAAGAGGGCTATTTTATGGCGTCTACTATCACGGGTAAGGATACAGTAATTTCTATAAATTACAACAATAAAATATATTCAGTTCCAATAATTAAGAGAATTGAAGATGAATCAAAAACTATCTTTATAGATATGACATATCCAAATCCTGATGACCCTGAAGAAAGATTAAGTATTATTGATAAGATGAGATATCTCAAGATTTTTATTGATTCAGAAGGGCTACCGTATAAAGTTGATGCTGGAATGAATGGTCCTTTAGGAATGAATGTTGAAGCAGAGGCTACTATTAAGAAATAATTATTCGTGACTTCTCTGAAGAATTAGTAAGTCCTCAGTTGTAAGTTTTTGTCTCTTTGAGATTTTTTCTTCGACTTCTTTCTCTTTCTCTTTGAGTTTCTTGTTATCTTTTCGTGTTTTTTCGTGCTTTGTTTCTATTTTGTTTTCATTAAGTTTTTGTTTTAAGTCGTTTAAGTTTTTTAGTTTGTCTTTAAGATTCTTGTTAGCTTCAACAAATACTGTTTTTGATTCTGTGAATTTATTGAATGCAACGTCTTCTTCTTTTTTGAGTTCATCAATTTCTTTTGAGAGTTTGATTAGTTCTTCATGGAGTTCCTGGCTTCTTTGAGCTTTTTCCTGAAGGTCCTTGTGAATATCATTTGCTTCTTTTTTTAAGTGGTCAGTTTCTACTGATACATCTTTTAGTTCACTGCTTTTTTCTATTATTCCGCCCATTTCAGCAAGTTCTTTTTTGAGAAGTTTCATCTGCTTCATGAGTTTTTGTTCCCGATTGAAATTCATAACGCTTGTTTCAAGAGTGAATTCCATCTTCTCTATTTCTGCTTTTATTGCTCTTGGGTTTCTTCTCTTATCTCTTCTTTTGTTATCGACACCTGATTCTTTTTTCTTGTTGACAATTTCTTTTATGTTTCCTGAGATTTTAGTATTAAGTTTGTCTCTTTTTTCTTTTAGTTCCTTTACTTTATTTGTAAATTCGTTTCTTTGAACTTTAAGATTTTTTACTGAAGAAATTTTTTGTTTTATTTCTGAACTTATTTCAAGTTTTTTTGAGAACCAGTCTTCTTTTTCTTTGTTTAAATCGTTTAGTTTCTGCTTTAGTGAAGACACTTCAGATTTCGCCTTCTGGAGCTGTTCTAATATTTGTTTCTTTTCCCCTTCATTTAGCATATGACTTCACTTGAATTAAAATTTGAAAAATATAAAAAAAGTACTTATCCGAATAGTGATCCAAGACCTGCTGCTGCTTGTTCTTCTTTCACTTCTTCTTTCTTCTCTTCTTTCTTAGCTGCGGGTGCTTCTGCTTTTGCTGCTGGTGCTTCTGCTGCAACTGGTGCTATGGCTGCTGCTTTTATTGATTCCTCAATATTTACACCGTCTAGAGCTGCTACTAAAGATTTTACTCTTCCGTCGTCAGCTTTGACGCCTGCTGCTTCGAGTACTTTTTTCACTGAATTTTCATCTACTTTTTGTCCTGCTTTGTGCAAGAGTAATGCTGCATATATGTATTCCATTTTTGTCTCCTCCTATTAAACCTTTATTCAGGCACTTTGCTTTTTAGGGCTGCTGCCTGTGATTCTGCTTTTGCAAGTACTTTACTAACAGTCTCAGGGGTTATTATGTTCTGAGAGTCAGCAAGTGCTAATGAGTCTCTGTGAGCTTTTTGTAGTAATTCTTCTATGTTTTCCTTGAGTGGTATAGCTCTTGCAATGCTTAATGCATATGCATTACTTGCTGCAGCTCTTAAGTCTGCCATGAATTTGTCTTCATCTATGTTAAGATTTTTTCTTACAAGTATGCTTCCTTTTTCATATGCTGCTGTAAGGTTTAGTCCAATTTCCATCGGGTAAATCTTAAGTCTTGTTAGTAATGCTGCAAGTGCTGCGTTTATGACATCGCCTTCTTTTGCAACTTCTGAATCTTCTTTAACTGCTACTTTGCCGTCTTCTACTCCTGATTTAATCTTGAACATTCCCAGTTCTCCAATTATTGGTCCAGGTGCAAAGTTTGTTGGTCCTGCAGGAACAACTATATCCTTAGGTGTTTTTTGTCCGCCTTTAATTGGTGCGGCTGATTTGCTTTTCTTTAGTATTTTGTATAATGTGAATGGGTTTTCATTTGTGAATAATAGTGCTGGCATACCTTCAAGGTATTTGATAAGGTCTGTAATGTTTTCTTTCTTTGAATTTTCAAGTGCTATTTTCAGAAGTCTTCTTTTTGTCATTAGAAGATGTGCTTTTCCTCTAAGACTTGCTCTCATCTGATTTAGCTGTTTTGCAGGAAGGTTTTCTACATTTACTGCTGCAACGACATCATATTTGTCTATGAGGTCTGTGAATTCTTTCACTACTTTCTTTTTCTCTTCTGAAACATGCGCTTTTGATTGTGCCATTATTTTTCACTTATTCGATTTTTATAGGTGCGCTCATTGTGAGCTTTAGCATTGTTTGTCTTATGTTTCCAGCTTCCTTTGGAAGATGGTGTACTATCTGATTGAAGATTGTCATTATGTTTTCTATTATCTCCTCGTCTTTCATTGCTTCAGTTCCTATTTTTACCTGAATCATTGGGGATTTCTTTGCTGAGATTTTTACTGTTTTTTGTAACTTTTCCATTAGTGGTTCAATCTGAGCTTTACCAGGAACGATTGAGCCGAGTTTAGGGTTTGGCATTTTTCCTCTTGGTCCAAGCGCTCTACCAAATGCTGCTGCAACTTTTGGCATGATTTCTGCTTGTGCGATAAAGAAGTTATATTCTGTTGCTAGTTTTTTTGCGAGTTTCTTATCTTTGTACTTATCGAAGTCTGATTGTGGAACAACTAAGTCACATAGATTTTTTGCCTTTTCTTCAAGTTCTGGGCCAGCTAGAGCTGCAATTTTCATCTTTTTTCCAAGACTGAATGGTATTTGTGCAAAGAAGTCTACTTGCTCTTCAGGGTTCTTCATGTTGATATCCTTCAGAGTCATTACAAGATCAAATGATTGTGAGAAGTTTCTTTTCTTTGATTTTTCTCTTAGTTCCTTTATTGTTTTTTGGATTGCGTTTTTATCCATGTTGTATCCCTCCTACACGAGGTAGTGATTTCGGGTAGTTCTTGGGAAATTTAGTTGGTTTATAAATCTTATCCTTGTTTAGCCAACGACAAATGTAAATTGTTGTTATTTGTTGGCTATGTTGAGAGGGGCATACAATTTTTATCATTTACTTATGTCGTGAACTTGTTTAG
>Ga0114931_10011914_pt1 | contig 10220 bp, 13 predicted proteins | sample 2SBtaG_FD_89579 | JGI IMG/M metagenome (GOLD analysis project Ga0114931, IMG submission 89579) | Deep subsurface microbial communities from Kolumbo volcano to uncover new lineages of life (NeLLi) - 2SBTROV14_V59a metaG | ecosystem: Environmental > Aquatic > Marine > Volcanic | place: Kolumbo... | reverse complement strand
CGTCTTTTGGATGAAGAGAAGTTGGCCGCGACACATGTTGACGTTCATGACGTCCGCTTCCTGATTCGCGCTCGCCGCGGCGTTGTACAAATCGAGGTCCCAGGGAAGTAGAGGTTTTTCCAGCCGGGCTCACGGATCCGGACGCACTATTCCGCCTCATCTCCATACATGAAAAAATCGCTGTCGATTCCGCCCACCTGGTCCAACACTTTTCTCGGAACCAACATGAAACAACCGGCGATGAACTCTGCCTCGTGTTCCGCGTCGAGGTCGCGACCGACGTAGCGACTCCGACCAAGGTGTCGGCTGCGGCGCGAGTAGGAGTTTTAAGCGGGATTCTCAGCACCGCCGGTAAGTACGCATATATCAATCAAGCCTCGAACGAGGCATACGTACCCCGTTCCGGGACAAGTAGGCCCCAAGGGGCTCGTTCCGGGCTCGGGAGCACATCTTCTCGCCACAATAGGCATCGCCTGAATCGTGAATCGCATCTGGTGTCTCATCGGACGGGCACGTGCCCTGCATTCGGCTGAGCGGCTGGTCAGTCGTGCGATAGGCCGGGCGTGTTTCCACGCCATCTGGGTATTACTGGATATATTCGGCGCAACTCTTCGATATCTATAGATGTTCTGTTTGTGCATCGCGGATCGAGATCCCGGCTACGATCGAAACATTGAGATGGGATCTCTCGGAGTGCGAAATCATCTGCCATCGATATAGCCGCGAATTGCCTTCACGAGTTCGTGACGCGTGCTCTTCGCGGCGGCGGGATGAGGCAGGCCGGCGAGAGAGTCGAGACGTTGACGCAACTCCGTTTCGTCCTGCGCCACCGGACTATCGATCAACTCTTGTAGGCGACTTGCGGTTGCGAGCTGATGCTCGTTGCGATGCTCCCCCAGCGTCGCGCGCCTGGGCATGATCAGAATCGGAACATCGAGGTCGATGGCCGTCAGAATGATTCCCATACCGGCGTGTGCGACGATCGCATCGGCCTCGCGCGCATGCTTGCGAAAGTCGTCGGGCGAGAGAAATTTTGTCCATTCGAGATGGCGCGGGCGAAACTCCGACTCGCCAGTCTGGGCAAAAACCGATTGTTCCGGATGCCGACCGGCCCAATCGTCGACACACGAGACGAGGCGATCAAAGGGTTTTTGTCCTCCCACGGCAACAAAGATCAAAGCACGGCTCCACGATAGAAGGGGCCCTTTTCCCGCGCGACCTCCGGCCATTGGGTCAGCCACAGACCGACCACGTGGCCGGCTAGCCTGCCAGACATCGAGAGTGTTTCGCCATTGGCCACGCTGTCTATCCAGATCGTCTTGGCGCCGACCAGTCTGCCAAAAAGAAGAGCGAATAGCCCCGGGGCAGCTCCGGTCGAGATGACCACGTCCGGACGCTCGGCGAGGAGGATTCGAAATGCCTGCCACATGGTCTTCAGCATCAATAGCGGGCGATCACGATTCGCATCCTGGATGGTCAAGAATCGCTGATCTGGGACATCGACGGCGTACGCTCGGTCGGTGCCGACGAATACGACCTCCATTCCTTGAAAGGCCTCCCGGAGGCGCAACAACTGAATCCAGTGACCGCCGGAGGACGCTACAGCGAGAACCTTCTTTTGCTTGCCGTCCCGCGCCAAACCTGACCCCTTCATCGAACGTCCCGTCCCTCGCACACCAGCGCCGGTTTCTTTCGCACAGCTCCGCTCATTCCGGCGAATGTGAATCGGTCGCAAGCGAGCTTCGCGCTTCCTTCTTTGATCGTCGAGACCGTCCGGTGAGCCAAGGGAATAGTTCGGCTGGAGCGCCGTTTTTGCCGCCGCCGCCGCCCTGTGTCGACGGCGATTGAGTGGGATCGAGATTCGACTCCATTCGACGACGTTCGACGATGTTCGGGCATCCGCGATCGCCTCAAGTTGGGCTAGCCTGCGGCCGAACTCTTCAATCGACGAGGCGATTAGGATTGGCCGGAATCCTGCGCCAGATCGGCCAATGGCGATGCTTCGTTGTCTCTGTAGTGGACCGACGCAGATCTGACACGAGGGTCGAACCATGCGCCTGATTCACAAACTCCGCGATCCCGATAGTTCCCTATCGATCGCCAGACGGATGCGCTCGAAGCGCTTTGATTTTTTCCTCGATCTGATTCGAGAATTGCCGCGCCCCCTTCGCATCCTGGATGTTGGCGGCACCCAGGGGTTCTGGGTCTCGATGAATTTCATGGAATCAAAGGGTATTCACATTACGATTCTCAATCTCCAAGCACCTGTCGCGGAGTATGAGAACGTTACGATGATCAGCGGCAACGCCTGTGACATGAAGGAATTCGAGGATGACGCGTTCGATATCGTCTTCTCGAATTCGGTGATCGAGCACGTTGGCGAGCTTCCCGAGCAGGAAGCGATGGCTCGCGAAGTACAGCGCGTCGGCAAACGGTACTTCGTACAAACGCCGAGCCTGTTCTTTCCGATCGAACCGCATTACATGTTTCCATTCTTTCAGTTCATGCCGAGGCGAGCAAAGATCTGGCTACTGATGAATCTCAAGCTTGGATGGGGCGGTAAGATCGGGGATCGGGCGCGGGCCGAGAGGGCCGCCGATTCCGTCAAGCTGTTGAGCGAGCGACGCTTTCTCGCGATGTTCGACAACCCCGACGTCTATCGCGAAAAGGTGCTCGGACTGACGAAATCGTTCATCGCCTACGGCGGCTGGTCGGGATCCGAATCGTCAGACCGTTGAGATTTCGCTCCGGCGCCTCCACCAGAAGCTCGTGGTCTGGAGAGCGCGATAACCAAGCATCCCGGCGCCGCCGACCAATACGCCCTCGAAGACGTGGCCGGTGAGGGGGCCGATCGCGAGGGCGATCATCAGCCATTCAATATCATGGAGCAGGACCGGGTTCAGCCGGTAGCGTTCGAGCCATTCGACGTAGCTCGATTGGCTTCGGCTGGAGTCGGCGGCCGTGGTACTCGCCATTTTACTCGCCTCCATGCCCTGGATCAGGCGCTCTCTCTGGAATTTGGGAGCGATTGAGTTGAGCGTCGCCTGCTTCTGTGTGACAAAGAACCATATGAACATAAAACCGACGGTGAGGAGTCCCGTCATGCCGTCTCCGGCCCGCAGGTATCGGACGCCCACGCAAAGACCACGATGCCCGTACCGAGGCGGTCAGTGACGGCATCGAGCCAATAACCGAATTGCGTACAGCGATCGGTAGTGCGGGCGATCTTGCCATCGATGCAGTCGATCACATACCAGAGAAAGAAGAGCAGGCCGCCTAGCGCCAGGCTGCCATACAGAAATACCCATGCAGTGAGCAGCGAGACCGCGGCGGCGACCATGGTCACTTGATTCGGTGACAACCCAAGTCGCAGGGGAAGTGGAATGACCAGCCGGATCAAAGGGTCGAAGACGAAGACGGTCAACAGCGTGTCAGATTTCTTGGGTGCGAGATTTCAGTACTCGGCCTCGAGCCAAATCCAACGTTTTATCCGGAGCGGTTGATCACGCATACGTCGAAATCCTTTCGAGTCGCCGTCGCATGGCGGCCTCCCAACAAACGAGACAAGCGTCTCTCATCCGGTCTTGCGCGCGCGACCCGGTCGCCTGGCCGCCTCAATCTACCAGACCGACTCGGCGATCCGAATACGCTCCCGGTCATTCGAAATTCCGTGATCTGCCGATGTTTCGAGGAGGACGGGGCGACTTCGTGCGGACCTGAGTTCAGTGTATTTCGACGGTAAGTTGAGACGGCTGCAGTCTGGTTCGATGAAGCGAATTGTCGGGACGGGCATTCCCCAGAGGGAATTCCGGCGATCATCCTGTTTTTCCAAGAATGGGTCTAGCCTTCGAGCGCGGATACTAAGCAGATTACCCATCGAAAGGTCGATGGTTTCGGAGCCAATGTCGCCGCGCCAGCGGGTGACTACACTCCGTACGCAGATCTAAGGGAGGGCCAGGGAAGCGCTCGGTGGATATTCGAAATATCGAATGGAAGACCTACGGGGAGACGGATCTCAACCTTGTCGCGCTTGGTATCGCGATCGTGATGTCGATCATGTTTGGTCTCGCCAGGCTCGCATTCAGGGGTGACTACCGACAGCTCCCCAAGCTCAATAGCATCGACAAGGCGTTTCTCATCTAGATGATATGTGGAACGATCTTTCACAGCCTGCGTGATCTCAGCAGCAGTACCCTCATTTATCGAATCGGCTTCGATCTGGATGCGATTGGAATCTACGTTCTCTCACGTTGGATCATCCGCACGACCGACGATATCGCGCGTGCGGCACGCTATCTGATTCCTCTGCTCGTGTCGATGACGATCGGGATGACCATCGAGTGGAATACGGCCTACAACATCTATGAATTCACCGGATCGGACCCCGATACCTGGATCAAGGATTGCCGGATCCGTCCTGCGGGTCCTATCGGCAACCCGGGCCTCGCAGGCAGTTGGGCAGCCGGGCTGGCGGCCCTCTATCTCAGTATCTTCATGGCCAACCGCGCTGCGAGCGCCGTTTTAGGCTTGGCTCTCTGTACCGCCCTTACGGTGCTTTCGGCTTCGAGTGGGCCGATCGTCGCATATGCCTTCGTGATCTTGGGTTGGCTCTTGTGGCCCGTTCGTCACAAGCTCACTGAGATTCGATACGTCTTTCTCGCGTTGATAGTCATCATCCACTTTGCGCGGGTCAGGCCCGGTCTGGCATCTGATCGGACGTCTGTCCGAAGTTATGGGTGGGACGGGCTATCACCGCGTTCGGTTGATCGATGCGGCCGTCGCGAATTTTGGTTCGTGGTGGCTGCGTGGGACGAAAGGGACAGCCGGCTGGGGCTTCGGATTGCAGGACATCACGAATTATTACCTGCTCCAAGGTGTTCGCGGTGGAATCTCGACCATGGTCGCATTTATCGCGGTTCTGGTTTTGTCCTTCAAGGGCATTGGCCTCATGCTCGATCGGACGAGAGGCGTGCCGCCTGGTCGAGGTCGTCGCGCTGCGCGCGTCCAGGAGAAAATGGTTTGGGGATGGGGTGTCTGCTTGACCGCGCATTGCGTCACGTTCATAAGCATTTCATATTTCGGGAACGTTCAGCTGCTCTTCTTTCTCATCCTTGCGAGTGCGGCAGCCATGATGGATCTCGCGAGGCGTGGCCGCAAAGGCGCGTCGACACGCGACTCGGCGGACGTCGATCGGAATGGGGCAAACAGCCGCAAGAGCCAGGAGCTTCAAGTCGAGCAACCCGAACCCGAAACATCGAATTCACCCGACGCGAGAGTTGGGGCGAATGTCCTGCGATGATTGACCGATACGGATCGACCAAGAGCGTACGGCCATGGATGCGGGCCGAAGAAGACGAGGGCGTGTCACGCTGATGGCGAAGTTCGATATCTCCTACATCGTTGTGAGTTACAACACTGTGGATCTCACCAGGCGTTGCCTTCGATCCATTCGCGAGCAGTCGAGCGGTTTCAGCTACGAAGTGATCGTGGTCGATAACGACTCCACGGATGGCTCGGCGGAAATGGTTGCCGACGAATTCCCCGAGGTGAAGCTTTTTGCCAATAAGGACAACCTCGGGTTTGCGCGAGCGAATAATCAAGCCTTCGACGTCGTGCAAGGACGATTCGTATTGCTTCTCAATCCGGATGCCGAGATTCTGGACAATGCGGCTTTGCGCTGCCTGCAATTCGCCGACGAGCACCCGAACGCAGGCGTCGTCGGGTGCCGTGTGATGCTGCCCAATGGCGACCAGCAATCAACGATGTTCCGCTACCTACGCCCCTGGTACGTGCTCATCAATCTATTCGTCCCCGCATCCTGGCTCAGGAACAGCCGCCTGCTGGGACGAATTCGCTATGTCGGCCGTGATCTGGACCAGGTCCACGAGGCCGAGGTGATCGCCGGCTGCTTCATGCTGGTGCGGAGCAATGTACTGGAGCAGGTCGGGGGCATGGACGGCGACTTCTTCATGTACGGTGAAGAGGCGGAGTGGTGCTACCGGATCCAGCGCGCCGGCTGGAAGAACCAATATTTTCCCGACGCTTCCATTTTGCACCATGCCGCCGCGAGCGCAAAGCAGAATAGCGATCGCATGACCATCAACATGTGTCGCGGGCAGCTTCTCTTCATTCAGAAGACACAGGGAACGCTAGCGACACGCATTACGAACGTTCTGATGATCATCCGCGATCTACCGCGAGTCATCCTATGGGGAGCGTTGCGATTCTTCCCTGGCTTTCGGGGGAATCATTGGGATCAGCTATTGCGCCCTGCGGCCACTCGCTTCGTCGTGCTGTTGCACGGACTCGTACATTCAGATTGGAGTGGTCGAGCATGACGCCGGCGAAGCTCGGTATCGGGGCGCTCCGAATCTTCATCATGACGCTGCTCGGCCCGCTCGAGAAATGGACCCTCGGTCGGAGGCGCAACGAGATGCCAAAGGCCTGCTTCGTAGTTGGACCTCCGCGTTCTGGAACCACACTGCTCTATGAGTTGATGATCACTCGCTATCGATTCGCGTTCCTATCCAATCTGGCTCATCGCTTCTATCTCACGCCAGTGGCCGCGACGATGCTCGGAAGGCGCGGGATTGCGGATTGGCAAGGAAATTTCGAGAGCACATACGGCCATATTACGGGCTGGGCGGCGCCCAACGAAGGCGGCTGGATCTGGGACCGCTGGTTCCACGAGGAGAATCCCCAGATTTCCGAGATCCCTGCGGAAACGATCCGAGGTACGATCATGGCGCTGTGCCGCGTCCTGGACGGACCCTTCCTTAACAAGAACGTGATGCACTCGGTACATTTGATCCTGCTCGACCATCTCTTCCCGGGTTGTCTCTTCATCCATCTGAAGCGTGATCCCGCCGAGAACATGCGGTCGATCTTGCGCGCCCGTGAGAACGAAGCCGGGCCGGAAGTCAACCAGGATTGGTGGTCGGTCAAACCCCGTGAATGGCGACACTATCGAGATGCCCCTCGCGCGCTGCAGGCAGCCAGCCAGGTCCTATACGTTCACGAGAATATCGAGGCCGATGCCAAGCTCCTGGGCCCCAACAGAAGCCTCGTTGTCGAATACGCAGACGTCTGTGCTGATTCGCGAGGCGCCCTCGATCGCATTGGCGAGTTCCTATCAGGGGCGGGCATGGAGATTCGCGACCATTCCGAGATTCCTCGAGAATTCCACCGACGCTCAGCGGAAGGGGAAGATCCGTCTGTCGAAGCCGAGATTGCCGACGCTTTGACGCGTGTCGAGGCTGATATGCGCGAGGCTTTGAACCGGTAGTCGGCCGATTCGCCTGCGGAATCGATTCGAGAAGGATTGCCGCCTTGGGGGGGGAAGATCGGGCATCATAGGACCGAGATTCATGTAGAGAACCCGCCGGGCGTGACTGGCATTACACGAGCTCCACGAAAACTAACGATAGGATTCTCAACCATCGAGTACTCAATTTTCCGGATAGCCCATTGATTCCGACTCGGGGGATACAAGGTCCGCGACCACTCAGGAGTGGAACGAAATGCGACGCCAACAGTACATCCTTTTCGAAACGCAGCGCTCTCTCAAAGCCATGACGTGCTGGTGGACGGGCGCGTCCATCCTCGCGTCCACGACCTTGCTGCTCCTCTTGCCATCGGCAGCCCTGGCGGCGCGTAATTGTGGGAGCACAGATGAGTAGGCGTCTTGTACGGAGAACAGTGTCAGACTGACGCGTGGTTCTTCGACCATTTCGTACGATTTCAAGTGCGACGGCGGCGTGTGTGCCTGTGGACAATTCGCCAATGGTTACGATTACTGGGTAGCACCCATTTCGGGCAACACCGTAGACATCACTCGGATGAGTCCTGCGGGCACCGGAAGCGGTTCGTCACTTCGAAACGGTTGGATCTCGAACCCCGGGGATATGACCGAGCGGGGAATGGACGGCCGAGTGATGGGTGCAGGAGGTGTCGGCTCGAAATGTCCGCCTTCCTATATGCCGATCACAGTTCCGATCATGCTCGCAGAAGCGAGCTTTATTCGAGCGGTTCCGGCGATGTATTACGTCGCCGATTCAACGTTCATGGAGTATGTGAAACGGATGGTCGATGACGGAATCATTGGGTCATGTAACGATAGTCCGACAACCGTCGGCGTCTGCGATGCGGGCCAGGACCTGGGTCATTTCTGTATACAGCAAGATGGTGAATGCGGGAGCGGCGGGAACTGTGCGCGCGCAGGAACGGGTTTCAATTCGGGTGCCTATACAAGTGTCGCTGCGCTGAACGCATGGAAAGCGTTTGACGGTTGCTTCGCCAACGCGAGTTGCGTTGGGATGAACGGCGATGGAATCACTCCGCCGCCACCAGCGACGCCGACGCCGTCCGAGGTTTTTGTTCCCGTAGCGCCGAAGCAGTTGCTGCCCTAGCGTCGGCCGCCGTCGCAGTTCGCGCGTGCGATATTTGCCGCGTCGAGCTGCTGCGGGAGGCCGCCGAACTGGCGTCGAACATCGATCTGTCGTTCCAGTCTCGCTTCAATTGAATTGAGTTTTTTCGGGTTAGCGACGCAGGATCGCCGCGGCGTGATTCTCTACGAGCCTCACGCAATGCCACACGACGACTCCGTTTGCGACACCGGCGATCGTGTTGCGAGGATTGGCCATGGGCTCCTCACCTGGGTGGTAGGTGGACAGGGAGTTGATGAACCAGATAGATGTAGAAGATCGCCGATGCGATGTTGCTGATAGGCCAATGGAGCAGTCGGGAAATCCGAATCCGCGGCATCCATAGAATCAACAGCGAACCCAGCAGTGAGGTCCAGGTCGTCGGCAAAGATGCGAAATGCAATGCGGGAACCGTCGCGACGAGCAGCGCACTGGTGATCATCGACTGCCGGGTGGTGCGCGCTTAGAAGACACACCAGCCTAGAGCAAAAAATTAGAAGACCATCGGCATCGTGTAGGGGAGATAGGGCGCTTCGGGCCAGACGTGAGGTGACGCGACTCGCAGTCTCACCCGAACCGGTAGGGGAGCTGTCGCGCGAATCGTCCAACCGCCAATAACCAGTCCGCGACCGTGAAGCGACCTTTGGCTAGCTGGTAGGTACCCAGGATGGCGTAGTAGGGGAGGATGATTCGAATAGATAGGCAATATTGTGTGCCCAGCGACACAAAATGAAATCCGCCCAGGGCCGATACACGAATGCCGCGCAGCTATGATGGGAGTGCCTTTTGTGATTCGAATCTTCAGCTTTGGCTCGGTCGTTCTGACCGCTATCGCGCTCTCGTTGATCGCAAGCCCCTCTTATGCGGCGGACTACGCCGTTCGGGACTTTCAGGGAAAGGCACACCTGTATCGATTCGGACCGGACCTTGTCCCCGCGCTGAAGGGCGGCACATCGTTCTTCATGGGTGTCCACATCCGCCAGACTTCTCGCGGAAACGTAGAACCCCATGTTCTGCTCTCGCTGGCGTCGTCTGCTGTGGGCAATAATCGATATCTCCGGCTCCAGACAAAAAAGTCGACCGGCGAGCTTGAGGTGCAGGCCTACTCCCGCGGATCCGGCGGTACGGATCTCAGATTGGCGGTGGGCAATCCACTCGAGCTGGGTGCGTGGTATGCGGTGGGCGTTCGCGTCCAGCCGTCCGCGGACGGCTGGAGCTTTACGGTATTCCAACAGAAGCACGGCAGCTCGAAACTCGAGTCTATCACAGACGGGACGCCTTCGCTCCCTTATCCGAAACTCGATATCTATGCTGTCGCTCGCATCGCGTATGTCAAGGCGACGGGAGGTCAGATTTATTCTGCACACAATTTTACGGGAGAAACCGTCACGCCCGTATTCGTGCGGAATCCCAGTCAATCCGAGATCGAAGCCTTCATGGCAAGTGCGGATCCTCATATGATCTGGCCCCCCGCGCGCCTTCTGTCGTCACCCAACCTGGAAACCATTCATGACTACGCCGACGGCGTAGTCTGGGATATGGGAGGTGCCGCCGGCGATACCCGTCTTGTCGGGAACTTGAATCTCGGAAAGCCTGCTAGCGAAGGCACCGATCCGGTCGTGCCGCCCGTCGCTCCCGTCCTGTTGCCCTGACGGTCCTGGGGTTCGAAGTGCAGTCCCCTTGGTTCCGACGCTACGCTCGCGGTGATGAACGGGCAGCCGTCGCGCCGGGGCATGGTCCCCGGTGATCAGAAATGCGCGTGGTCGGGGCATCACCCAGTGATCACGGTCCTGCTCG
>Ga0114931_10011913_pt1 | contig 10220 bp, 7 predicted proteins | sample 2SBtaG_FD_89579 | JGI IMG/M metagenome (GOLD analysis project Ga0114931, IMG submission 89579) | Deep subsurface microbial communities from Kolumbo volcano to uncover new lineages of life (NeLLi) - 2SBTROV14_V59a metaG | ecosystem: Environmental > Aquatic > Marine > Volcanic | place: Kolumbo... | reverse complement strand
TCGCCTCGGGCGATTTCGGTGCATACCTGGCGCAGGTGGAGGCGGCGGAGCTTTCCGATACCTTCTGGACTGTCGGCCTGGTGCAGGCCTTGCGCACGTCCAACGGTAACCACCCGGCATTTAAATGCTTTATCGCCGCGCAGGTAAAAGCCAATGATCGGGGATTTTTGTCGAAGGACATTACCGTGCGCAGCATGCTGGAGCACCGTGGTGATGTGCACCACATTTTTCCTCGCGACTACCTGAAAAAACAGCTTGGCCTCAAGCGCTCGGAATACAACCAGGTGGCGAACTATGTCTATACCCAGCAGGAGATCAATATCGCCATCGGCAATGAGCCGCCCCAGGAGTATATGGAAAAGGTCCGCCAGCAATGCGACGGTGGCGACCTCGTCTATGGCAGCATATCAGGAAGGGAAGATATGCGGAAAAATCTCGAAGAAAATGCCATACCTGTCGAGTTTTTCGATGGAGGCCTGTTTGAGTACGAGGATTTTCTGGCCGAACGGCGCAGGGCCATCGCTGCCAAATTGAAAGATTATTACTTTTCCCTGTAGGTAACGGAATGATCATCAAGGCGCTGACACTGGAAAACTTCAAAGGTATCGCCGAGCCGGTTCGCATCGAGTTCAAGCCCATTACCCTGCTGTTTGGCCCCAATAGCGCGGGCAAGAGTACGGTGTTACAGGCACTGGTCTATATCCGTGAGATTCTTGAACGCCATAATCTGGATCCGGATCGCACCTTGCTCGGCGGTGAGTGGATGGATCTGGGGGGATTTGAAAGCCTGATCCATGGGCATGATCGCAGCCGGCAGATGGTCATTGGCTTTGAGCTCGATGTTCACAACACCGATCTTCGCGATTATCTGCATGAAGGTGATAGCTGGTTGCTCGAAAATACTGAGAGTGAAATAAACAAAGATAGAAAGAACTATCTAAGAGGCTATTTGCACCCACAAAGCATTCTTGAGAGGGTTAATTCTCTTTATTTTCAGATAATCATTCGTTGGAGTGACTTACTTGAGCAACCTTATATTGCACGGATTTTGATCAATGCCAATGGCAGCCGGATTGCTGAACTGGGTTCCTCACAGGACGGAAAGGATATTGCCATTGAGGTGTTGGATGTGGCGCATGCCATTTTCAGTGATGAGGTGATGGATGACGAGGAACCGACAAGCTGGTTTAAGGGCCTGCTGGACGATGCCTTGCATGAACAGCGGACTCGTGACTGGCCGAAAACCGACTTGCCCCTTGGTGGTCAACAGGATGCCTTGCCCGAGCCCGAAAAGGGGCTGAGTCTGGACCGTTCCGTATGGGGTAGTGGTTACGGTGTCTTCGGTAATCATCCCCTGGCATTTCAATTGCTGATCACTTCCGTCCTCAGCGGATTGATTGCTGGCCCCATCGATCTTGTCCGCAGGGAGTTGGACAAGTTGATCTATATCGGACCCTTGCGGGAGGTGCCCTCCCGGCATCCTGCTTATCGCCGTTCGCCGGATGTGTCGGGCTGGGCACGCGGTACTGCCGCCTGGGATGTGTTGCACAATGCGGATTTGGCGTTTCTGGAGAAGGTCAACGATTGGTTGACGGGTGATGACAAACTCAATTCCGGGTACTCGGTCATACAGCATCGGTACCGGGAGCTTGCGGTCGATCACCCGATCACCCTGGCGATTGAACAAGGGTTGATTCTGGACGAGGAGGGCCTGGGAGAGCTGTTTCAGTCGCTTCCTGTTCACACCCGTGTGGCTATACGTGAAGCAAAAACCGATCTCGAAGTGTTTCCACAGGATATCGGTGTCGGTATATCTCAGGTGATTCCCATTATTGTGGGCGCAATCTGGCAGCGATCAGGGATACTCGCGGTCGAACAGCCCGAGCTGCATATCCACCCCGCGCTTCAGGTAGCACTGGGCGATCTCTTTGCTTCCGAGCTTGAGAACAATGATGGCATTTATCTTCTGGAAACCCATAGCGAACATCTAATGCTCCGCTTCCTGCGAAGGATACGGGAGACAGCTGACGATGAGCTGCCGCCCGGCGCTCCCACCCTGAAACCTGAGCAAGTGGCGGCGATCTACGTGCAAAGCACTGAGCACGGTGTTGAATTGACGCCTCTGCCAATCAGCGAGGAGGGCGAATTTCTTCAACGGTGGCCGGCGGGTTTTTTTGAAGAGCGTGCGGAGGAGTTGTTTTAGGTCATGTTTTACGAATATGCGCTCGAACCCCAATTACTGAATAACTGGCGTGATTTTCGATACTTCTTTGAGAATATGGGTGTATCCAAGGTGCGGTTTATATCCAGGTATCCCAAGCGCTGGAAGCGACTTGTATATGAGTCACTGAATGACTGCGGTGAAGTGGAACGCGCAAAAATCGTGGAAGCACTTGCTCGGGCAGATGAGAAGATGTTGTGCAGAGAAAGCCAATGGGATAATGGCAAGGACTGGTTGGCGAATGCCGAAGAAGAGCATGCCCGCACACCTTTCCATGCGATCATTGCGCATGACAATCCGAATGGTAATGGGGCAGTGCTTGTTGGTGATAGCCTGGATGAGCAAGAGTCACGATGGAAGATGAATTTGACATGCGATGTCCCACGTAAAGCACAAGATATGGCAGCCAGCGTTGCGACGTTGCTTCAAGCAAGTCGTGAAATCATATTTATCGATCCTCATTTTGGGCCCGAAAATAACAGGTTCCGCCGACCCCTGAGTCGTTTTCTTGAAGTAGCCTTACAGAACAGGACGACACAGTTGATACGTGTGGAGTACCATTTGGAAGCGAAATCCACAAATGCGTTCTTTGAAGAAGAGTGTAGAAAGCTTGCTGATCTTTTGCCTGCCGGCATTGAAATCAGGTTCAGACGTTGGCACGAGTTAGCAGGCAGTGAGAAACTTCATGACCGATTTATTCTGACGGAGAGAGGAGGCGTTCAGTTTTCCGTTGGCCTGGATGATGGGAATCAGGGAGAAATGACGAATGTAAACCTCCTTTCTGATGAACTCTGCAACTCAACCTGGAATAAATATCTATCCAACACTCCAGCATTTGAACTGGTTGATGAGTTTTCAATAACAGGATCTCACGCAGGATAGTGACGCTCCTGGTCGGCTGCCACAACGGCATGCATCTCGTGTAATCAGATAATCTCTGTGTTTTTGCGTCACTGCGGTAAAATTACTTAACCCGATATTTCTGCATCCAGTTAGATAGTGTTTGATAACTGGATAGGCCTACGAGTTCTGCCGCTCTGCTTTTGTTACCAGCTGTTGCATCCAAAGCCCGCCGCAGATAGTGACTGGCGACTTTCTCCAAAAGTCCAGGGAGATCGACGCCATCCTCAATTGGCCGGTTCAGGACGCCTTCATCCGCCCTGGCCGGTGTGGGAAGTTCGAGTAGCGCCTCGGCGATGTCTTGTCCAGTGATGGTTGAGCCAGTTGACCAGACAGCGGCTCTGGTCAGTGTGTTTGCCAGCTCGCGGATATTTCCTGGCCAGGTGTGGTGCTGCAACAGATTTCTTGCGGATGGCGAAAGACGCTTTTCCTCCCATGCGGGATCCGCGGCATTTTCAGCATTGAAGCGGTCGAGCAGGTGATCGACCAAGAGGGTGAAGTCACCCTTTCGTATGCGCAACGGAGGAAGCTTTATCAAGGCTACCGCGATGCGGAAGAAAAGGTCATCACGGAAGCGCCCTGCTGCAACTTCGTCAGTCAGTGTGCGATTTGTTGCAGCAATGATTCTGACATCCACCGGTATCGGGGATGTGGTGCCAACGCGCACGACGTGGCGTTCTTGCAGGACCCGGAGCAGTTTCACCTGTAGCTCCAGTGATAGTTCACCGATTTCGTCGAGAAACAGTGTTCCGCCGTCGGCGGCCTCAAAGTATCCCGCCCTGTCCGAGGTGGCGCCGGTGAATGCACCCTTTTTATGTCCGAAAAATTCAGATTCTGCGAGTTCGTGGGAGATGGCGCCGCAGTTGACCGCAATGAAGGTATTGTCTCGTCGTGGGCCGGCACGATGGATTGTACGCGCTAGCATTTCCTTACCAGTACCGCTTTCTCCTTCGATAAGTATCGGTACAGAACGCGGTGCCACCTTTTGTGCTTTATCGACGACGCGGCGCATCACCGGGCTGCGGTGAATGATGTCGGAGAACTCAGGCGCTTCTTCTAAGGCGCCGGCGCTCAGTCGTGCCAGATCCTGGTCCGCACGCCGGTAAACTTCCGGTACAAATTCGGCGGAGATGTCGAAGGGTACGTTTGCTGTGCGAACACCCTGTTGCCTGGATGATTCGATGAGTTCAGCGCCGTAGCGGGTTTTGGCAACAATAATCCATACTGCCGACATGGCAGGGGTGCCTGGGCTGGTGGAAGGTTAAGCGGGTAGTGTCCCCGTGTTTGGCAAGGAGCGCGCTGACCTTTTCGGTAACCGTTTTATAAATTTCGCCGAAGTTGGTGGGGCTGGATAGCTCGATAAGGTTGAGTTCCACAGCTGCCCTGGTGTGACCTTCAATCCAGGTCACATAGTTCGCTGATGCGGCTTTAGGGTAGTTGCTGAGCAGGACAATGAGATCGAAAGATCGTTCAGTCACGGCCTGGCCCACCGGACCCAGGCCGGCGCGCTCTTCACCTGCGGCAGCATTCAGATCGGTCTGGCCAAGCCAGCTTACAAGGATATCCATAGGTATGCTCTGAATATAAGATTGCGTATAAAGTATAAGAAAGATTGTATAAACACAAGACAATATATGTCTCGGTAGGCGCCTGCGCTTTGATTGCAACAGAGGGCAGAGCCAAAACTATATGAATATTAACAGAAAATTATGATGTTGATGGCGCCTTCATGGGTTGGCACACCAACTGCAATACCAGTGGTGAGTCCAGAAAAGGAGGTGTGTAATGCAGATAATCAAGGAAACATTATCGCGTGTGACCGCAGGTGCTGGCGCATCATTTGAAAACCTGGCCATGATCCCGCTGATATCAGTAAATGGGGGTGAGCCTGACTATCTAACACTCGATGAGGCTATGGCACGTGGAGAGGTGAGAGTTACCGAGACATCCGAGGCAGGCGATGTACCAGAACTGAGGTTGGAAAACCGGGTCGAACAGCCCGTACTGTTACTGGATGGAGAAGAGCTGGTGGGCGCCAAACAAAACCGGATACTCAACCTCACGATTCTGGCTCCGGCCAAAAGCGCCATCACAATCCCGGTGTCATGCGTCGAGGCTGGCCGCTGGTCACACTCCAGCCCCGAGTTCAGCACCAAGGGCCGCACTTTTTACGCAGCAGGTCGTGCCCGGAAGGCGGATCAAGTGACCAACTCGTTACGGATGAGCGGTACACGCTACTCGCGGCAAGGTGAGGTATGGGACGACATCGCTGCGAAGTCGAGCCGAATGGACAGCTATTCTGATACGGCAGCCATGGAGTGTCTGTACGATGACTACCAGGACCAGGTTGAGGAATACCTGAAGGCGATTGAACTGGTAGAGGGTCAGGTGGGCGCTGTGTTCGCCATAAATGGTCAAATCCGAGGTATGGAACTCTTCGACTTCGCAACAACATTTCGCAAGCTTATGCCCAAACTCCTTCGAAGCTATGCGCTGGATGCGATCGATGAACAGGGCGGTAGTGTGGGGAGCAAGCCCCAGGACATTACGCGCTTTCTGACAGCGGTCGCAGCCTCAGATGGCACCGAGCATTCGGCGGTTGGCGAAGGCGACGATATCCGAATCAGTGGTTCCGGGTTGGCCGGTGGAGCGTTGAGCGCGCGGGATCGGGTGGTTCATCTGTGTGCCTTTCAGCTGCATGAGGCGGCTTCATACGGGGAAAGCCATGGAGGCGATCTGGCGAGGTCTTCCCGGCGCATGCGGAATTATCGCCACCGAGGTAGCAGGTCGTGAGTAGGGGGGGCAATACAGTCAGCGACGAATTATTTGCGCCTGCCAGGTATTCGGGAATTTGAAAAGGACAGTTTAAATGCGCCAGAAAACTGAAAAAATCGTACTTGCCCCGACCGATCTCAGCAACTTTCTGAGTTGCAGGCATTTGTCGCGACGTGACCTCGCTGCTGCACAAGGTGTTGTCGAGCGTCCTGTTCGCTATGGGCCGGTTCTGGATGAACTCAAGGCGAGGGGGCTGGCACATGAGCAGGCCTATCTGGAGCATCTGCAGGGACAAGGCCTCAACATCGTACAAGCTGGCGATCCAGACGTGGGCAGCGAATCAGTCAAGCATGGCATGGATAAAACCATCGCCGCGATGCAGGCTGGGGCGGACATCATCTACCAGGCTACGCTGGAAGACGATTCCTGGTACGGTCGTGCCGATTTTCTGCGCAAGGTTATTGCACCTGGTAAATTTGGTAGATGGTCATACGAGGTTATCGACACAAAGCTTGCGCGTGATACGAAGGCGGGCACGATTCTACAGCTCTGTGTTTACGCGCATCTTCTGGAGAAGATACAGGGTGTACGACCGGAGCGCATGTACGTGGTGGCGCCAGGTAGTGACTTTGAGTCGTTAGAATATCGCCTTGATGACTATGCAGCCTACTTCAGGCTGTTAGAACGCGGAATAGACAGATTTATTTCAGCCCCTGATGAGACCTACCCGGAACTCGTCTCTCACTGCGATTTGTGTGCCTGGTGGAGCGAGTGCGAGAAACGTCGCCGCGGGGATGATCACCTTTGCTATGTGGCCGGGATTTCGAATGGTCAGATAAAGAATCTCCGGGCCATTGGTATAGAGCGGCTCGCCGATTTGGCCAGACTCGATGAAATTCCGGATTTCCGCCAGGGATCTAGGGAAGCCATGGCGCGTATCCGGGACCAGGCAAGGGTGCAACTTATCGGCCGGGAAGAGCGGGCCCCGTATTATGAACTGAAGGGGTCGTTCAATATGGAGCATGGCCTGGCAATGCTGCCTGTGCCTACACCCGACGACATATTCCTGGATTTCGAGGGGAATCATTTCGCCGAGCACGGTGTGCAGGAATACTTGACTGGCTATTTGTCACGAGGAGAGAACGGTCAGGAGATATATACCCCGATCTGGGCCAGAACGCTTGAGGAGGAAAAGCGAGCATTTGAGCATTTCATAGATATCGCTACTGCCACCCGGGAGCGTAACCCGGGGGCCCATATCTACCATTTCGCACCCTATGAACCAGCAGCGCTCAAGCGGCTGATGGGCCGGTATGCCACCCGAGAGGTGGAACTTGATGAATTGCTACGGGGTAGTGCATTCGTGGATCTGTACACAGTGATTCGGCGAGCACTGATCGCTGGCGTTGAGCGCTATTCCATTAAGGATCTCGAACCGTTTTTTGGATACGAACGCCAGCAGGATCTCCATGTTGCCTCAATGAGCAGGCGGCTTGTAGAACATGCAATCGAGGTGGGTGAACTCGATGTGACGTTCGACAATCATCGCCGCATCGTTGAGGACTATAACCGCGAAGATTGTGAATCTGCCCGACGGTTGCGTGACTGGTTAGAGCATCTGCGTAGTGAGGTTATTGCACAAGGAAACGAACTGCCTCGACCTATACTTCAGGAGGGAGAGGCATCAGAGTCTATCAGCAATCTGGACCGGGAATTGCAAAGGCTGCGGGATGGGTTGCTAGAGGGGATTCCTCTGGTAACAGATGAGCGTACGCCGGAGCAGCAGGCCCGCTTTTTGCTGGCCCATATGATGGAGTTCCATCGCCGGGAGAGCAAGGCGAGCTGGTGGGAGTATTTCCGCGTGCTGGCGCTGGATGAAACAGAGTATGCTGACGAGCGTCGCGTGATTACTGGTCTTACGTTCCTCGAGGTAGTGCAAGCCGGCCGCGCGCCGCTGCATCGGTACCGTTTCCCGACCCAGGAGCTCGATGCGCGGCGTGGTGATGATCTGCGTAATGTGGATGGCAATCAGTTTGGTAGAGTTATAGCGGTGAACTACTCGGATCAGACAATTGACATCAAGAAACGCATGAACACGGCGAGTATCCATCCGGATTCCCTGCTTCTGCATAATCAGGTATCAGCAAAGCCACTGCAAGAGTCACTAATGCGTTTGGGAGAGTTAGTCCTGGAGGAGGGTTTCTCCGGACGTACGCCATACAAGGCGGCGATGGAACTTCTCATGCGCCGACCGTCGCCACTGGTAAATGAACATGGTGTCCTGCAAAGAGATGGCGAGACGACGGTGGATGCGGCGTGCCGTCTGACGCTGGAGCTTGATGGTCACGTTCTGGCGATCCAGGGCCCGCCGGGCACCGGAAAGACTTATACAGCTGCTCATATGATCTGCGCACTCAAAAGAAAGGGGTTGAAGGTCGGTGTTACCGCGGTTAGTCACAAGGTTATCGTCAATTTGCTGGAAGGTGCTATGAAGGAGGCGCAAAAGCAGGGGCTGGAATTGCATGCGGTACATCGTCAGGATGGACAATACGAGGGTGACTGGGTGATTGAGCGTAAAAAAGATTATCCGGCGATTCAGCGGGGGCTCGACGACGGAAGTATCGATGTGCTGGGCGCAACGGCCTGGTGCTGGAGCCGACAAGATTTCGAGCAAAGCGTGGATGTGCTTATTGTCGACGAGGCAGGCCAGATGGCATTGAGCAATGTGCTGGCTGTTGCCCCGGCAGGCAGGAGTTTGGTGCTGCTTGGGGATCCACAGCAGCTCGAGCAACCATTACAGGGTAGTCATCCAGAAGGCAGCGAGGTATCAGCGCTCTATCACCTGCTTGATGGCGAGGAGACCATGCCAGTAGACAAAGGTCTGTTCCTCGCTGAAACCTACAGATTGCACCCAGAGATCACACAATTCACATCGGAAGTTTATTACCAGGGAAAGGTTACAGCGCGACCAGAATTGAAGCATCAGTCAATCATGATGGCGTCAGAAGGTGAAAGCCGATTTTCTGGCTCTGGGCTGCGTTACGTTCCTGTACACCACACGGGTAACCAGGCAAGGTCGCTTGAGGAGGCAGAGGCCATAGGGCAAATCATTACCGAACTTCTCGAGCATGCGAGCTGGCAGGATAAGGAGAAAAATGTATCGAAGTTAACGAAGGATGACATTCTCATTGTCGCCCCTTATAACGCCCAGGTAGCCGCATTGTCTGAGGTCTTGCCAATGATGAATGATCGTATCGGCACTGTTGATCGCTTTCAGGGCCAGGAGGCGCCCGTAGTTATTTATTCGATGACTTCCTCCAGTCCAGAGGATGCGCCCCGAGGCATGGGATTTCTATACGACCGCCATCGCTTCAATGTTGCAACTTCGCGTGCGCTGGCATTGTGCATATTGGTGGGTAACCCGGCATTATTTGAGCCGGAGTGCAGGACCCCTCAACAGATGAAGATGGCGAATGGATTCTGTCGGTATCATGAGCTAGCGGAAACTGCTCAGGTTCAAAATTAGAGGCGCAGATAACGACAGTTACGCAAATACATGATGGTCTGTGTGTTGGGACAAAAGAGCAGCTGTCGATTCTGGTTTGACTGGCATACGCTGGCCACCAAGTGAGGCGGGTGAACCAATAACGGATATTGTTTTGTTAGACGCGTTGGAAAAGGAAGGTTCAAGTAAGGTTGTAAATCGAGCTAGGGGGATAGGGTTTTCTGCTATGTTGTAAAGCTGGTTTGAATCGCCCCGAAGTTAATCTGCGCCTCCGGGCGATGCCCTTCAAAATGGGTCTCCGTAGTTAGAATCAGTGTTTTGAATGGTTGGGTTTTAAGCGCCGCGGATGTGTGGCTTTGAGGGAGAACCGGCTGTACCATTAACTGGTTCAAGACCTCGCCACTCTGGCTGGATCTTGACGATTTGAGAGTCATTCATGCTTGCTGGGATAAACATGAAATCGCTAGTATTCTGAAGTACCAGGATGGGGAACACTATCTGAGTGAAAAGCTTCTACGAGAGTCTTGCCGTAATGGCACATGGCAGTTCAGGGCAGTCGAAACGATCTTGAAGGGTAAGGATGTATATATGTTAGAAGTATCTTGTGTCTGTCGCATGAAATCATGCGTACATTAGGAGGATGAATGAGCAACCAAGAGAAAATATACAATTATGTAATGGAAAACCCATTGGGCCATGAATTCATATATTCTGATGTATCTGATATAGCAAATCGTATCCTGCATAACATTACAGGCTCTGGACGGAGCTATGCCGTTCTAAAATTCATTCAAAATTATTGCAATGCAACACTAGAAG
>Ga0114931_10011912_pt1 | contig 10220 bp, 5 predicted proteins | sample 2SBtaG_FD_89579 | JGI IMG/M metagenome (GOLD analysis project Ga0114931, IMG submission 89579) | Deep subsurface microbial communities from Kolumbo volcano to uncover new lineages of life (NeLLi) - 2SBTROV14_V59a metaG | ecosystem: Environmental > Aquatic > Marine > Volcanic | place: Kolumbo... | reverse complement strand
TCGGCGAGCGCCTTGGGCTCGAGCCCCATCATCGTCCGCCCGGCGGTATCGAAACTCGCCGTGTAGACATAGGCCAGCCCGAGGCCGGTCGCGGCCTCGACCGCGGCGCGGATTTCCTCGGGCGCCGACATGGTCTCGATCCAGATGACGTCGGCGCCAGCCTCGGCGAGCGCCGCCATCTGCTCGCGAAAAACCTCGACCGCCTGGTCATATTCCAGCTCGCCGAGCGGGACCATCAGATCCCCGGTCGGGCCGACTGAGCCGGCGACGACGACCGGCCTTGCAGCCGTTTCGGCCGTGCCGCGGGCGATGGCAACGGCCGCGCGGTTGAGCTCGCCGGTGCGCTCGTGGAGCTTATGCAGCATCAGCCGGCGGCGGTTGCAGCCGAACGTGTTGGTCAGGATAATGTCGGCCCCGGCCTCGATGAACTCGGTATGCAGCGCCGCCACCCGCTCTGGATGGTCGATGTTCCACATCTCCGGCGGGTCTCCCGAAAGCAAACCCCGGTCGAAATAGTTCGTTCCCGTTGCGCCGTCAGCGAGCAGCCAGCTTCGCTCATTCAGCAGTTCCATCAGTCCCGGCACGGTCGGCAATCCTCCGTTTAGCGTTCAGCCGGCGTTATACATGCAATCTCGGCCGGTAGCGAGCGGGCGATCGGTCGCCCCTGCTACGCTCCATCCGTGCCGATGTCGCCTGATGTCCCCTGATTGTCGCAACGGGCTCGTGACGTGGCGCGGATTCGGTGATTAGGCTGGCTGTAGTCTGAAGATGAGGGCCTCCATGTCGAAAGCGCTGATCCGCTGGGCCGAAACCGAACTCGGGGCAATCGCCGGCGAGGGGCTGGCGAAGAACGAGCGTGTGATTGCTTCACCGCAGGGGGCGCATGTACTGGTCGAGGGGTCCGGCGGATCGGCCGCACCGATCGACGTCCTCAACCTCTGCGCCAACAACTATCTCGGGCTCGCCGACCATCCCCGCCTCAAGGTCGCCGCCAAGCGGGCCATGGACGAGCGCGGCTTCGGCATGGCGTCGGTCCGCTTCATCTGCGGCACTCAGGATATCCACCGCGACCTCGAAGCCCGTCTCGCGGGCTTCTTGGGCAAAGCGGACGCGATCCTGTTTTCCTCGTGCTTCGATGCAAACGGGGCGATCTTCGAAACCTTGCTCGGACCCGAGGACGCGGTGATTTCCGACGCCCTCAACCACGCCTCGATCATCGACGGCATCCGGCTCTCGAAGGCGGCACGATACCGCTACGCCAACAACGACATGGGTGAGCTCGAGGCCCGGTTGCGCGAGGCGGCAGGCGCCCGCCACCGTCTGATCGTGACCGACGGAGTTTTCTCGATGGACGGGATCATCGCCGATCTGGCGCGGATCACCGAATTGGCTGGCGAATACGACGCCCTGGTGATGGTCGATGATTCCCACGCCGTCGGATTTATGGGCACACGCGGCGCCGGCACGCCCGAGCATCTCGGCGTCGAGGACCGGATCGATATTCTGACCGGCACCTTCGGCAAGGCGCTCGGCGGTGCGTCTGGCGGCTATATCGCCGGACCTGCCCCGCTCATCGAATTGTTGCGCCAACGCGGCCGGCCCTATCTCTTTTCCAACGCCCTCGCCCCCGCCATCGTCGCCGCGACCATTGAGGCGATCGACATGCTCGGTGAAACCGCTGAACTGCGCGAGAGGGTCCATGCCAACGCGGCATTCTTTCGAACCGCGCTCGAACGGGCGGGCTTTGAACTCGTCGCGGGCGAACACCCGATCATCCCGGTCATGATCGGTGATGCCGTCAAGGCCGGAGACTTCGCCGAGGCGCTGCTCGCGCGCGGCGTTTATGTGACGGCATTTTCCTATCCGGTAGTGCCGAGAGGCAAGGCGCGGATTCGCGTGCAGATGTCGGCGGCGCTCGCCCGTCACGACCTCGAACGTGCGGTGGCTGCGTTTTGCGATGCCGGCCGGACACTCGGACTGATCGACCAGCAACCGGAGCAAACCCAATGAGCGAGACGAACGGCAACAGGGAGAACACCGGCCGGCGCAGGACGCGCAGAGGTGGCGGGCACGACGCCAACCGGCGCGCCGACGCCGGCATTTCGCAACTCGACTGGACACTGCCGGTCAATCCCGACAAACCGACCGAACCGCTCGACGAAGAGGGCGTCGCCGCAATCCACGATGCCGCAATGCGGGTCCTCGAGGAAATCGGCATCGATTTCCTGAACGACGAGGCAAAAGCCGTCCTGAAGGCAGCGGGCTGCGACGTCGAGGAGGGCTCGCCGACGGTCAGAATGGACCGCGCCTTCGTCATGGAGCAGGTCGCCAAGGCACCGTCGACGTTCACGATCACACCGCGCAATCCCGCTCGCCGGATTTCCATTGGTGGCAGGAATATCGTCTTCGGAAATGTCTCAAGCCCGCCCAACTGCTCCGATCTGGACCGTGGGCGCCGGGTCGGCGACCGCGAGAGCTTTCGCGACCTGCTGAAGCTTTCGCAATACTTCAACTGCATCCACTTCACCGGCGGTTACCCGGTCGAGCCGGTCGATCTGCACGCCTCGATCCGCCACCTCGACGGCCTCTATGACAAGCTCACCCTGACCGATAAGGTCTGCCACGCCTATTCGCTCGGCAAGGAGCGGGTCGAGGACGGCATGGAGATGGTGCGAATCGCGGCCGGGCTCAGCCACGAGGAATTCGATGCCGCCCCGCGGATGTACACCAACATCAATTCATCCTCACCATTGAAGCACGACTACCCGATGCTCGATGGCGCCATGCGTCTCGCCAAGCGCGGCCAGCCGGTCGTCGTCACGCCATTCACGCTCGCCGGCGCCATGGCTCCGGTGACGCTGCCGGGCGCGGTCGTCCAGCAAACCGCTGAAGGGCTCGCCGCGATCGCGCTTTTGCAGGCCGTTCGCCCCGGCGCCCCGGTGGTTTACGGCACCTTCACCTCCAACGTGGACATGAAGTCGGGCGCCCCCGCATTTGGCACCCCGGAGTACATGCGGGCGACGCAGATGTCGGGCCAGATGGCGCGGTTCTATAATCTTCCCGTCAGGGCATCGAATGCCTGCGCCGCCAACGCCCCCGACGCCCAGGCCGCCTGGGAGAGCGCCTTTTCGCTCTGGGCCTGCGTCTCGGCGGGGATCAACAAAGTCTACCATGCGGCCGGCTGGCTCGAGGGCGGGCTCTGCGCGTCCTATGAAAAGTTCGTCATGGACTGCGAGACCCTGCAGCAGATGATCCGCTATCTCGAGCGAGTACCGGTCACTGAGGACGATCTCGCCATCGATGCCATCAAGGAAGTCGGTCCGCACGGCCATTTCTTCGGCGCCGCGCACACCCAGGCGCGCTACGAGACCGCCTTTTATCAGCCGTTCCTGTCTGATTGGCGCAACTATGAAACCTGGGAGGAGGCCGGAGCCCCCCAGGCCCCCGAGCACGCCAATCGGATCTGGAAGCAAATCCTCGCCGAGTTCGAAGCACCAAAGCTCGACCCGGCAATCGTCGAGGAACTGGAAGCCTTCGTTGCCAGGCGCAAGAAAGAGGGCGGCGCACCGACGGATTTTTGAAACGGTTCGGAAGGATTCAGAGCAAAGGGACAAGAATGGACAACGACCGGCACGGCGCCAGGCACACCCCGAAGATTGATCCCGCGCGACGCCCGGTGCGCCATCCGATCGGCGCGGTCGATGTCGCCGATCCCGGCAATCCGGGGCGTGCCGAGTGGGCCGCCGCCGGTCTCGAAGCACCCGACATGGATGTCGTTCGGCGCTACCGCCTCGCCCGCATCCGCGAGCAACTGAAAGCCCGCGATTTCGCCGCTGGGCTCCTCTACGATCCCTTGAACATCCGCTATGCGACCGATACTTCGAACATGCAGGTCTGGTGCATGCACAATCCGGTGCGCTACTGCTTCATCGCCACCGAGGGCCCGGTCATCCTGTTCGACTTCCACGGCTGCGGCCATCTCTCGGCCGACTTCCCGCTGGTCGATGAAACCCGGCCCGGTCTGAGTTGGTTCTATTTCGGTGCCGGCCCGAGGGAGCGCGAGCGGGCCAAACTCTGGGCGGCGGAAATCGCCGATCTGGTGCGGGCGCACGGTGGCGGCAACACCCGGCTCGCCATCGACAAGTGCGACCAGGACGGCGTCAGCGCACTCGAGGACCAGGGCATCAACTGCCATTCGAGCCAGGAATTCACCGAGGAAGCCCGCAAGATCAAGCACCCGGAAGAAGTAAAGGCCATGCGCCGCGCCATCCAGACGACCGAGGTGGCGATGGCCGGAATGTGGCGCGCCCTCGAGCCAGGAATCACCGAGAACCAGCTCTGGTCGATCCTGCACCAGGTGAACATCGCCCGCGGCGGCGAGTGGATCGAGACCCGGCTGCTCGCATCGGGCCCACGCACCAACCCGTGGTTCCAGGAATGCTCCGACCGGGTCATAGAGGCTGGCGACATCGTCAGCTTCGACACCGACCTGATCGGCCCCTACGGCTATTGCGCCGACCTCTCGCGGGCCTGGGTGACCCCTGGCAAATCGCCGTCAAACGAGCAGATCGCCCTGCACGCCATGGCGATGGAGCAGCTCGGCCACAATATGGAATTGCTGAAACCCGGCATGGGGTTCATCGAATTCGCCGAAAAGAGCTACGTCCTGCCGGAGGACTATTATCCCAATCGCTACAGCGCCATCATCCACGGCGTCGGCCTCTGCGACGAATACCCCGCCGTCGGCTATCCGGGCGACGAGAAGAAAGCCGGGTACGACGGCACCTTCGAGCCCGGCATGTGCATCTGCTTCGAGAGCTACATCGGCCGCACGGGCGGGCGCGAAGGCGTGAAACTCGAGCAGCAGACACTGGTGACGGAGACGGGCATCGAGCGGTTGGACGGCTTCACGATGAGCCTGACCGGGGAGTAGGGCACGTTCAGCGAAAGTAATGACTCATTGGACACGCACCCCGTCATCCCGGATGCTCCGCAGCACCACTTCGCCCCTCCACCCCGTCATCCCGGAGGCTCCGCAGCATCACTTCGCCGCCCACCCGTCCTCCCGGATGCTCCGCAGCATCACTTCGATGATGCGGTGCTGATCCGGGACCGGATGCACGCGGGCGGCTTACGTGGTTGCAAGATCCCGTGTCTGCGGCGCAACATAAAGGATGTTGCACCGCGCACGGGATGACGGGGTTGATGATTTCGTATGGGTCGTTACTTTCGCTGCTTGGTATAAAACGTTGGCCGGCGCCCGGACAATCGTTATGACATTGCCCGACAAAGAGGATGATGCGGCGATCTTCTGCATTCCTGCAAGCACATATAGTAGGAACTCGTCTCCCATTTCACGGTCTTGGAAATGTCTTGGAGACATAGCGCCAGTTCATGAGAATTCATGGATTGGCACTTACGCCGTCGAGCGTCCACCATCACCAGATTCGCATTATGGTCCCGCTCGCAAAGTGATTTACATTTACTTTCTATAACATTATTGAAATGCGCTGTTTGTTTCTCTGATTGTCTTAACGCAAAAGTCGTATTCAAGTTTAGACCGGGCATAACCTGTGTATTCTGAGCTTGCTCAAACAAGGGAGCGAGTAATACCACGGTTATTTCTGCGGTTCCAGCGGCAATTACAAAAACAAAAGCCGCCATCGCATTCATGATCTGCATGGCAATTCTCTTCGCTTAGCGCCCATTAGTCAAACGCTCGAATAGCCACGTCAACCGCGCTCCGTCTCGGCAACCACCCGCAACCGCTGCTCGCCAAGCCCCTCTATGCCGAGGCGCATGTCATCGCCCGGCCGGAGATAGCGGGGCGGCGTCCGGCCGAGGCCGACACCGGGCGGCGTTCCGGTGGCGATCAGGTCGCCCGCCAGCAGCACCATATGGCGGCTCATGTAGGCGACGATCTCGGCGACGCTGAAAATCATCGTCGCGGTATTGCCCGACTGCATGCGCACGCCGTTGACATCGAGCCAGAGATCGAGCGCCTGGGGGTCGCCGACCTCGTCGGTCGTGACCAGCCACGGCCCGACCGGCCCGAAGGTCGGTGCAGACTTGCCCTTGGTCCACTGGCCGGTCCCGGCAAGCTGAAAATCGCGCTCGGACACATCGTTGACGATTGCAAACCCGGCCACGCAATCGAGCGCCCGATGCACCGGCACCCGATAGGTCTCCCGGCCGATGACGATGCCGAGTTCGACCTCCCAATCGACCTTTGTCGCGCCAGGCGGAATCCGAACGTCGTCGCCGGGCCCCGAAATCGCGCTGGTCGCCTTGTTGAAGAGCACGGGCTCGTCCGGCACCTCCATGCCGGCTTCCCTGGCGTGATCGTGATAATTGAGACCGATGGCATGAAAATTCCCCGGCCGCGTGATCGGCGCCCCGATCCGCCCGCCCGGTTCGACGACAGGCAGGCCGGACGGATCGATCGCCGCCAGCCGGCCGAGCGTCTCCGCCCCGAGCATCGCCGGCCCGATATCGTCGATTTCACCCGAAAGGTCGCGCAAGTCACCGGCGCCATCGATCAGCCCCGGCCGCTCGGCACCCAACTCTCCGTAACGAACGAGCTTCACGCCAGAACCTCCCGGTATAGCCGCCAATTGTTCTCCCAAGATGCAAATATATCTTGGTCCGGGTCGGCGTCAATTGTGAAGACCATGACCGCCAGGGCAATCGGGTGAACCACTTATACGCGAGGTTCAACGGTTCAGAACACGCTCGACGGAGCGCAGGCTGCGCGCCGCTTGAGCGCCAAGACAAAGACAGGGCAATCGGCCTTCACCCGATTGCCCTGCCATGGCCGCACCGGCGAAACTCAGGCCGCCGCCTCGATCCGCTCCAATGCGGTCGTAAGTTTCGCGGCGACGGCTTCGGCGTCCGCCTTGCGCTCACGTTGCTCGGCGACGACGTGGCCGGGTGCCTTGGCGATGAACTGATCGTTGGCGAGTTTTTTGGCCAGCTTGGCGGCCTCCCCACGGGCTTTTTCGATCTCGCGTTCGAGGCGGGCTTTTTCGGCCTCGAGATCGATGATCCCGGCGAGCGGCAGGGCCAGTGTGGCATCGCCCAGGATGATCTGGATCGCACCCTCGGGCGTTTCATGGGCGGGCTCGAAATCCTCCAGGCGTGCTAGGCGCTTGATGGTATTGCCGTGGCACGCGGCACGCCTGCTATCCTGCTCTCCGGCGCCAACGAGCACGAGCGGGACCCGTGCACCGAGCGGCACGTTCATCTCCGATCGCACCGAGCGGACTTCGGATATGAGCCGGATCACCCAATCGATTTCGGCGCTCGCCGCCTCATCGCGTAGCGCCACATCGGGCGTTGGCCAGTCGGACAGGATCAGCGCCGTTTGACGGGGCTCGCTGTGCTCGGCCATCCGGGCCCAAAGCTCCTCGGTCATGAACGGCATGAACGGGTGCAGGAGCGCCAGAACCTGATCGAGCACCCAGGCCGTCATCGCCCGGGTTTCGGTCTTGGCGGCCTCGTCGGCTCCGGTCAGCACGGGTTTGACGAGCTCCAGATACCAGTCGCAGAAAACCCCCCAGGTGAACTGATAGAGGGCGCCCGCCGCCTCGTTGTAGCGGTGCTGCTCGATGCCGTCGGTGACCGCCTCGGCCGCGTCGACGACCGCCCCGGCGATCCAGCGGTTGACGGTCTCGCGCGCATTGATGGGATCGAAGCCGGGCACAGGCACGCACTCGTTCATTTCCGCGAACCGGGCTGCGTTCCAGAGCTTTGTCGCGAAATTCCGGTAACCCTCGACCCGCGACGTGGCGAGCTTGATGTCGCGGCCCTGGGCGGCCATGGCGGCGAGGGTGAAGCGCAGGGCGTCGGCGCCGTATTTGTCGATCAGCTCCAGGGGGTCCATGACGTTGCCCTTGGACTTCGACATCTTCTGGCCCTTCTCGTCACGAACGAGGGCGTGGATGTAGACGGTGTGGAAGGGCACCTCGTCCATGAAATGGAGGCCCAACATCATCATCCGGGCGACCCAGAAGAAGATGATGTCGAATCCGGTGACCAGAACGTCGGTCGGATAATAGCGCGCGAGTTCCGGGGTTTCGTCCGGCCAGCCGAGGGTCGAAAAGGCCCAGAGCGCGGAGGAAAACCAGGTGTCGAGGACGTCCGGGTCGCGGCTCAGTTCAAAAGCCTTCTCGCCGTAATGCTTGCTTGCAAGCCTATTTGCGGCTTTTTCGTCCTCGGCGACGAAAATTTCTCCGTCCGGTCCGTACCAGGCCGGGATCTGGTGACCCCACCAGAGCTGGCGCGAGATGCACCAGGGCTGGATATTGCGCATCCACTCGAAATAGGTCTTTTCCCAATTCTTGGGGACGAATTTCGTCCGCCCGTCTTCGATCGCCTCGATGGCCGGACCGGCCAGCGTCTCGGCGTCGACGTACCACTGGTCCGTCAGCCACGGTTCTATGGTGACGCCCGAGCGATCGCCGAACGGAACCGTATGGTCGTGCTCCTCGATTTTTTCGACCAACCCCAACGCCTCCAGGTCGGCGACGACGACCTTGCGGGCCTCGAAGCGATCGAGGCCGCGATATTTCTCCGGCGCGTTGTCGTTGATCCGGGCGTGTTCATCGAAAATGTTGATCCGTTCGAGATCGTGCCGCCGCCCAACCTCGAAATCATTAAAATCGTGCGCCGGAGTGATCTTGACCGCGCCCGACCCTTGTTCCGGATCGGCGTACTCGTCGGCGATGATCGGAATTTCGCGCCCGACCAGAGGCAGCACGCAGGTCTTGCCGATCAGGCCCTTGTAGCGCGCATCGTCCGGATGGACGGCGACCGCCGTATCGCCAAGCATGGTCTCGGGCCGGGTCGTAGCTACGGTGATGTGCTTGCGCTTTCCGCGCGCGCCCTTGATCGGATACCTGAAATGCCAGAGATGGCCCTTGGTTTCGGTCTGGACGACCTCGAGATCCGAAATCGCCGTCAGAAGTTTCGGGTCCCAGTTGACGAGGCGCTTGTCCTTGTAGATGAGGCCGGCGCGGTGCAACTCGACGAACACCTTGACGACGGCCCGGCTCAGCCCCTCGTCCATGGTGAAGCGCTCGCGCGACCAGTCGCACGACGCCCCGAGACGCTTCAACTGGTTGACGATCGTTCCGCCCGACTCTTCCTTCCACCGCCAAACCCGCTCGACGAACGCCTCGCGACCCATATCGCGACGATCCGGCTCGCCATTGGCCGCGAGCTGGCGCTCGACGACCATCTGTGTGGCGATACCGGCATGGTCCATGCCGGGCTGCCAGAGCACATCCTTGCCGCGCATCCGCTCGAAGCGAATGAGGACGTCCTGCAGCGTGTTGTTGAGGGCGTGGCCCATATGCAGGGAGCCGGTGACGTTCGGCGGCGGAATGACGATGGTGAACGTCTCGGCCCCCGCCGCCAGCCGCTCCGGCCGTCCCGAGGCGAAGGCGCCACTGGTCTCCCAATCCCGATAAATCCGCCGCTCGAGTTCGGACGGCTCATAGGTTTTTTCAAGCATGACTTGTTCGTTGAGAATGTGTTGGCCTCAGGCACCGGTGGTTGATAGCCCACCTGCCGTCACTGTCAACCGGCTGAGAAACCTGTAGCGGGCCAATATGGGGCCCAATCGCACTGGCGACGCGAGCCCCTGATCCCGGCCGAGGCCGGGTTCAGGCCGCGAGGCGAGGCGAAACCCCATGTCGCCAACCGGAAATGCCGGCTAGTGCATCGACCCAAACGCTTGATTCCAAAGCGTTTGGAAAAGTTGATGCATAAACAAAAGCCTAGTGCACCGACAGGGTGAACCGTCTGAATGAGTCGGTGCACTAGCTCTCGTTCGAATCGTCGTCGGCAGTGGGCTTTCGCGCAATCTCACCGAGAGTCTTTTCGACGATACCCGGCATGTTCTCGTCGAGCCAGTCCCGCAGCATGGGCCTCAACAGACCCGAAACCGTATCCTCCAGGCTGGCCGATCCGGGCTCTGATCCCTCGCTCACCGTTTCGGCCGGGCCGGCCCCGGCCGGCGCGCCTTCCGGCTCGGGCTCGGAGACCGGACCGGGCTCTGTCCCCGGCTCCTCCGCCGGACTCTGCGGTTCGGCGAGGCCATCGTCGCTCACCAGCGCCGCCGGAGGCAGATCCAAAGGCGCCTCTCCGGGGCCTTCGACCGGCGATGCAAGCTCGATCGGCTCGGGCGGAATTTCGACCGGCGCGGTCAGTTCCACTGG
>Ga0114931_10011911_pt1 | contig 10221 bp, 6 predicted proteins | sample 2SBtaG_FD_89579 | JGI IMG/M metagenome (GOLD analysis project Ga0114931, IMG submission 89579) | Deep subsurface microbial communities from Kolumbo volcano to uncover new lineages of life (NeLLi) - 2SBTROV14_V59a metaG | ecosystem: Environmental > Aquatic > Marine > Volcanic | place: Kolumbo... | reverse complement strand
CCCGAAGGCGTTCGCTTGTTTTTCGAACCGGTTGAGGAACTCAAGCAGTTGCGCGGAAACCATGTCCGGCGGCAGGGTGTCGCGCTCGATGGTCAGCAGAGCTGCCCTATTGGATTGTCAGGCCCGCTGCTGGATGTCGAGGCGAGCTTCGATCCGGGCCAGGCCCAGGCGGTTGGCATCGCTGTGTGCGGCCACCAGGTGGAGTACTCCAGCGCCGACCGGCAACTTACCGCACTGGGCAAGTCGGCTCCCTTAAGGCCCATCGATGGCCGGATCCAACTGCGAATACTCGTCGATCGCACCTCGATCGAGGTGTTTGCCAACCGCGGGCGCGTACAAATGGCCAGTTGTTTCCTGCCGGATGCCGACCACAGGGGCCTTGCCGTTTATGCCTCCGGCGGCCATGCGATCGCCACCCAGGTGGATGCCTGGGAGCTGCGCTCCGCCTGGCACCGCACCTCAAGTCCCGCCCACCTCAAGTCCCCCAGATAAACGTTTTCCCCTGCAAGGAACCCCAGCCGATGTCCCCCATTCCGATGACTGGTCAAGAGCGGGTCCGTGATGCGATGAATCTGCAAAAAGCGGACCGTGTGCCCGTCTTCTGCCAGCTTGCCACGGGGCATTATTTTTTATATTCCGGCCTCCAACCACTCGACATCTGGTTGCGCAGTGAGGGCTTCGCCGACGCGTTAGTCGCCCTGCAGCGCCGCTACCGATTCGATGGCATTCTGGTGAACTTGCCGGGTCGCGATCCGGAATTTGAAAAACAGATCGAACGGATCGATCGCCATCAGGCCGATCGGGAAACATGGATACGTTGGCGGAACGGCAATTACACGCGTGTGCCTGACGATGACAATCCGCATTATTTCCAAAGCGATGGAACGCGATACTTTCCCTCGTTCGACGAAGTCGACCCGGAGGCATTGTGGTACGTCGAACCTTGGGACTTGACGGATATTACCTATCCTTACACCTGGTCCTTTGAGAAAGAGCCACGTCCGTTTGACGATTTTTTCCCCTCCTATCAGGAGGACACGATTCGCCTGGTCAAAGAAAAAGTGGCCGGCAGCGTCTCCGTGCACAGCGAGATCTTCAGCCCTTTTTCGCAGTTTCTCGAATTGCTGAATTACGAATATGCGCTGATGGGTCTGCTTGATGATCCAGGAAAGTCCCATGCCATGCTCGAAAGGCTGACGCTCGGTGCCATCGATCTGGGCAAACGCCAGGCCGCCGCGGGCGTCGACGCGGTGCTGATTTCGTCGGCTTTTGCCGGTGGCGGCTTGATATCGCGGAATGATTATGAGATCTTTGTGCTGCCATACGAGAAAAAGCTCATCGATGAAATCCACGCCGAATATCCAAATGTAAAAATCTACACCCACACCTGCGGCGCGATCGGCGACCGGCTGGACTTGATGCTCCGCACGGGGTCGGAGGGGATCGACACACTCGATCCGCCGCCCTTGGGCACGGTGGAGTTGGAAGAGGCGATTCCCACGCTCCAAGGCAAAGCGTTTATCAAAGGAAATATCGACCCGGTCCATACCCTGCTCTACGGCAATGAACAGACCGTTCGAGAAGCAGTGGCCGAGCGGCTGCGAATTGCCAAGCCGGGCGGCGGCTACATATTAAGCACGGCCTGTTCGGTTGCACCGGCGGTCAAACCCGAACTGATCGAGACCATGAGCGCTCTGACCCACGAATTGGGCCGCTACGACTGAGCAGCGTGTTACTGGATCGAAACGTCCTCCAAGGAGACCGTGGTGCCTGGCGAAAACGAAGCACTGGCCCAGTTAAGCAGCCGCAAAACGCTGTGGTCGATAAGCGATACATCACCGCCTCTCAGCCGTGGCTCCACATGCAGGTTTGCGCCTCCGGCGATCGAAGCAAACGCGCTGCCGGCATATCAAGCTGGCTACAGAAGCCAACATCAATAACCATGAAGTGGGTTCGGGCACGGTCTTGCTGGCGGCAACGATAGTGGAGCCGGTGAAATCGAGTTGCCATAGGAGAAAATCCGCGCCATCGACAACGAGGTCTCCGTTGGCGTCGCCCTGCATGTGGGTGGCACTATCAGCCAGACCGTAGTTGGCTTCCCAGGCGGCTAAATCTACCTCGTTGACGTCTCCGTCTTCGTTGAAGTCGCCGGGCAGATTGACCGCGGCAGTGAAGAGCACGACGTCGTTACCGTCACCACCGTCGTAGTCAATAAACAGGTCGACGCCGCCGAAGTTGCCCACCAGCCCGCCATCTGCCAGTCCCGCGAACATTCCCGACTGCGTGCCGGTGATGTCGACGATCTGGAACGACTCGCCGCCGGTGAGTGAAAAACCTGGATCGACGGAAACGTTCAACGCACCGGCCAATGTAACATTGCCGCCAATCGAGAGCGCGTCGAACTGGCTGGGTAGCAAACCTTCAATTCGAATGTATAGCGCATCGCCCGAGGCCATCGCGAAATCGCTGCTCACGGAGTTTGAGCCCACCAGCGTGCCGGCGCCGGCGGCGGAGCTCTTGACACTACCCACGATGCTGGAGTTGATCAGGTTCAGTTGGCCGTCGTTCGTCAAGCCGGCAGGGAACTCGATCGTGCTGTTGATGGCGTTGATCTGTCCACCCACGTTGTTCGTGGTTGCCGCCGTGAAGGAGAGCACGTCGTTAATCACGTCGATCGTTCCGCCGGCGCTATTGTTGACTTCGGCCTCAATCGTCCCGGTGCCACTAAGCTCGCCACGGTTATCGATAACACCCGGGCCCGTGATGGTTGATCCACCGGGAAAGAGTTCGATTCGCCCAGTGTTGATGTAACCCTCGGCGGGAACGATGGCCTGGCCACCCTGTTGAACGCGAATGTTGCGATGCACGAGCTCCAGCCGGCGATTCGCGTCGCTCAGATCCGTGACCTGTCCCAACGTGAGTGACTGTCCTGAAGGAATGGTCGTCATCTGTGGGCTGACGGAGATGAGGCCGCGCGAAAGGGCGTAGCACTGCTCTGGGCTAATGGGTACGCACCCTCCTTCCACGTTGATGTTTGATGTGTCGATCGAAGCGGTACTCGTCTGTCCGACGACGAAATCAAACAACTGATTGAGCCCAAATACGGCAACGCGTCCGCCGCCTCCACGACTATTTTGAATAGTATCAAAAGGCGCTGCCCAAAACGCGCGGGCGTCAACCGAACCGAGCAAGTCAACGGACTGCCCTTGGATACGGATGCCACCGCCGCTGCCGGCTCCGCCCCCCAGATCAAAACCCGCGCTGAAAAGTGCCTCGGTTGAGCCACCGGCCGCGATCAAGCTACCGCTGGCCCCCAGGGTGACACCGCCCCGTGCCGAAATCTCCAGCGCTCCGCCTCCCGCCGCGCCGCCGAGTGCGAAAGAATCCGCTGACCCGCCCCCGCTGCCGCCCTGGAGTGGTCCGTCCACCAAATCGCCATACGCGGGCCCTCCAACCGGCTGCGAATTCCGATAGCCTGGTCCTCCAAATCCGCCGCTGTTGCCGACGAGCAAAGCCCCCGACCCTCCACCCGGGCCCTCACCATCTTCGCCTGGCAGACCGTCAGCGGCAAACCCGCCGTTAAAACCGCCGGCCCTGCCGACACCGGCCGGCGCCGGGTCACCGAGCACAGCCGGAGCGGGCACATTTTCGCCGCTAAGATCGATCGTCGTGTCGATCATCACATTGCCGTGTGACAGCAGCGCCAGCGCCCGCGTTCCGGTCACCGTGAGGTTGGCGCTCGATGGCAGATCTATTTCGTCAAACGTAAAGACGGCGATCTCCGGAATACCCATCGAACCGGGCACCCACACTCCGCCCAAGTAATCGGCGGTTCCGTTCTGATCATCCGCTACACCGGTAAACAACGGCGCGCCCGGGGCGGTGTCGTCGACGATCGTCACGGTGTTGGTGTCGATTGTATAATTGCCCGCCGACAAGCTAAGCGCTCCAAGCGACGAAAAATCTTGCGGTTTGAGGGGTTGCCCACTGGCACTCGTGTAGATGACTAACAAAAGACAAGACGTCGCGATGAGGACGCTTGTGGCACCCAGTTGGCGATGGCAAATTCGCCGCGCATTGTGGAGGATCATTGCAAAACACTCAATCGAGACGGGATCTACACCCGAAGACTGACAGACGGCTTAACCCGGGATTCTCCATTTGGGTCTCGTACCGCTGACTCGACCACACGACCGAGCTACGCACTCACCATATTCTAAGCAATCTTCGAGCCGTATACAAGTTTTTCTCCTGGAACTCATGACCGTATAGTACCTGGCGCGCATCGGTCACGCTCGCTTAGCCCTCAGCCACTTGACGATCCCTAACACGTACGGGGCGCAAGCCGTCAGTGCAACCACGAGCGGGTCCCACGCTTGCCATAACTCCTAGCAGCAGCGAACTTGGCTCAGGGATACTTGCGACGCGAAAACCAACGCCGATGCTCTCGCCCGTCGGGCTGCTGAAGCTCCGGAGCGACGACGACAAGACGCCGGAGTTGTCGACCCAACCGCCCCCGCGACCGCCGCGAGCAGACGAACCCGAGTCGTTCACCAAGTCAAAATCGGTCTCCTCCCATTCAACAACATTGCCGCCCTGACCCATCGTACCATAAGGGCTTAAGCCGCCCGCTTGCGTGATGTCTGTGGGTCCCGTGGCAAACAATTGGCCGTAGACGGCCGTGTTCGCTGCCGTACCGCTCGCTACAGCCGTGGGCGCACTGTTGCTGCCCGTAGGGTAGTCGAAATAGACTCCGCTGTTCGGGTCATAGTAAGCCGCCTTGTACCACTCGTCGACGCTTGGCAGAAGAACCCATACGACATCCAGAGCACAACCGCGAACAAGGTTAGCTGGACGGCCTCTGGTTCGGGCACCGACCGCGAGGCTGCCAGCAATGGTGCGCCGCTGCCGAACTGCTGCTGCCAGGTGAGGAAATCGAAGCCGTCGCTGTCGCCATCACCATCGGCATCGGAGTTGGCGTTTGGGCCGAAATCCCCCTGCCATTGAGTCAGATCGTCAGCGTCGACATCACCATCCAGGTCGAAGTCGGCAGTGAATGCAGATAGAAAATCGCTGAGCACGATCATGGATGGATCGAACGCGCTGCCGGGACCATAATGAACAAGGAAGGAACCCGCGCCATCGACCGTATCGAGACGCTGGCCACTGGTGATGTTGGCAAAGACTCCCGCGATGCCGCTCAGCGCGCTGAGCACAGTGAACGTGTCACTGCTACCGGGGAAATAATTGTTGGCCAGGCTCAATTGGAGTTCACCACCCAGCAGCGCCACGCCCGTGACGCTGACCTGATCGTATTGGCTGACGGGAAGCAGGCCGCCGATCTCGATTTCCAATACCGCGCCTGCTTGCTGAGTATATTTGCCATCGATGGTGGTGAGGCCAATCTCTTGGCCGATGGATGCCTTGCCTGGAGCCAGCCTGCCTCCCTGGTTGACGATATCATCCTGAGACATCTCCGCATGCAATATGCCGGCAGTCCAATTGAACTGCCCCCCCTGCAAATCGATCGTTTGCACCGTGAGCGCGCCGCCCGTCAGCTGCAGCAAATCATTTGTATGAACGACCAGGCTGGTCTCGACATTGACGGCTCCACCGGACTGAATGTTGAGCGTGGCGTCACCGCCGATGCCGGCCAGCGCGCCTCCACCAACCGACAATCCACCGTTGATGGTCCACGCCGCGCCGGCGCCGCCGACCGTGACGACCCCCTGGGAATTCGTATCCGCGGCAATGAAACCGGCTGCGCTGAACACCTGACCGCCGGCAAGGATGTTGAGTTGACCCGAGCCGGACGAACCAATCGAAAGTGTGCCGCTGTTGTTCCAGGTCGAGCCGCCGCCGCTAACTGTTACCGTTCCCGAAGACGCGGAAGTGACTCCGAGCTGGCCAACATTGCCCGAAAGCGTAGCGCCGGAGCCGATGGTCAATGCGCCGGTTCCATCGGCGCCAATATCAACTTTTCCCGTCACCGTGCCGGCGGCCGCCATGGAGAGCCCGACCGTGCCTTGTTGCTGCGCATCGCCTACGATCAAATCCACCCCGACATCGAATGTGGAACCCGCACCGTCGATCGTGAACGTGTCGGAGCTGGCCAAGTCCCCACCTACCGTCAGCGTGCCGGTGACGGCCAGGTCGGCGCCAGAGAAAAATTCAAACGTGCCGTTGGCGCGGATCTCTTGATTACCGGCAACCGAAACGAATCCGCCGTTGGTGGCCGTAACTTTCCCCCCCACGGGCAGGAAAATGGGATTCGATTCATTCACCGAGGTGATCGTGCCGCCGTCAACCAGCAGACCACCGAGTGCGGCGAACTGTGTGCTTTCCAATTGGATCGTGCCGGTCGGGAGGACCGTGGTCCTCCCGGTGATCGAGGCGATCGCCTGCTTCATATCGAGCAGTCCCGTGCCGTTTGTCGCGTGTCCGATCGTCAAGTCCAAATCGACGTCGACCCGTGGCGTGGCAGTGCCCGCGCCGTCCAGCATCAGCGTAGCGTTGCTGCCGGCGCCGCTGCCGTTATTGCCGATATTCAGCGACATGACCTCCAGCCTGGAGCCGCTTCGGAAGTCGAACGACATGCCGTCGATCACATTCACCTGCTGCTCCAAGTCGACGATGGAACCGGTTTTTGCCAGCATCGTGGTATTCGCCCCAAAACTGGCGCTGGTCCTGTTGAGCAGGCGAAGTACCGAGTTATCCAGCGAGACATTGCCGTCAAACTGAATGTCGCCCCCACCGGAACCATTGATTTGGCTGCCGCTGAACATCGTTGTGTCCCCCTCGACCTGGGCCTCGCCATGATTCAAGGTCAACGTGCCGAAGCTAAGAAGCAGCAATTGGTCGGTTTGAAAGGCGGTGCCGCCAACGCGGGGATCGACGGTAATCCTCGCACCGCCCGCAATCGACGTATTGGCCAGACCGGCGTTATCGACCTGGAGCTGGAAGCCATTCGTAAACAAACCGATACCATTGCCAACAATCAAGCCATTGATTGGAGCGGTATTGCCATAGAGTTGCACGGTGTCATTCGCGGGCGATGAGAGTACGGCCGTGTCGCTATCTGCCGGCACACGAGGCAGCGGAGTAATTTGGCCCATAAACTTCCAGTTGTTCACGATGTTCCAGCTGTCGTTCAAGTTGCCAGTCCAGAAATTGTCGATGGCCTGTGTTAATTCGGGTTGGCCTAACCCCAGCAGTAAGGCCCAAAGGGCCAGGAAAAATCGATCGAATCGCATACTGGGAAGCCGCATGGTGAGATCCTGTGTCGTTGAGTCGTAGGAAGAACGGCCAGGCTGCCGAAGCTCATCATCGAGCAGCCCGGTTCCAGCATGAGCGCCGCCAATCCGGGGTTCGGGTGTTGCTAAAGAAACATCAGCGCTTCGCGGAAAAGACCGTCCGCCGCGGCGACGAACAGCGCCTTGCATGGAACACCCACCAGGGGTGCTGCCAGCCATGTTATCGCCACGCGTTATCATCGTTGCTCACCCCCACGGGCCCGCATCCCACGGGACCCACCGATGCTGCATGGCGGTTGAGCAGAAGCTATTAGAATCAAAAGCAGCGCGGTTGTCAAGCTTTGTGTCCAGTCCATCATTGCCTTTCCAGGCCAGCAATGGCACCAGAGCAAGTTGATTGATAAGAGGGTTGAATAGTAACAAGATCGTGAATTTGAAGTCGGTGGAGAAAATGCTTGCCGTCAAAAAGTCTTGATTACCAAGTGTGGCAAAAATTCTATTCGTGTTGCAGCCAGGATGCAGGTAGTGCAGCATCCTCGTAAGTCTTTGCTCTATAACACTTTCAGTGGTTCCCAATTGTCGCTCAGCCCAACGTGGGCCAGGGCGATAAGCCGCCCGGGAACCGACGTTTTTAGCTGCTGGCATGCCGCCGGGTCGGCTTCATCGGCCATTCTTGGAACTACTGACTTTGTAAAGCATGCGCGGCCATCGCAATGCCTGAAACAAAGTCAGAGCAAACAAGGCTCGGGCCGGTTGGCCAAAGTCGCCGGTCTGGCCGATACGGCCGCTGGGACATTGCTGGGGGATGCCAATGTGCTGGTCACCGAAAGGGGCGATCTGGTGACCATACCACCAGCAGACTGTCCATATCGAATTCAGGTAATTCGAGAAAGTCCCCTTCAGGAGTGAAGGCCCCACATGAAACAAGAGAATGGATATGAGGATGGCATTCTAGCATTCTAACATTCCATCATTCCCATATTCCTACATCTTCATTTCACGCTGCCAGAAATCGGCCAGTTATGTCAAGCCCACCCTAAGGCGAGCGGTGGATAGGAATTTACCAGCACGCAGCGCAAGCAAGTGGGTTTTACACACATTCGCTTGCGCTGATCGAAAGGGCCTCCATCCAGTGGCCCCATGCGAAGATTCGCGCCGCCTTGGGTGGGGCAGGGATTCGCCGGATCGTAATCGTAGCTGAGGGTCCCATCGCGGACCTGCTCCAGGTCGGCTGTCATGCTTCCTGGAGGGTTGGAGTTTGCACCCGTTGTCAGCCCTTTTCCCACGAGCCCTTCTCCCCTGCCAGGCGTTCACCATCGTTAACGCCGACAATCTGCTCAACTTCTTCAGCAATGTGACCAAAAACCAGCGGCTCGATACAACGGGCGCCAAAGGTTCATTCCTCGTCCACTACGGCCCAGGCTGCAAGCCAAAAGTTGTCGGCTATCTGGTTGCCAAGGAGATTCAATACCTGTCCGAAAGCATTGCCAATCCCCAACAACCCTTTGTGGCGATTCTGGGCGGCGCGAAGGTGTCGGACAAGATCCAGATCATCCACTACCTGCTGGGAATCTGCGACCGGATGCGGAAGCCGCATGCCAGACTGGAGTGCTGCAAGGGTGGATTGCTCACTCCGCTTCCAGGTCCATGTGCCTGGCTTGGGGGACCTGGCGGCGGATGCGGCGTTCGATGGTGTCGATCTCTTCGGCCAGCAGTTCCACCACCTCATCGCCAAATTCGAGGGCGAATTTTTCAAACCCCTCGTAGGTGTGGATGTTTTCGTAGACCTCGCGTAATTGGGGCCTTAGCTTATTCGCCAGCACTTCTCCCTCGAAGCGGATGTCGGCCTTAATGCGGTAGGTCTCCGTGTCGAGGATCCTCGTTTTGAGGTCCACCACCTCTTCAACAGCCGGATTCTGCTCGATAATACGCAACACCTGGGCCCGGATCGGGGCGGGAATGCTGGAACCAACCAGCAGTTGTGCGTTGCGGCGTATCAGCCAGATCGCAACCGCCCCCAGCAGCAGGCCAATCGTGATCGATCCCAGGGCGTCCCAATAGGTTTCCCCGGTCCACCGGGCCAGTGTGATGGCGAGCATCGCAATCAGAATACCCAGGCAAGCCGCGGCGTCCTCCAGGACCACGGCCACCACGGCCGGATCCGCTTCGTCACGCAGAAATTTCAGCAGCGGACGCCCACCTGCCTGGCGTCTGGCGGTTCGCAGTGCGATCCATAAGACGGCGCCTTCCAAGGCCAGAGAGAATAGCAACACGCCCAGAGCCCAGCTCAGGTCGCTCAGCGTATGGGGATGCAGAAGGGTCTGAAACCCATGATAGATGGTGACGCCACATCCCAGAAAGAAGATGCCTACCGCCGAGATCAAGGCCCAGACATAACGGGCCGAATGGTAGCCGTACTCGTAGGAGTCGTCGGGCTGGCGGCTTGAGCGGACGATACCAACCATCAGCAGCATCTGATTCAGCAGATCGGCCAACGTGTGAATCGCTTCGGACAGCATGGCGCCCGAACCGGTGAACAGGTAAGCGACGAATTTGGCCAGCATGACAGTCGCATTGCCGGCAATGGCGGCCGACACGGCGCCTTTCGATCCTGGATTGGCCATGGAATCAAAGTCCTTTGCATCTCTCGCGGTTCACGAATCGTGCATGATACTCGTCAGCGAGACGAACAGTCCAGCCGGCTGAGCAGGGAACGTCCAACAGGTCTTCCAGAAAGTTACTGGCCAAGAAGTCGGCGTCATCCTGAATTTCAAGAGAGCACGGTTGGAATGGAAACGAGTCGCGTTACACAAGAACCGCGAATAAACGCCAATAAACGCCAACGGTTTGTGCTCATTCCCGTCCGTAAACCACCAGCTCCGCTGGTGAGAATTCATCAGGCTCCGCCGTTACTTAGTGAATGGGATAGTATCTCTCAACGGAGTAGCCATTGGTTGACGACTGGCGT
>Ga0114931_10011910_pt1 | contig 10221 bp, 9 predicted proteins | sample 2SBtaG_FD_89579 | JGI IMG/M metagenome (GOLD analysis project Ga0114931, IMG submission 89579) | Deep subsurface microbial communities from Kolumbo volcano to uncover new lineages of life (NeLLi) - 2SBTROV14_V59a metaG | ecosystem: Environmental > Aquatic > Marine > Volcanic | place: Kolumbo... | reverse complement strand
GGCCGGCGGCGGTCGCCCTCACCCGGCTGTGCGTCACGAACCTTGCCCATGGTGACGGCTATGGGTGGTGATCCGCGCCTCGACCTGAAGGACTCTGCGCCTCTCCATCGGCCCGACCCACGATAACTCAGACTCCCTTAGGGGAGCTCTGAGCTAGCCATGGCCCGGCGGCTGCCGGCCATGATCGCCCAATGCCGCATTGCAAGTCCTGCCATAGCGTGGTCGGGCGACGATCCGCGCCTCCATGCGGGGCATCGGGCCATACCGTCCGTTCACTGCGGCCCAGATCATGGACTACCGCGCCCTACAACTTCTCTTTGATGCGTGCCGACTTCCCGGTGTGCCCACGGAGATAATAGAGCTTGGCGCGCCGCACCTTACCCCGCCGCTTGACCTTGATGTCCGCGAGCAGGGGACTGTAGGTCTGGAAGACCCGCTCCACGCCTTCCCCATGGGAGATCTTGCGCACAGTGAAGGAGGAATTGAGACCGCGGTTGCGCACGGCTATGACCACACCCTCGAACGCCTGCAGCCGCTCGCGGTTCCCTTCCTTGACCTTCACCTGCACGACAACGGTATCCCCAGGAGAGAAGTCGGGGATCTCTTTGGCGCACTGTTCGGCTTCCAGTTGTTGAATAATGTCGCTCATGACTCACACCCTATCGTTCGATTCGTTTCACACCCGTCGCACCCGGCCGCAATCGTCCAGCCCAGGTTTGCGGATCTGGCTACAGGCATCGATGCGTGCCTTGATCTGAATATTGCGCCTCACGTCCACCTGCCCGGGATTCCTCAGGGCTGCCTTGGGCGACATGCCCCGCCTGGGCCACCCCAGACCCACGCGCCGAAGACAGCCGGCAACCCAGGTGCGACGGCGATCGCCCCTTCAGTCGCAATCGCCATACCTGGGGACCCATCCCACCCGCCTTCTGTCATCCCTTGCGCCCACGGCCCTCGCCCTGTGGGCCCGAGGCGTGCAGCAGCTCGGCCTCTTCCTCTGTCAGCTCACGCCGCTCCAGCAGATCAGGTCGTCTCGCCCGGGTCCTGAACAGGGCCTCACGAAGACGCCAGCGCCGAATCGCTGCATGATCGCCGCTCAACAGCACCTCAGGGACCTTTTGTCCCGCCGAGTCCGCCGGCCGCGTATAGTGCGGGTAATCCAGCAGGCCATCCATGAAGGACTCCTGCTCCGCGGAGCCCTCTCCGCCCAGGGCTCCCGGAAGCAGTCGGGTCAGACCGTCGATCACGACCATGGCCGGCAGCTCACCACCGCTGAGCACATAGTCCACGATAGACCACTCTTCATCCACCTCGGCCGCCACAAGACGTTCGTCCACGCCCTCATAACGCCCGGCCACCAGGATCACGCCCCGCTGTCCTGCCAGATCCACAAGCATGCGCTGCTCCAGACGCCGCCCCTGCGGGCTGAGGTAGATCGTCAGGGCCTCAGGACCCGCCTGTGCGCGTACTGCCCTGATACACCGCCGCAGAGGCTCGACCATCATGACCATACCCGGGCCGCCACCATAGGGCCGGTCATCGACCGTCCGGTGTCGATCGTCCGTGTAGTCCCTGGGATTCCAGGCGTGCAGCCCCAACAGGCCCTTGCGCAGGGCCCGCGCGGTAATCCCGAATGCACCCACACCCTCGACCAACTCAGGGAACAGGGTTACAACGTCAATCCGCATGGCCTGCCTGGCGCAGCTGGCGCCTCAGTCTTCCGGGGGCGCGGACTGGCAACAGACCCTCCACGGTTCTTGCCGGGGCCTGCGCCCCCCTGCGAGGCGCGCGCTGTGGCTTGCCCCTTCCCGACCCGCCGCAGCCATCCCTACCCTATGAGCCGGTCGGCGCGCCCGTGTGGGCACAGGGCGCCGATGCGCGCCTTGATCTGAACCGTTGCGCCTCACCAGCGACCCGACCCGGGACCCGTACCGGGCTTCCCTGGGAGTCTGTCGGACTTGGGACCAATCTACTGCGCCGGTGGGAGAAGGGTCCAAATATCCCTGCTTTCTATTCGTCCCATCCCTGGGACTCACCCCTGTGGGGCTTACGTGCAAAATCGCTCCCGGCGATTTTGTCGTTGCGTAGTCCCCACTATGCGCCTCGAAATCATGTAGTTTGTCCTCCTCCCTCCTTGCTCGCTACGATCGCCCAAATCCGACAGGCTCCTAGTAGTCCTCGGCCCAGTCCACCACGATCCGCTTGGCGTCGCGATCAACCTCCTGGACCACCGCCCCCCTGACGAAGGGGATCAGGCGCTCCCTGTCGCCCCTGACGATCATGACGTCGTTGGCGCCCGTCGCTATCATCCGTTCTACGCTACCGAGGCCCTGCCCCTCAAGGTTCACCACCTGCAGGCCGATCAGATCGACCCAGTAGTATTCGTCCTCCTCAAGCGGTGCCAGCTGTCCTCGATCGATCGCAATCTCATGGCCTACCAGGGGCACTGCCTCATCTCGATCAGCGACGCCCGCCAGCTTTGCGATCACCGCCTTGCCGTGCCGTTGTCCCGCCTCGACCCGGGCTGCAAACCAATCGTGGTCTCGCCTGACATACCACGGATCATAGTGCAGGATGTTCTCTCGAGGCTCAGTATCGGAATAGACCTTGATCCAGCCCTTGACACCGAACACCGCACTGACGTGACCGACGATGACCTTTTCTTGCCCGGCCAATGTCTCTTGTGTCCCTCCTCGGCACCAGCAGGCCCGGCTACGCCGCCTGCTGGCTCTTTCCGTATTCCTTCACCAGGCTGGCCACACGCTCCGAGGTCTTGGCACCGGTCTGCAGCCAGTGCTGTATCCGGTCGACGTCCACGTGCAGGCGTACCTCCTGGCCACGGGCCACCGGATTGAAGAAACCCACCCGTTCGATGTAGCCGCTGTCCCGGCGCTTGCGTGAATCCGTTACCACGATGTGGTAGAAAGGCCGTTTTTTTGCGCCGCCTCGCGACAGTCGTATAGTCACCATAGGGATCATTCTCGCAATAGAATATCGTTGCCACACCCCGAGCCCGGAGGCAGGGAAACCGCGCATTGTACGGGTTTCTGGGGAAAAGTGAAGGGGGGACAGAGGCCTAAAACGGCATTCCGGGTGGCATCCTGCCCTTCATCGACCTCATCAGCTTGGTCATCCCCCCCTTGGAGAACTTCTTCATCACCTTCTTCATCTGGGTGTGCTGCTTGAGCAGTCGGTTGACGTCCTGGACCTGAGTGCCAGACCCTGCGGCAATCCGCCGCTTGCGCCCTCCCCTGATGATGTCCGGTACGCGCCGCTCCTTCGGGGTCATGGAGTTGATGATTGCGATCATCCGGCGCAGCTCGCCATCGTTGGCCTGAGACTTGACGCCGGCCGGGAGTTGTCCCGCCCCTGTGAGCTTGTCCAACAGCCCCTCCATACCCCCCATATCCAGCATCTGCTCCAGTTGGCTGCGCAGATCCTCCAGACTGAACCCCTTGCCGGTGCGAATCTTCTTCGCCAGCCGGGCCGCCTCCTTCTGGTCGACCTTGCGCTGAGCCTCCTCGACCAGGGTCAGCACGTCCCCCATGCCCAGGATTCGGGAGGCGATCCGGTCGGGATGGAAGGGCTCCAGGGCCGTCGTCTTCTCCCCGACGCCGATGAACTTGATCGGCTTCCCGGTGATGTTGCGCACGGACAGCGCCGCGCCCCCGCGGGCGTCGCCATCGGCCTTGGTGAGAACGACCCCGGTCAGTGGCAGGGCCTCATTGAAGGCCTGTGCAGAATTGGCCGCGTCCTGGCCCGTCATACTGTCGACGACAAACAGCGTCTCGGCGGGAGCCGCGGCGTCATGGACCCGCTTCACCTCCGCCATCATGGCCTCGTCGATGTGGAGCCGCCCGGCCGTGTCCACGATCAGGACATCCACGAACCGCTTGCGGGCCTCGGCAAGGGCCCCATGTACGATGGCCACGGGATCCTGATCGGTGGTGCTCGGAAAATACTCGACCCCCACTTCCGTGGCCAGGGTCTCCAACTGCTTGATGGCCGCCGGCCGATGGACGTCGCAGCTGACCACCATCAGCTTCTTCTTCTGGTTCTCCCGCAACCACCGCGCGAGTTTCGCAACCGTGGTGGTCTTACCGGATCCCTGCAGTCCGGCCACCAATATGACCGCGGGCGGCTGTACCTGCAGATTCAGCGGCACCCCGCTCTCGCCCATGATTCGAATCAGCTCGTCATGGACAATCTTGATCAGAGCCTGACCTGGAGACAGGCTCTGAAGGACGTCCTGACCCAAGGCCCGCTCCCGCACGTGATCCACGAATTCGCGCACCACCGGGAGTGCGACATCGGCCTCCAGGAGGGCCATCCGAACCTCGCGCAGGGTATCTTTGATATTCTCGCCGGTCAGGCGCGCCTGCCCGCGCAGACGCTTCATCGTCTGATTGAGACGTTCGCTTAGGTTTTCAAACATATCACTGACTCTTCTGGGTTCAATCGATTGTAGGTGCGCCCCGGCGTGCGCCAGAGACCGAGCCGGGGCCGGCGGACATGTGCCCGGGTCGCCAGACCCTTGTTGCAACGAGCGAAGGGATTATACCGGACTGAGGCCCCGCCCAGGGGAAATCGCGCCACACCGAGGGCATCCCCGGGGCCATGGCTGTCGCACTCGGTGCCGGCCTTCAGGTCCTGGACCCCTGGAGGCGTGAGAGCGGGACTACGCAGCGACAGGCTCCTAGGAGTCTGTCGGACTTAGGGCCAATCTACTGCGCCGGCGGGAGAAGGGTCTAAATATCCCCGATTCCTTGCTGCATAGTCCTCACTATGCGCCTCGAAATCGTGAACATCTGGCCTCCTTCTCCCACCTTGCTCGCTACGATCGCCTAAGTCCGACAGGCTCCTATGGAAGCTCAAACACATCGCCGCTGCGCAGACGGCGCAGATCAAAATCCGGCAGAGAGGCCCTCAATTCCTCGAATATGACCGCCTCCTCCCCAGGCTTGAGGTGGCTGATCCCGGTCATCGGTCGATGTCGAAGCTGAGCGAGATCCTCACAGAGCAGCGAAGGGCAATAGTGCTTGGCGGCACGACAGAGCTGCCGCTCACGGTTGGCGAATCCGCATTCCACAATCAGGAGGTCCAGCTGCTCGTGATCGTTCAGGGCGTCCCAGAAACCGACCTGGGTCGTGGTGTCTCCACTGAATGCCATGGCCGAATGACCATCTGTCACCCGATACCCAAGGCCGGGGACGGTGTGGTTGACACGGATGGGCAACACATCCATCCTGCCTGTGCGCGCAGGTACACCCGGGTAGACGGGGGAAAACCGCATCACCGGGGCGTGCTGGCTCGGCAGTCGAAAGAAATCCGGCCACACCTTCCAGTTGAAGACATGCCTGTCCAGCACGCCATAGGTCTCGGGCTCGCAGTGGACCACCAGGGGCTCCGCCTCATAGTGATCGAACAGCGTGTCGATCAGGAGTGGCAGACAGGCGAGATGATCGAGATGGGAGTGGGTGAGAAACACATGCCTCAAGCGGGCCATCTCTGCCAGGCTGAGGTCACCGACTCCGGTCCCGCAGTCGATCAATATATCGTCGTTGATCAACAGGGAACTGGTGCGCAGGCCAGCGCCGATCCCCCCACTACATCCCAAGACGCGTACTTGCATAGACACAGATCTCTCTTGTTCCGGCCACAGTCCTGGGTCCGGGCGCATCGCGCGATTGTGGACTATTGTCCTACTATTCCAGTCAACTTATGCGAGTTCAAGTTCACATTGCGGCCAGGCCGGCGCATCCTGCCCGGGCACTCGCCCTGGGTGCGGCGGCGGTATATAATCCTCGGTCGGCGCGTAGCGCCCACTCAAGGCAGTAAAGCGATTCCGGCGCCAGGCGCCGGCGTCCGGATCCACGCACGCATCGCCTTCATTGCCATCCCGGAGATCGGACCGCCACCTCTGGCACCAGAGTCTTCGGCCTCCAGGTCCCGCGTCCCCGGGCATGGGGGCAGCGCAGAGGTTTGCCCTGCGACCGACAAACCCCGCTGGCTGTGGCTGGTCGTGGACCCGGAGTCCGCACCGGCGGCAACTGAGGGCTCAGGTGTGCCGGATATATATCCCTCGCGCCCAGAGCTCTGTCCGAGTAACGGGGATCGTCGCGAGAAAATGGACCGCTGAGGCACTTTCGCAGCAGGTCGATCATGACTCGGACAGACGCCCAGGTCTTCGATCTTTCCGAGTGCGCAGATCTGGGGGCAGGGCAAGGCGGACAACGCAGTCATGTCCATAGATGCCAAGCGCCTCCAACGCCGTCACGCGCCTGCAGACGCCGAACCTGGCGGCCGAAAACCCAGGGGTGAGGGGTACAGCCCCACAGCAGCCGGAACACGAATAGATCGTAGCCCTCCGCAAGGCAACCGCAGCGGAACCACCGGACAAACTACCCTCGTGCCATGCAAAGCCTGTTCACCATCCTGAGTGTGATTCTCTACCTGGGGGGCACATTGTCTATTGGGCTCAACCTGAAGCGCCTGTCCCTCGGTCAGCCCCAGCATAAGACGGCCCTGCTTGTATGCTGGGGTGGCGGTATCGTGTTCCACGGCCTGGCACTCCTCCCCAACATCGCCACCCATTCGGGCTTCGATCTGGGATTCTCCAATGCCCTGTCCCTGGTGGCGCTCATACTGGTGGCCCTCCTGTTCGTCAGCGCCCCACGCCGCCCCGCGGAGGTACTGGGGATCTTTGTCATGCCGCTGGCCATCGTCAGCCTCCTGTTCGACCAGTTCTTCCCCGAGCATGGGGTGGCCCTGCCCCTGAATCAGCCCGGCATTCAGATCCACATCCTGGTCTCCCTGCTCGCCTATTCTGTGTTGATGCTGTCGGCGCTCCAGGCGATCATCCTGGCCATTCAGGACCATCACCTGCATCGTCACCGCCCCGGCGGGCTGATACGCGCATTGCCGCCCCTCAGAGATACGGAACAACTGCTGTTTCAGTTGATCGCCCTGGGATTCGTATTGCTCAGCCTCTCTCTGGCCTCCGGCTTCTTCTTTCTGGACGACCTCTTTGCCCAACACCTGGTCCACAAGACCATCCTCTCCCTGACCGCCTGGGCGATCTTCGCCATCCTGCTCTGGGGGCGGTGGCGCTTCGGCTGGCGCGGGCGCACCGCGCTGCGCTGGACCCTGGCGGGCTTCGTGGTCCTCATGCTGGCCTATTTCGGGACCAAGCTGGTCCTGGAGATCATCCTCCAGCGCGGCTGACGACCCGCGCTCGAACCGCCGCCGTCCACCCGCACCACGGGGGCCGAAGACCGAGGCGGGATGGGCATAGACCTGGCGCACCTGATCTGCCTTCGGGGCGTGGATCCGCGCGCACGACAAGGCCGAAATACGCGGGCATGTCACTCATATGTCAAGTATTTCCGACGCTGGCATGCACCCAGGGACGCGGCGCCTGGAGGCCGAAAATCCCGGTGTGAGGGTATATAATCACGCCCTCCCCCTTCAACTCAAAGGACCTCCCCCTTGGACGACGTTCCCCTAGGTCTCCTCTTCGTGGTGCTGACGACCCTGTTCCTCTTCTCGGCCTTCTTTTCGGGTTCAGAGACCGCCCTGATCGGACTGAACCGCTACCGGCTGCGCCACCTCGCCAACAGCGGACACCCGGGGGCCCGGCGGTCCCAGGCCCTCCTGGACCAGCCTGACAGACTCATCGGCCTGATATTGCTGGGGAACAACTTCGTCAACATCCTCATCACCCAGCTCGCCACCTATATCGGGTTCAGGCTCTACGGAGAGCTCGGAATCGCCATCGCCACCGGGGCCCTGACCTTCCTGCTCCTGATCTTCGCCGAGGTCGCGCCCAAGACTCTCGCCGCCATGCACGCAGAAAAGGTGGCCTTTCCGGCCGCCTACGTCTATGTGCCCCTGCTGGCCATCGCTCGCCCCCTGGTCTGGATCGTCAACATGATGGCCAACGGTCTGCTCCGTCTGCTGGGGGTCTCGACCCAGGGCGGCAGCACCCAGGCCATGACCCGCGAGGAGCTGCGCACCGCAGTCGTCGAGGCGAAGAGCATGATCTCCCCCCAGCACCACAACATGCTGCTCGGGATCCTGGATCTGGAGAAGGCCACCGTCGAAGACATCATGATTCCACGCAACGAAATCGCGGGTATCGACCTGGACGACGACTGGGACGACATCATCGAGCAGCTCGCCAACAGCACCTTCAGCCGTCTCCCGGCCTACCGGGGCAGTATCGACAACGTCCAGGGTTTCATCCACATCCGCCACATTCTGCCCCTGATCCTCAATGAGGAATTCACCCGGGACAAACTGATGAAGATCCTCCGGGAACCCTACTTTATCCCGGAAGGGACTCGTCTCACACAGCAGCTGCTCAACTTCCAGCGGGAGAAACGCCGCATCGGTCTGGTAGTCGACGAATATGGCGACATCCTGGGCCTGGTCACACTGGCAGATCTGCTCGAAGAGATCGTGGGCGAGTTCACGACCGACCCGGACACCCTGAGCACCGACATCCACCCGCAGCCCGACGGCAGCTACCTCGTCGATGGCGGCACGCATATCCGTGAACTCAATCGCGTCCTGGGTTGGGACCTCGACACCAAGGGCCCGCGTACGCTCAACGGACTGATCCTCGAATATATGGAATTCATCCCTGAGCCGGGCACCAGCGTCATGATCAACGGCTATCCCATGGAGATCGTCCAGACCAAGGGCAATGTGATCAAGACCGTGCGCGTCCGCCCCCGGATCCGCAAGTCGCACGACTCCGGGACCCAGCCCTGAGTCCCCTCGTGAGTCGCCCCCACAGCCCATCGAAGGAGACCGGTTCATGGTGAGGGAACGGCTGATGTACCGGTGCAATGACTGCGGCGCCACCCATCCCAAATGGGTGGGTCAGTGCCCCGACTGTGGGGCCTGGAACACGCTCGAGGAGGCGAGCGCCCCGGCGGGATCGGCACGCCCGGGCAGACTCGGTTACAGCGGGGACGGCGGCAGCCTGATTCGTACCTTGTCCGAGGTCCCAATCAGTGAGGAACCCCGCATCCCGACCGGACAGGCCGAACTGGATCGGGCGCTGGGCGGCGGCCTGGTCACCGGTTCCGTGGTCCTGCTCGGCGGCGATCCGGGGATCGGTAAATCGACCCTGCTCCTCCAGTGCATGGCGACCATCGGCCAACTCCGCGGCCTGTACGTGAGCGGAGAGGAGTCACCGCAGCAGATTGCCATGCGCGCGCGGCGTCTGGAGCTTGGCGTGGATCACCTGAGCCTGCTCACAGAGACCCGTATCGAGGCCATCCTCTCCACTGCCACGCAGGAGCGCCCTCAGCTGATGGTGGTGGACTCCATCCAGACCCTGTACTCGGACCGGCTGCAGTCCGCACCCGGATCGGTCGCCCAGGTGCGTGAATGCGCAGCCCAGCTCGTGCGCTATGCCAAACAGACCGAAACAGCGGTCTTCCTGGTGGGGCATGTGACCAAGGAGGGCGCTCTGGCGGGGCCGCGCGTGCTCGAGCACATGGTCGACACGGTACTGTATTTCGAGGGAGACCCGGGGGACCGCTATCGCGTCCTGCGGGCGGTGAAGAACCGTTTCGGGGCCGTGAACGAACTGGGCATATTCGCCATGACCGACTCCGGGATCAAGGGGGTGACCAACCCCTCGGCCATCTTCCTGTCCCGGCATGGGGAGCCCATTGCAGGGAGTGTGGTGATGGTGACCCGGGAGGGTACGCGCCCGCTGCTGGTGGAACTCCAGGCCCTGGTCGACGACAGCCCCCTGGCCAACCCGCGACGGCTGGCCGTGGGACTGGAGGCCAATCGCCTGGCGATGTTACTGGCCGTGCTCCACCGTCACGGTGGCGTCGCCCTCTACGATCAGGACATCTTCGTGAATGCCGTGGGAGGGGTGCGTATCACCGAGACGGCCGCCGACCTGCCCCTGTTGCTGGCCGCACTGTCGAGTTTCCGGGACAGGCCGTTGCCACAGGAGACTGCGGCCTTCGGTGAGGTCGGACTGGCCGGCGAGATCCGACCCGTGCCCAATGGGCCCGAACGGCTCAAGGAGGCCGCAAAACACGGCTTCACCCGCGCCATCGTACCGGCGGCCAATGCCCCGAGACGCCCCATCCGGGGGATGGAGGTGGTCGCGGCCAGACGCCTCAGCGAGGTGATCGAGCTGCTGCAGGCCTGAGGAGACCCTGAGGCAGTGATACCCGTCGCACCTGGGCG
>Ga0114931_10011909_pt1 | contig 10221 bp, 7 predicted proteins | sample 2SBtaG_FD_89579 | JGI IMG/M metagenome (GOLD analysis project Ga0114931, IMG submission 89579) | Deep subsurface microbial communities from Kolumbo volcano to uncover new lineages of life (NeLLi) - 2SBTROV14_V59a metaG | ecosystem: Environmental > Aquatic > Marine > Volcanic | place: Kolumbo... | reverse complement strand
TACGGCTGCGCCTTTTCCGACTGTAGATGCTATTTCACGATAATCGAATCTTATAGCCGAATCGTCCTTTGTAAAGTTAATTCCGGCACCGAGCTTTGTCGGTTTACCCGTTGTTATAATTCTCCAAAGAATCGGTTTTCCTTTTTTGTCTCGAAAGCCAAATCCATATATCGGTAATTGATCATCTGATTGCGAAGTTTTAACATCAATGTTAGCGAAAATCGCTTCTTTTCCTTCCAATTTCCGTTTTGCTACATTTGATTCGGAGTTGGAGTAAAAAATTCTCCTTGTTTTGTTTTTCTGGTTGTTTTCAGACGCGGCAATTTTTTCAACTAAAACAATTTCAATAGATGCCATATCTTTTGGGTCAAAGATGGCAACAATCTCCTTATATTGCGAATGATCTTTTATGTCTTGCGATATATAGATAGGAGCGTATTCATATTCCGCAATAAGTGGAAAGACCGGCATAAGCATTTCCACTGCTTTCTCTTTAGCTTCTTGTTTATTGACAGCTATGGACATTAAAATCAAAATTGCAAAAACACAAAATATAGTTTTATTTTTACTTAACATAGTAACCCCCAAAAAATCTAAAAGTTGAAACGTAAACCAAACTCAATGCGTCTGGAAGGTCCGGCGGAAAAAGCCCGACCAAAAAATGGCGAATTCAGCACACCGTTAAATCCATTTAAATTTGTGCGATTCAGAAGGTTTCTTACACGGATATTCGTCGTTAAACGGTGCGTTCCGTTTCCTTCTTTGTTTTTTCTTAACGTAAATGTTCGGCGCAGATTAATGTTCACCCCAAAAGTTGTAGGATTGGTCCCGACATTTCTATTTAGGCTACCATTCAGTACGTCTGGAATTAGAAAACCGAACTCGGTTTGAACTGTGTTACGGTCGGCGGATGCCGCTAGGTTTGGACGGTCATTAAAAATCCCGTCGCCATTATTATCTCGCCCTGTCGTTACATTAAATGGTCTCCCTGAGTTAGCATTAATAGATGTCGATAAACGTAGTTTTTTTGGAAGATTGACTCGTGCGCTTAAAAACATGATGTGGCGTGCTTGCCAAAAAGGTGGAGCCCATTCCCCCGTTAAGTCGTAGCTGGATTGCGGAAATGAAAATGCGCCGTCAGTATCCGTCCTAAAGTCAAAATTCAAATAGCCGGCATTTAGGCTGAAAAGTTTATAGGTGTTTTGATTGACTCCGACGTATAGTACCTTACCTCGCAGCTTTCCGCTTGATTCAAACTGCAGGATATTTTCCGATGTACCGAAAGGGCGTGGTGCCGCGAGCGGATCGGGATTTGCCGCATCAATGAGTGGAGCGTTGATATTTCTTGAACGCAATTGTGACCAACCGCGCGACCAACTATAGCTGGAAGACATGCTCCATCCTTGGGCAAATTTATGTTGGATTTCGATGCGTGTCATCAAAGAGCCCGGAGCCTTTATATCGGAATCTAAAGTTCTACGCACTGAAACCGGGTTTATTAAATTTCCTCCCAAAAAAGGATCGGGAAAAGTCGGGTTATCGATCAAAATTCGTTCTTGATTGATTCCGTTTAGACGTCTGGCTGATAACAAAAGAGCGTCATTAATTCGACTGTAAAAAATCCCACTTCGCGCACGCAGTGCCCAGTTTCTTTTTTTGTCAGGCGAAAAGGCGATGCTTAAACGCGGGGCAAAACGAATTCTATCCGATGGCGAGGTTTGGGCTTCGGTTCGAAGTCCCAGGCTAATTAAGACCTTCTTATTTAAGCGCCATTCGTCCTGTATAAAGCCTGCGAAATGCCATTGATTTGTGGAAACAAAAGATTCTCCGCGGTTAACTGAAAATCGCGTCGGAATTCCGCCGGGTAAACCCAACAATGTGCGACGATATTGTTCTAATCCAGAGATTAGCTCGGGGTTCTGACCACTTCCGATTCGAGTACCTCCGAAGAAGAAAGCTCCATTTTGATTGTCCCGCCTAAGTTCGTCCGTTCCATATCTAAATATTTGCGTTCCGATTTTTAATATGTGTTTGCCCGCTTCGGTAATTAAGTAGTCATTGATTTCAATATCCGTTTCATCCAGCGAAAACTCTTGCTGGTCGGCTCCACCGGCGGTAAATGACCCTGCGACGTTTAGCGTTGGTTTATCTGAAAGTGCAGTTGTCTTCGTATCGCGCAGGGTTAAACCAATTAGAAATTCATTGACCGTTTTTGCGTTTATTACCGCTGTTTCTGAAAATCGGAAAGTGTGTTCGGTTTGCTTATAATTGGTGCCGCGTTCGGGAAGAGATATTCCGCCGATATTTTGTCCTTCAACTTTATTGGAATTAAAACCGTATCGAAAAATAAGCGAATGATTTTTGCCAACTTGCCAGTCATTTCTAACCGAACCGATTATTAATCGCTGTGGATTTGGAACGTTCGAAGTAAAATCCGATCTCTCGAAATTGTCGTTGAGAATTATTGAATTAACTGTTGAGGATTCGTCTATATCACGTTTCTCGAGATCAACAAAAAAGCCTGATTTGTTTTTGATTATTGGTGCACCGAGCTGAAATCCATAACGCTTGGTCTGAGTTTGGGCGCGAGTTTCGGCAAATGGATTCCGAGCATTTAAGGATTCGTCGTTAAAATTTAAAAAAGCCGCGCCTTTAAGTGAACCCGATCCCGGTTTAGTTGTGATCTCGATTCTCCCGCCTCTAAAAGGAGGGAAATTATACTGTGCGGAAAAGATATTTGGGTTCACCCTAACTTCGCGAATCGCAGATTTTGAAGGTAAACGACCTTCATTTAAGAAACCGTCAACCGTTACGACAGCACTTCCAGGAGCACTTCCTCCTGTAGCAGCGAGGTTTTGAAGCTGCTCACTCAATTCTTCGGGGTCATCAGGCAAATCTTCAATCCGTTTCTTTTTCAGAACGACGGTTCCGGCTATTTCCTCGGAATCAAGAATATTCTCCTGAGAGTCGCGCGGCACATCAACATCTGCCCTAATTGTTGGATAAAGCGTAATTGAACGTCGTTTGGCGCGACCAGGTTTAACTTCGATATTTTCATGATGTTCGGAAAAGCCGGTGGCGGATATTTTCAGCGAGTATTTTCCGAAGTTTAGGTTTTTAAATTCAAAATTGCCTGATTTGTTGGTAACTGTTTTTCGGGTTTCTCCGAATTTATTTCTAAGATTTATCGCAGCACCTACAATCAAACCGTCAAATTCATCTTTTATCTCGCCCTTTAGTGTCCCATTTGCTTTCGTCTGAGCCCTGATTGGTATCACCAAAAACATCAAAACTGAAATACCGAAGATTGCGAGAGTGACTAACTGACGGAAATGATGTGATTCTGCGCACTGCATTCGTGATTCCATTATTAACTCCAAATCGTGCCAAAAGTTTTTGGCGAAGTATTGAAGCAGTTTAGTGATCACTCGAATTATTAGAAACACTTTTGTGACAAAGTCGTTTTAAGATAAAACAAAATCGTCGCAGGGATGTACTAAATGTTTAGGAGGCTGGATGAGAGTGTTATGTAATTATCGTAATGTCGAAACAGAAAAAGGACACTGAGTTTACAGCGTCCTTGGGGATAAAGTTTTTATTGTAATTTATCCTTTTCTTAATTCGGTAAGCACTTGTTTTGCAACAGCCTTCAAGGTGTCAAAAACTCCCTCTCCGTCCGTCGCAATTGCGTCGAATGACGGTTCGTCTTTTCTTTGCAACTCAGCCTTAAGTTCCTCCGCTGGGATAACATTTGGAAGATCTCGTTTGTTTAACTGCAAAACATATGGAAGTTTCATCAAGTCGAAACCCTGCTCCTGTAGATTTTCCTCAAGGTTATATAAGGATTCGATATTTGCATCCATGCGTTCTTCCTGGCTGTCGGCGACAAAAACGACGCCGTCAACACCTTTCAAAATTAGCTTTCGGGATGCATCGTAATAGACCTGACCAGGAACTGTATAAAGATGAAAACGGGTTTTGAAGCCACGGACCGTTCCTAATTCAAGCGGCATAAAGTCAAAAAACAACGTTCGGTCTGTCTCGGTTGCCAAGCTGATTAATTTACCCTTTGCATTTTTTGCGGTCGAATCGTATATGTACTGCAAATTCGTAGTTTTTCCACACAAGCCGGGACCATAGTAAACAATTTTGCAGTTAATTTCGCGCGACGCGTAATTTATAAAAGTCATAACGTTTTAGAAATTTCTTAGTAATTGAATCCTAACTAAAAAGACTATCAATATCGTCTTCGGTAACTTCAGCAAAAAACGAAGTTTCATTTAAGGTTTGATCAGCCGAGTCCCGTGCGATTTCTTCCAAAATTTTAGCGACTGAAAAACTCGCTTTCTTAGTTCGTAATTTTACAAGACCGAGTGTTGATCTTCGGTCAAAAACGACAGCCAAAAGGCTCCGTCCTATAACACTAATAAATATGCTCTCTCGTTCGCCTTCGTGCACAACTGCCGGGAATTCTTCTTCTCCGATCAATCTAGCCATGCTGCTCGTGGCGGCGATATTTCCGGCAGCAAGGGAAGAAAAGCTCGTTGTATCCATATCCCCGACGTCTCCGTGGCAGGCAATCGGTTGACCATCGCGATCAACTAGGAGTACGACTCTGGCAGCTGATTCTACACAAAGCTTCTGTAGCAAAGATTGTATTTTCTGAAAATTCAGCTCGTTAATTATAACCGGGGTTTCCGCCATATTTGTCTTACTAATAGATTGGTAAAATTTCGGTGAGCAAAAACGCAATGTTCGCTTTTAACAATAGGTTTCATTTGCGGCATTTTAAGGCAGGGATATTACAAACCGCTAATCATTAATTTAGCATAATTATCGTTTTCGCTTCAAGTTAGCTTTCCTTATTTCATGTAATTAAGAAGGGGGACGTTACAAAGCTCGTAGGACTTCGAACCGTTGATAATTGATAAAGAAAAATGATAAGATTTGCATTGGGCTATAAGCCTTTACTTAATAATATTATTCATATCCTTATCTTCCGATAAATCCCCTAACGCATAAAAATGAAAAACCATTTGTTTTCCCAAAATTCACTTGGATTGAATATTGTCGCCATCGGCGGCGGAACGGGGTTGTCGACTGTTTTATCTGGGTTAAAACAATATGTAGATTCAAAAGAGACCAAGCCGACATGGATAAGAAATCTTGCTGCGATTGTCGCTGTTTCTGACGATGGAGGGAGTTCGGGGAGGCTCAGAAACGAGCTTAAGATGCTCCCCCCAGGTGATATTCGAAATTGCGTGGTCGCACTTTCAGAGGATTCTCATCTTTTGTCAAAATTATTTCAACATCGCTTTAAGGGTAATGGCGATCTTGGCGGACATAGTTTTGGTAATCTTTTTCTAGCAGCTCTGGCGGAAATTACGGGTGATTTTTCAGAAGCCGTGAAAATTTCGTCGGAGATTTTGGCGAGCAAGGGGCAAATATATCCAGCAACAATGGAGGATGTAAGACTCATTGCGGAACTCGAAAATGGAGATATAGTCGAAGGGGAAACAAGGGTTTCTCAGGTTGGGAATTTGATCAGAAAACTCAGCTTACAGCCCGAAACATGCCATCCGCTTCCCGAAGCAATCTTAGCAATCCATGAAGCGAATATAATTACGATTGGTCCCGGATCACTTTTTACCAGTCTCTTGCCTCCGGTTTTGGTAAATGGGGTTGCTGACGCGATTGCGGAGTCTTCGGCACTAAAAGTTTTTATCTGCAATCTCATGACTCAACCGGGAGAAACCGAGGGGTTTTCAGGTCGAAAGCATTTGGAGGTTTTTCGTGAGTATGCTCAAGCTATTAATTTTGATTACGTAATTGTAAATGACCATCAAATCAGGGATTCGCAGGAGAAAACTTACCATGAAGAGGGTGCGAAACAAATAGGCATAGAAAAATCGATCTCGCCCGATACTATAGAGGAAGCGGAGATTATTTATGGTAACCTTCTGGACGAAGGGCAAAAAGTTCGGCACAGTCCCGAAAAGCTCGCTCGGGTCATAATGTTATGCGCTCTTCAGCAACCGCAAATGAGCAAGATGCGTTACCGTATGCAGGAATTAGTCGCTTCATAGAATATTTTTATGGGAAATACTAATACGGACAAGAAACCGCTTGACGTTTTGATACTCGCCGCGGGACTTGGTACCAGAATGCGTTCAAATTTGGCAAAGGTTTTGCACAAGCTTGACGGGCGCACACTTATTGGGCATGTTTTGAGAACGGCATCAAAATTGGAGCCGCGGAAGATTTATTCTGTGGTTGGACATCAGAGAGACGACGTAGAGAGCGAGGTTCTTAGGCAAATTGAAGCTTCAAAAGCCGGGTTTGTTATACAAGAAAAACAATTGGGAACGGGTGATGCAGTTAATTCTGCGCGCATACATCTTGAAAACGAAGATTCGATTCTTCTTGTGCTTTCCGGGGACGTCCCTTTGATAAATGCAGAGACATTATCATCACTGGTTGATCAACATTCTAAATACAAAGGCGGTGTTGCGGCTTGTACAATCCTATCGGTAGAATTAGATGACCCGACAGGCTACGGACGCGTAGTTCGAAACGAGGGAGAATTCGCGAGAATTGTTGAACAAAAAGATGGAAATGAAGAAGAGTTAAAGATTAGAGAGATAAATTCTGGTATTTACTGTTTTGATACCAAAAAATTATTCAAAGCACTATCGAAAGTTCAAAATGACAATGCTCAAGGTGAATATTACCTTACGGACGTTCCGGGAATTTTGGAGAGTAAGGGAGAAGCGGTTTCGATTTACAAACACGATGATAAAAGCGAAATCGAAGGAATTAACAGCCGAATTCAACTTGCTGATATGGAAAAGATTTTGCGCCAAAAAACGATCGAAAAATTAATGAGTGAAGATGGGGTTACTTTTGTCGATCCTGACAACGTTTATATTTCCGCAGACGCCAAAATCGCGTCCGATACGGTAATTTATCCGGATGTAACCATTGAGGGAGAAACACAAATTGGAGCGAATTGCGTTATTCGTTCAGGGACGCGAATTGCAGATTCGAAAATTGGAAATGGCGTTACAATTCTTGATAACTGCGTGATAACAAATGCTGAGGTTGGCGACAATTGCAATGTTGGACCATTTGCACATTTGCGCCCAGCGGCTCGCATGGAAGAAGGTTCCAAAGTTGGGAATTTTGTTGAAATGAAGAAGACGACATTGGGTAAGAACTCCAAAGCCAATCATTTAACATATCTGGGCGACGCAACCGTCGGTGAAAACACAAACATTGGCGCTGGAACAATTACATGCAATTATGACGGTAAAAACAAACACGCCACCGAAATTGGAAATGATGTGAAAATTGGCTCGGATACGATGCTTGTTGCCCCTATAAAGGTTGGCGATGGTGCTGCAACGGGTGCTGGAACTGTTGCGACGAAGGATATTCCGGCGAATAAGCTAGCTGTCGGTCATCCAGCTAGGGCTATCAAGACGCTGATGAAAGAAGAGTAAGATTGTAATTATTTAGGGCGGAATTAATTGCTTTATAAAGACGAGGCAGACATGAAAGTAGTTTATTATTTTCTTGGAGGCTTATTCGGATTATTGGGAGCTTTGGCGTTTTTGAGGGCGGTTGAATATTTATTGGCAGGTCACGTGAACGTGGTTGGAATCCTAGTGTCATTTGTGTTTGTTGGGGTTGGGGCGTTGTTTTTTACAAAAGCCAGAAAAGTATAGTGCAGAGACAGACAAAACTAAAATATGTGTGGAATCGTTGGATACGTTGGAAATAAACAAGTTGTACCGTTAATTTTAGACGGTTTACGTAAGCTTGAATATCGGGGTTATGATTCGGCTGGGATCGCTGTTGTTGATGAAAACAATGACCTTACTTTGCGGCGTGCTGAAGGGAAACTGCGTAATCTTGAGGAAGCGATTCGCTTGGAGCCGATGGATGGCAATTATGGAATCGGACACACGCGTTGGGCGACTCACGGGAGACCGACCGAAGAAAATGCCCATCCGCATAGAGATTGTTCGGGCAAGATTGTTGTCGTTCACAATGGCATCATTGAAAATTATTTGACACTTAAAAATATGCTCAAGGAAAGAGGGCATGAATTTAAGACCGAAACCGATACAGAGATCGTTGCCCATTTAATCGAGGAACATCAAAAAGAAGGTTTGGGCTTTGAAGAGGCGGTTCGCAAATCCGTTAAGATGCTTCGGGGTATCTTTGCACTATCGATAATTTCCTCCGATGTTCCTGACACGATTATCTCTGTACGCGAAGGACCACCCGTTGTAATTGGATTGGGAGACGGTGAGTTTTTTGTTGCTTCGGACATTCCGGCTATTTTGCAGCATACCAGAGATGTATTTTATCTTGGCGAAAGGGAAATCGCAGTGCTAACGCGGGATTCGGTTCGCGTGATGGATTTTGACGGTAATGCGGTTGAGCCTAAGAAGCAGCGCATTACCTGGGATCCGATTATGGCGGAAAAAGGCGGCTTCAAGCACTTTATGCTCAAAGAAATTTATGAGCAGCCGCGTGCCGTGCGCGATACGGTACAGGGGAGAGTTTCTTTGGACGACGGAAAAGTTTATCTGGACGAGATGGATATTTCTGAAGAGGAATTTAAGGATATTACATCGATAAAAATCGCTGCTTGTGGAACATCCTGGCATGCCGGAATCGCCGGAAAATATATGCTTGAGCAACTCGCGCGTGTTCCGGTTGAGGTCGATTATGCTTCCGAATTTCGTTACAGAAACACAGTATTGTGTGAGACTGACTTGATTCTTGTTATATCCCAATCGGGTGAAACTGCAGATACGATCGCGGCAATGCGCGAGGCAAAGAAATATGGCTGTAAAGTCTTGGCGATATGTAATGTTCAGGGCTCAATGATAACCCGCGAGGCGGAAGGTACAATTTTGACTCACGCCGGTCCTGAAATTGGAGTTGCGTCAACTAAGGCGTTTACCTCGCAGATGATCGCAGTTTATCTATTCGCTCTATATCTCGGGCAACTTCGCGGCAAGATTGACGAAAAAGAAGCCAAGCATCACGCTCAAGATTTAGCAGAATTACCACTTAAAATCGAACATCTTTTAGGGGACGCGGATAATTACGAAGTGATGTCAAAAGAATTTTTCCGTTCGCAGGATTTTCTTTATTTAGGACGCGGGATAAATTTTCCGGTTGCGCTTGAAGGTGCATTAAAACTCAAGGAAATTTCCTATATCCATGCCGAAGGCTATCCGGCGGGCGAAATGAAGCACGGTCCAAATGCCTTGATCGATGAGAAATTACCGGTCGTTGTTGTAAATACACGTGAAGAAGGAAATGAAGCGAGTGAACTTCGATACGAAAAAACACATTCAAACATCGTCGAGGTAAAATCGCGTGACGGCATTATTCTTACTGTTTTAACGGAAAATGACGAGATGAGTTCTGTCGTTTCGGATTTTGTTATTGAAGTACCTGAAGTTAATGATTTGCTTGCGCCAATTTTATCTGTGGTACCCCTTCAACTTCTTGCATATCACATTGCAGTAAGACGTGGCTGCGATGTCGATCAGCCCAGGAATCTAGCTAAGTCGGTTACGGTGGAATAGTTTTCTAGAGAAGTTTTTATTTCCGTTTGAAGGAAGAGATTTCTTTTTCCGAAAGTTTTCTATATTGCCCGACTTCTAAAAAAGCGTCGGAAATATAGCCGATTCGCGTGCGCCTCAGCTTAACAACGGAAAAACCAATCATGTCGAACATTTTTCTGATTTGATGATTGTGTCCCTCTTTAATTGTTAACTCAAACCAGGCGTTTTTCTCAGTCGAGCGCAATTCCTTTATTTGGGCAGGAGCAGTTTTAAATCCATCTTCAAGTCGTAATCCGTTGCGCAATCTATTTATTGCGTGTCCGGTTGGAATTCCTTTTACTTTTACTTCGTAAACCTTTCTGACTTTTTTGGAAGAAGATACGAAATTGGAAAAGTTACCGTCATTAGTAAGAATTATTAGCCCTTCCGTGTTGAAATCCAGACGCCCGATGGGGAAGAGTTTTCCAAAACTTTTTGGCACCAAATCAGTTATCAGCTTTCTGCTTTCAGGATCAGACATACTTGAAAGATAACCCTTTGGTTTATTAAGCAAAAGATAAATATCTTTACGCCGTTTGAGTTTCGGGTTTATCAATTTACCGGAAACCTTAATATGGTCGTTTGTCGGGTC
>Ga0114931_10011908_pt1 | contig 10221 bp, 10 predicted proteins | sample 2SBtaG_FD_89579 | JGI IMG/M metagenome (GOLD analysis project Ga0114931, IMG submission 89579) | Deep subsurface microbial communities from Kolumbo volcano to uncover new lineages of life (NeLLi) - 2SBTROV14_V59a metaG | ecosystem: Environmental > Aquatic > Marine > Volcanic | place: Kolumbo... | reverse complement strand
GCAAAGTCGCGGATCACCCGCAGCGGCAGGGAAGGCTCTGCATAGAGTACGGCCGGTGGCTTGACCTGGTCCTTGCGGATCTGGATGTCGTCCCAGACCGTGGTCAGGTAGCGGACGTCCGCTTCGAGATCGGCCTCCCGCACGCTTTCCCCGGCGGTGCGGATGATGAAGCCCAGGTCTGCCGGCTTCACGCGGTTGACGATCTCGCGCAGCCGCCGGCGCTCCCGGTCGGAGTCGATCTTGCGCGAGACTCCCACGCGCTGCGCCCAGGGCGTCAGCACCAGGTGGCGGCCGGCGATGGAGACGTGGGAGGTGATCCGTGCGCCCTTGGTGCCGATCGGCTCCTTGGCAATCTGGACCACGATCTCCTGGCCCTCCCGCAGGAGAGTCTCGATATTCGGCACCTGGCGGCTGCTGCGCCGTCGCCCGCGGCCGCCGCCATCGCCATTCTCGTCGAGCTTCTCGATGTTCTCGACGTAGTCGCCAGCGTAGAGGAAGGCAGCCTTCTCCAGGCCGATATCTACGAAGGCCGCCTGCATGCCGGGCAGCACCCGCATGACGCGGCCCTTCACCACCTGGCCCTCCACGCTCTTGCTGCGTGCGCGCTCGAGGTGGAGCTCGACGAACTGTTTTTTTTCGAGGATTGCCACCCGGGTCTCGCCGGGTGTCGCGTTGATTAGGATCTCGTTTTGCATTCCCGCCCTTCGGGCCAGGTTTCCCGAAGGCGGCGCGATCCCCTCGGAGCGGGGAGCTGCGATGTCATGGTCGGCGCCTCCGCCGGCGTGAGCCGATTCGAGAGGCCAGCTTGGACCGCCCAACGGGCGCGCGCGAGCGCACCTGCGGGCGGCGGCGGGGTCAGGCGGCTTCCGCGACGCTCCCCGTAGGAGCGGGCGGCTGGACGGGATTTCTGGCGCACATCCCGAGAACTCGACCGGGTTCGTGATACTTCAAGGAAACTCTGGTTTCTGTGTTCTTTTCCTGCTTACGGCCCGATGCCCGTGTCCGCGCCCCGCGAGCTTTCCCCGCCGCGTCCGGCGCTCTCACTGGCTGCCCGCTCCCCGTTTTCCTTTGATCCCCCGGGGAAAATCGAGCCAGGCCGACGAAACATTTCGAGATGGAGCATCATGGATCCCGCCAGCGAGGTCAAGATGTGCCGGTACAGTCACCCCCTCGTGGGGCTCTGAGCCTATCCCGCGGATGGAGAAGCCTGTAGTGAGCGACCCCCGTAGATCCCTCCCCTCCGTAGACCGCCTCGCCCGGGAGCTCGAAGCCCAGGAGTCGGCGCCGGCCAGCTGGGCCCTCCGTGAGGGAGCCCGTCGTGCCCTTCGGCAGGTCCGGGAGTCCCTCCGCGCCAGCAAGGGTACCGGCCTCCGGGATTGGGATGGGCCGGATGCGCTGGCAGCGCTGGCGCTGGCCCACGCGGAGCAGCTTTCGCAACCTTCCCCGCGGCGCGTGGTGAACGCCACGGGCGTGATTCTGCACACCAATCTCGGGCGCTCGGCGCTGGCGCCCGAGGCGGCGCGGGCCGTCGCGGAGGTCGGCGCCGCCTACACCGATCTGGAGCTGGACCTTGCGAGCGGCCAGCGAGGCCAGCGTCTGGATCGCATCGAAGCGCTGCTCTGCCTGCTCTCCGGGGCCGAGGCAGCTCTGGCCGTGAACAACAATGCGGCGGCGGTGTTGCTGGCGTTGGACAGCCTGGCACGCGGCCGGGAGGTGGTGGTCTCGCGCGGGGAGCTGGTTGAAATCGGCGGCTCCTTCCGCGTACCGGAGATCCTGGAGCGCGCCGGCGTCCGGCTGGTCGAAGTCGGGACCACCAACCGGACCCATCCGCGCGACTACGAGGCGGCCATCGGCCCCGAGACGGGCGCGCTGCTGAAGGTGCACCGCAGCAATTTCGAACAACGGGGCTTCGTGGCAGAGGTGACGCTGCCAGAGCTGGTCCGCCTCGGTCGGGCTGGTGGGGTACCGGTCGTGGAGGATCTGGGCAGCGGGACGCTGGTGGATCTGCGTCCTCAGGGCCTGCCCGCCGAGTCCTTTGCGCCGGCTCGTGTGGCCAGCGGCGCAGATCTGGTGTGCTTCTCCGGGGACAAGCTGCTCGGGGGGCCCCAGGCGGGCCTGCTTCTCGGCCGCCGGGAGACGCTCGCGAAGCTGCGAAGCAGCCCCCTCGCCCGGGCGCTGCGCTTGGACAAGCAGAGCCTGGCCGCCCTCGACTGGACGCTGCGCGCATACCTGGACGGGCGCGTCCATGAGCTTCCAACCCTGCGCATGCTTCAGGAGAAGCCCGCCAGCATCGCGCAACGCGCCAAACGTCTGGCCGAGCGCCTGACCAAGGTGCTGCCCCAAGGGCTGGCTCTGGAGCGAGTTGCCACCAGGGCGCCGGTCGGGGGTGGCTCCCTGCCGGGCTTCGAACTCGAGAGCCAGGCCCTCGCCCTCGTGGGAGGTGACCCCGACGCCCAGGCCCGGGCGCTGCGTGGCGCGGCAGTACCGGTGCTGGCGCGGGTCTTTGCAGGCCAACTTCTGCTCGATGTCCGCACCCTGCTCCCCGGAGATGACGAGGCCATCGAGGCCGCCGTGCGCCAGCTTCCGTCGCCGAGGTCGGTCAGTGCTTGACCGCCGTGCGTCGCCGAGGGAGCCCTGCTGTTTGATCCCCGACGGTGGCTTCGGTAGCTTTCCCCCAGGGTGAATCTGGAATGCTGAACTCGAGCGTACTCGTACTCAACCGCTCGTATCTACCGATCCACGTGACATCGGTGCGCCGGGCATTTTCCCTCTTGTACCAGGATATTGCCCGGGTCGTGGACGAGCAGTACCAGACCTTCGACTTCGACAGCTGGCACAAGCTGGCCGTGGCCCGGGACCAGGACGCCATCGGCACGCCGCGCGGCCCGATCCGGGTGCCCCGGGTGATCGTGCTGCTGGCCTTCGACCGCCTGCCCCGCCGCCATGTGCGCTTCAGCCGTATCAATATCATGGCGCGCGATGCCTTCCAGTGTCAGTACTGTGGCGTGAAGCCGGCGCGGGCGGAGCTCAACCTGGACCACGTGGTGCCGCGTGCCCTCGGCGGGCGCAGCACCTGGGACAACATCGTCACGAGCTGCGTAGAGTGCAACCGGCGCAAGGGGGGCCGCACGCCTCGCCAGGCCGGAATCCGCCTGCGCCGAAGGCCCGAACGCCCGCGCTGGACGCCCCTGATGAACCTGATGTGGTCGAGTGTTCGCTACAAGGAGTGGAAGCCCTTCCTGAGCGTCGTGGATGCCTCATACTGGAACGTAGAGCTGTCCGACTGACGGGCTCCATGTCGCCCCGCCCCCAAGGAGCCATGACGGATCCCATCCATCCCAGAGCGAAGCGCAGCCCGCGCCTCGTCGCGATTGGCGGCGGCAAGGGAGGTGTGGGCAAGACCTTCCTGTCTTCGAACCTCGCCACGACCCTGGCCGCTGCGGGCTATCGCGTCGTAGTGGTGGACACCGACATCGAGGGCGCCAACCTGCACACCTGGCTCGGGGTGCGCAGCCCCTCGGTCAGCCTGGCAGACTTCGTGGCAGGGCGTGAAGACGACCCGGCCAAGCTCGCGGTCGAGACACCGGTGTCCGGCCTGCGGCTGATCGCCGCGACCCATGGCAACCTGGCTGGCGCCCAGCCCGACGACGCCCGCCGTCTGGAGCTGCTGAAGGCCCTGCGGCGTCTCCCCTGCGATTTCGTACTGGTGGACTGCGGTGCCGGCGCCCATCCGGCGACCATCGACTACTTCCTGGTGGGCGACGACGGCCTGCTCGTGCTCCACCCCGAGCCGACCTCTGTCGAGAACACCTATGCCTTTGTGCGGGCGGCCTTCTACCGCAGGATGCAGGCCGCCATGCAGAAACACGATGTGCGCCAGCGTATCCTGGAGGCGATGGACCAGCGCAACCAGCGCGGCATTCGCACGCCCCTGGATCTGCTGCGTGAGGTGCAGGCCATGGACCCGGAGGAGGGAACGCGTTTCGTCGCCACGATGCGCGCCTTCCGACCGCGCATCGTCGTGAACGAGGTCGCCAGCGCCGAGGACATCAAGCTGGGCTTCTCGGTGCGCAGCGTGTGCCGCAAGTTCTTTGGGATCGAAGCCGAGTACGTGGGCTATATCAACCGGGATCAGGCCGTGCGAGATGCCGTGCTGTTGCGAAGGCCGCTCCTCGATGTGCGGCCGCACAGCGATGCAGCCGTGTATCTGCGGCGCATCGCCGGCAAGCTCACAGAGAAGGTGGGCCGGCCAGGAGGGCGAGGATGAGCGAGGCAGTGGAGGCGGCCATGAAGCCGCTCTCGGAGATGAGCCACTACGAAGTGCTGGAGATCGCCCCGGAAGCGGCCGCCGAGGAGGTCGAACGCGCCTATCAGCTGGCCCTGGCCACCTACGGTGAAGACTCGTTGGCGACCTATTCGGTCTACGATGACGGCGAGGTGGAGCTCGTTCGCGAGCGCATCGAGCTGGCCTACCAGGTGCTGGCGGATGCGGACCGGCGCGGAGCGTACGACCGCGAGGTGGGCAGCCTGGCACCGGTGACCGCCGCTGTGGAGATTGCGCTCCAGCTAGCCGGGGAAGAAGAGGAAGAGACGCGCCTGGCCCCGGATGCCGTCGTTCCGGAGATCGAGGCCTTCGAGGACGTGGAGGAGGAGGCGGGCCGCTTCGATGGGGGCCGCCTGCGCCGCGCGCGCCTGCGCCGCGGGATCGGCATCGAGCGGATCGCGAAGGTGACCAAGGTCAATTCCCGCTATTTGCGCTGCATCGAGGAGGAGCGCTTCGATGAGCTTCCTGCAGCGGTCTACGTACGCGGCTTCGTCACGGCCTACGCACGCTGCATCGGGTTGGATCCCACGCGCGTGACGTCGGGCTACATGGAGCGGGTGGCCGCGGCTCGGCCCGAGGCACGGCCTGGCCGTCTGCGGCAACGCCGTCGCCGATGAAGCGCATCGAAGACGCCGAGCGGGCGACCCGTCTCGCTCGTGCAATCCTCTCCGACGTGATGGCCTATCACCCGGACGGGGTGCGTCGGGGCATCGAGTCCGACGATCTCTTCGAGCGCCTCGCGGGCGAAATCGAGGAAGCGCGGAGCTACTTTGAAGCCCGCGTGGGGGTGGAGCTTTCGCAGAAGACCAACGCCTTCGAGCGGGCCTTGGTAGACGTCCTGGTCTACCGAAGCCGACACGTCCCCTCGAAGATCTGGTAGCGAAATGAAGTGGCTGGTGGGCGAGTCCGAGGCCGGGCAGCGCCTCGATCGCAGCCTTGCGGAGTTCTGCGGGGCACCGCGCTCGCAAGTGCAACGCTGGATCGAGGCCGACCGCGTCACGCTCAACGGGAAACCCGCTCGCTCCAGCGTCCGATTGCGCGCTGCGGACCTGCTGGAGGCGGACCCTCCCGAGCCGGTTGTCGCCGAGGTCCTCCCCGAAGAAATTCCCCTGGTCGTTCTCTTCGAGGATGAACATCTCATCGTCATCGACAAGCCGGCCGGACTGGTCGTGCACCCGGGTCCAGGCCATCCCTGCGGTACGCTGGTGAACGCATTGCTCGGCCATTGCGGAGATCTGGCGGGCATTGGCGGCGTGCTGCGCCCGGGGATCGTGCACCGCTTGGACCGCGGGACCTCGGGGGTGATGGTCGCTGCCAAGCACGATGCGGTGCATCTGGCGCTCTCGGAGCAGTTCCGCGACCATAGCATCGAGCGCATGTACCGAGCCTGGGTCCAGGGTGTCCCCCGCGAAGCGGAGGGCCGCGTGGATCGGCCAATCGGGCGACATCCACGCGACCGCAAGCGGATGTCCGTGGCGGCGCGCCGCGGGCGTGCGGCGCACACCCGCTGGCGGGTGGCGCAGCGTTTTCCCGCCAGCAGTGTCTCGCTCCTCGAGGTCCGTCCCGAGACGGGCCGCACCCATCAGATCCGTGTGCATCTGGCCGCTCGCGGCCTTCCGATCCTCGGCGACGATCTCTACGGTCGCGGCGGCGGGCGGGACCGCAGGCTGCGTGCGTTGGCGGGCCGCCTCGGCCGTCCGGCGCTGCACGCTGCTGTGCTGGGCTTCTGTCATCCGATCGGCGGCGAGCGGCTCCGCTTCACCGCCCAGCCGCCCGCGGAGCTCGAGGCGCTCACGGCATCCCTCGAGCAGGCGGAGCGGCGGGAATGAGAGATGGCTTCCTGCTCGATCCGCTCCTCTCCGCCACGGGCGTGGCCCACGGCTTCGGACTGCGCGCGAGCCCGTCCATCCCCGACGTCAGGCGGCCGGAGCAGGTTCACGGCGCCCACATCGTGAGGCTGTCGGTCCGCGAAGTCGGGGAGCTCGGAGAGGCCGATGGCATCGTGTCGGACCGACCCGGTGTGCCGGTTGCCGTGGTCACGGCGGACTGTGTCCCCGTGCTCCTGGCCAGCCGTTCCGGACGCTGTGTCGCGGCGATCCATGCGGGCTGGCGGGGACTGGCGGCCGGCGTGGTCTCCGCAGGCGTGCGCGCGCTCGGCCAGTTGACGGACGGCGAGCCCCTGCAGGCGGCGATCGGTCCGCACATCGGATGCTGTTGCTACGAGGTGGACGGTCCGGTCGTGCGGGCACTTCGCGCCCGCTTTGGCGCCTCGCTGGAAGAGGCTCTCTTCCCAGCTCGCAGCTTGCACTGGCGGTTGGCGCTGAGCCGGCTGGTGCGCTGCGACCTGCTGCGGGCGGGTGTGGACCCGGCCGCGATCTCACTGAGGTGGGCGGCCTGTACCTGCTGCGCTGCCGATCGCTTCCACTCCTTCCGCAGGGATGGCGAGAGCGCCGGCCGGCTGCTGCACTGGGTGGCGGCCCGGGAGTGAAGCGCTGCGGCGCCTGCATCTGGTTGACACTGAGAATTTCCGCGCATAGGCTCCCCGCTGTAGCCATACGTCTTCACGCAGGCCCCCTTTTCCCCGGGCTACCGCCTCTTTCCGGAGGCACCCACGGAGCGGAGGCCCCCAACACGCGGCGCCCCATCTCTCTCCGCCCTCCCCGGCCGGTGCGCACTGCCTCCCGGACTTTCCGCGCCTCGCGCCAAGCCCCAACGAGAGAAGAGCAGTGACGACCATGCGAACCTCCGACGCGAAGGGACGGGCCGGCCAAGACAAGGGCCATGCGGGACGGGCGCGCCTTGCCCGCGTGGATGTAAGGACCCTCAAGGCAATGTCCGTCGAGGAGCTCGGTGCCTTGGCGGAAGAGCTGGGGGTCGAGGCTCCGGTGGGCCTTTGCAGGCAGGACCTGCTCTTCGAGACCCTGAAGGCGCATGCCGCGCAGCGCGGAGGGGTCTATTCGGAGGGGGTCCTGCAGATCCTTTCCGACGGCTTCGGCTTCTTGCGTGCGCCGGATCAGAACTACCTGGAGGGTCCCGATGACCTCTATGTTTCCCCCTCGCAGATCCGCCGCTTCGGCCTTCAGACGGGCGACACGGTTTGCGGCGAGATCCGGCCGCCCAAGGAGGGAGAACGCTACTTTGCGCTGGTCCATGTGGAGTCGATCAACTTCGAGCCTCCGGAAGCCAGCCGCAGCAAGCTCGTCTTCGACAATCTGACGCCACTCTATCCCGAAGAGAAGTTCAACCTCGAGACGGCCAGCGAAGGCTTCACCACCCGTGTCATCGACCTCATTGCTCCCATCGGCAAGGGCCAGCGCGCGCTCATCACCTCCCCGCCGAAGGCGGGCAAGACTATGATGCTGAAGGAAATTGCCAACGCCATCACAGAAAACCACCCGGAGGCCACCCTCATCGTGCTGCTCATCGACGAGCGGCCCGAGGAGGTGACGGACATGCAGCGCAATGTGGAGGCCGAGGTGGTTTCCTCCACCTTCGACGAGCAGCCCACCCGGCACATCCAGGTCGCCGAAATGGTGATCGAGAAGGCAAAGCGCCTGGTCGAGCGCCGGCGCGACGTGGTAATCCTGCTCGATTCCATCACCCGGTTGGCGCGGGCCTACAACACCGTTGAGCCCCACTCGGGCAAGATCCTCTCGGGCGGGGTGGACTCCAACGCGCTCCACAAGCCCAAGCGTTTCTTTGGCGCGGCGCGCAATGTGGAGGAGGGAGGCAGCCTCACCATCATCGGGACTGCGTTGGTCGAGACGGGCTCGCGCATGGACGAGGTGATCTTCGAGGAGTTCAAGGGCACCGGTAACAGCGAGATCGTGCTGGATCGCAAGCTCGCAGACCGCCGCACCTGGCCTGCGATCGACATCAATCGCTCCGCAACCCGGCGGGAGGAGCTGCTACTTCCCGAGGAGACCCTCGGGCGCATGCTGGTGCTCCGCAAGGTCTTGGCACCCCTGTCTCCGGTGGACTCCATGGAGTTCCTCGCTGAGAAGATCAAACGGACCACCAGCAACGCCGAATTTCTCGAATCCATGCACCGCTGAAAGGCTGCACGGAGCCAGCTCCGACCCAGGAGGCTTCGTCGCCGCGCCCTTGGCCTGGGCTGACGCCGGCCGACTTGTCACGGGGCTGGGGATGGGCGACCGTCCAACGCGTGACTGCCGCGGCGTCCCAGCACCCAGAGCTCTCCCCCGGGTCTCGCCGGGAGCCGCTGCGGGGCGCGGTGTAGCGCCGCGGTAGGCGGCCCAATCCCCCCGTAATACTTGACGTTTCCCGGATTCGGCCCCAGCCTGACGGGGTTCGAGGTCCGTCCCATGTCCGATCTCTTAGACCGCATCGCTGAAGCCTCTGCCCGCGCCTCGGCCCTGGAGGAGCGCATGGCAGAGCCTGCTGTGGCGACCTCCCCTACGGAGCTGGCCAGGCTCGGCAAAGAGCTGGGGGCGCTGCGCCCCCTCCTCGAGGCCGGCCGGCGCTACCGGGAAGCTGTGAAGAGCCTGGAGAGCGCCCGGGAGATGCTCGACGACGACGACGTGGAGCTTCGCCTGATGGCCCAGGCAGAAGTGGAGGCGCAGACAGAGCGTCGTGGGGCGCTTCGGCAGGAGCTGCTCGAGCTGCTGATTCCCAAGGATCCCGCGGACGAGAAGGACGCCATCCTCGAGATTCGTGCCGGCACTGGGGGCGACGAGGCATCGCTCTTTGCTGCCGACCTGTTTCGCATGTACGAGCGCTATGCCGAGGCCAGCGGCTGGAAGGTCGAGGTCCTGGAGAGCTCCACCACGGCCAGCGGCGGCTTCAAGGAGTTGATCGCCAGCGTTCGCGGAGCCGGCGCATATGGCCGCCTCAAGTACGAAAAGGGCGTGCACCGGGTCCAGCGGGTGCCGGCGACCGAGAGCCAGGGACGGATCCACACTTCCACCTGTACCGTGGCCATCATGCCCGAGGCGGAAGAGCTGGATGTCGAGATCAATCCCTCCGAGCTGCGCATCGACGTGTTTCGCTCTTCGGGGCCTGGGGGGCAGAGCGTCAATACCACGGATTCCGCGGTGCGTATCACGCACCTGCCCACGGGTGTGGTGGTGACCTGTCAGGATGAAAAGAGCTAGCACAAGAACAAGGCCAAGGCGATGAAGGTGCTGCGCTCCCGGATCCTCGAGGCCGAGCTGGAGCGCCAGGCCGCTCTTCGTGCGGGCGAGCGCCGGGCCCAGGTGGGCAGCGGTGAGCGCAGCGAGAAGATCCGCACCTACAACTACCCGCAAAATCGCGTTACCGACCATCGCGCGGGCCTCACCTTCCACCAGCTCGATCGCATGATGGAGGGAGAGATCGGCGGGCTTCTCGACGGCTTGGCGGCCTCCATGCGGGCGGCCGCTGAGCCCACTCTTGCCAAGGCGGTGGGTGCCAAGCCGGAGGCGGCCGCATGAGCCGTAGCGAGGAAAAGCGCTGGACGGTGCTCGCGTTGCTGCGTTGGACCACCGAATACTTCCGTTCCCACGGTGTGGAGACGCCGCGCCTCGATGCCGAGGTCTTGTTGGCCCACGTCTTGGCTACCGAACGCCTGCGTCTGTATCTCGATTTCGAGAAGCCGGTGGAGGCTGCGGAGCGGGCGCGCTACCGGGAGCTGATCAAACGCCGCGCCGGTGAACGGGTGCCGGTGGCCCTGCTGGTGGGCCGGCGCGAGTTCTGGTCGCTCCCTCTCCGGGTCTGCTCCGACGTGCTGGTCCCGCGGCCCGAGACGGAGACTCTCGTGGAAGCCGCCCTCGGCCTCTTGCCGGACGTGGAGGCGGAAAGCCGGCTTCTCGACCTGGGCACCGGCTCGGGTGCGGTGGCCCTCGCCCTTGCCAAGGAGAGGCCCAAGGCGCGGGTGACGGCCACAGACCTCTCATCGG
>Ga0114931_10011907_pt1 | contig 10221 bp, 6 predicted proteins | sample 2SBtaG_FD_89579 | JGI IMG/M metagenome (GOLD analysis project Ga0114931, IMG submission 89579) | Deep subsurface microbial communities from Kolumbo volcano to uncover new lineages of life (NeLLi) - 2SBTROV14_V59a metaG | ecosystem: Environmental > Aquatic > Marine > Volcanic | place: Kolumbo... | reverse complement strand
GGCGGGCGCTCGCCACCGTGGCCGCCGCCGCCGGCGCCTGGGTCGGCTGGGCCGGCCTGCTCGACGTCGTCGCCATCGCCGCCGCCGCCGCGCTCGTCTGGATCGCCGTCCGCCGGATGGTGACCGCCACCGGCGAGCCCGCGACGCACGGCCTCACCGCCTGGCTGGCGCTGGGAACCTGGCTCGCCTGGCTCTATGGCCCTCTGATCCTGGCCTGAACGCGCGACGTCGCCGCGCCGTCATCCGGCCCCGGCGAGGGCAAAGGGGCAGCCGGCCCACCCCACGGCGATCGCTCAGAAGGTGCGGATCGACTGGATGGCCGCCGGGCCGAGGATGACGATGAAGATCACCGGCAGGAAGAACACGATCATCGGAACCGTCAGCTTGGCCGGTAGCGAGGCCGCCTTCTCCTCGGCCCGCGACATCCTGGAATCGCGGTTCTCCTGGGCGATCACGCGCAGGCTGACGGCCACCGGGGTGCCGTACTTCTCGGCCTGAATGAGCGAGGTCGCGAGCGACTTGACGCTGGGAAGCCCGGTACGAATGGCCAGATTCTCGAGCGCCTGACGGCGGTCGCCGAGAAAGGCGAGCTCGGCCGTGGTCAGGCCGAACTCCTCGGCCACCACCGGCGAGCGCTCGGCCATCTCCTCGGCCACCCGGGTGAAGGCCGCCTCCAGCCCCAGGCCCGCCTCGACGCAGATGACCAGGAGATCGAGGGCGTCGGGGAAGGCCCGGGTGAGCACGATCTGGCGCTTCTGGATGAGGTTCTGGAGGATGACGTTGGGGAAGTAGAAGCCGATCCCCAAGGCCGCCAGAACGATCACGAACTTGAGGTTCGCGTGGCTCTGGAGAAACTCGATATCGACCCCGAAGACGATCAGGGCGGCACCGATGGCGAAGGCGATCGGGCCGACCACGAGGCGGGTGAAGCCGAAGATGACCGTCGGGGCCTGACCGCGCCAGCCCGCTTGCATCAGCTTGATGCGCACGTCGTTCGAGGCGATGAGGTTCTGAAGCTTCAGCCGCTCGAGAAGCTTCTTCATCATCCCGACGTGGACCTCGCGGATCATCGGCCGCTTCTGCAGGCGCGCCCTTTGCTGGGCGCTCAGCTCCTCGCGCCGGCGGGTCACCGACTTGAGCCGTGACGACAGCGGGTCGCGTTGGAGGTACGGCATGCCGATGCCGACCACGGTCATGCAGGTGGCCAGCGAGGCGAGAGCGAGAACGATGAGTTCCGGGTCCATGGCGTCAGATTTGGAAGTCGACCATCTTCTTCATGATCAGCGAGCCGACGGTCATCAGGGTGACGCCGGCGGCGATCATCCAATGGCCGAGGGGATCGGTGAACAGAAACATGATGTAATCGGGGCTGGTCATGAACAAGAGCCCGATCATCACGAACGGCAGCGCGCCGATGATCATCGCCGTCGAGCGCGCCTCCGACGACATCGCCCGCACCTTGTCGGCCATCTTCTTGCGGTCACGCAGCACCCGGGACAGGTTGCTGAGGGTCTCGGCGAGGTTGCCGCCGGTCTGCTGCTGGATGCCGAGGACGATGGCGAAGAACTTGAGCTCGGGCGTCGGCATGCGCTCGATCGCCCGGCTGAGCGCCTCGTCGAGCGTCATGCCCAGGCGCTGGCCCTCGGTGATGATGCGAAACTCGCCGCCCACCGGCTCGGGGCTCTCGCGCCCGATGATGTTGAGACACTCGCCGATGGGAAGGCCCGACTGGATGCCCCGGACGATGACATCGACGGCATCGGCGAAGAGCTTGGTGAAGGCCTTCTTCCGCCGCTTGGCCACGTGCTTGAGCACCCACTTGGGGATCAGAAGCCCGGCCGGCACGGCGACCAGAAGCGCCCCGATAGGGGCGAACCCGGTGGCCAGGTAGACCAGCGCCGCGGCGACGGCGCTGACCGCGCTGAGAACATAGAACTGGCCCACCGAGAGGCCGACCCCGGCCTCGAGCATGAGCTGCCTGAGCTGGTTGCGGCGCGCCGATTTCTTCTGCTGCTTCTCGAGCTCCTTGAGCTTGGCCTGAATCAGCCGCCGGCGGGGGTTGACGCCGGCCTTCTCGCGGTGCTCGTCGGCGGCGACGTTGCCGCCGTGGACCACCGCGCCGATGCGCCGGCGCAGCTTGGCCCGGGGGCTGAAGCGGAGCTCGTAGACGACGATCCCGCCGAGCGCCACCGCGACCAGGATGGTGGCCAGAAGCGCCCCGATCAGGATCAGGAGCTGGGGCGGGATCGGCAGGGCGACACTAGGCGGCATCGCGGGTGTCCAGGGCCCGGGCGAGAATCTCATCGAGGCCGAAGTAGCGGGCGCGCTCCCAGAACGCAGGCCGCAAGCCGGTCGCCTTGTGGCGGCCGACGACGTTGCCGCTGCCGTCCTCGCCGTCGATCTCGTAAACGTAGAGGTCCTGAAGGGTGACCACGTCGCCCTCCATGCCGAGGACCTCGGTGACGTGGGTGATCTTGCGCGAGCCGTCGCGCAGCCGCGCCGCCTGGATGATCAGATCGACGGCGGCCGCGATCTGCTCGCGCACCGACTTGGTCGGCAGGTTGAAGCCGCCCATGGCGACCATGTTCTCGATCCGGGTGATCGCCTCGCGCGGGTTGTTGGCGTGGACCGTGCCCATCGAGCCGTCGTGGCCGGTGTTCATCGCCTGGAGAAGGTCGAAGGCCTCGGGGCCGCGGACCTCGCCGACGATGATCCGCTCGGGCCGCATGCGCAGGCAGTTGCGCACCAGATCGCGCATCGTCACCTGACCGGTGCCCTCGAGGTTGGCGGGCCGGGTCACGAGGCGGACGACATGGGGCTGCTGGAGCTGGAGCTCGGCCGCATCCTCGCAGGTGATGATCCGCTCGCCGGTGTCGATGAAGCGGGTCAGGCAGTTCAACAGCGTCGTCTTGCCCGACCCGGTGCCGCCCGAGACCAGGACGTTGAGGCGGGCGCCGCCGATGACGCTGAGAAGCTTGGCCCCGCGCACCGAGATCGAGCCGAACTTGACCAGGGCGTCGAGGGTCAGCTTCTCTCGGGCGAACTTGCGGATGGTGAGCGCCGGGCCGTCGATGGCGAGCGGCGGGACGATGACGTTGACGCGCGAGCCGTCGGCGAGGCGGGCATCGCAGATCGGGCTCGATTCGTCGACGTGGCGTCCCACCGCCGCGACGATCCGCCGACAGACGTTGAGAAGCTGGTCGTTGTCGCGGAACTTCACCCGGGTCAGCGTGATCCGCCCGCCCGACTCGACATAGACCTTGTCGGCGCCGTTGACCATGATGTCGGTGATGTCGTCGCGGGCGATCAGGGGCTCGAGCGGCCCCAGCCCGATGGCGTCGTCACAGAGGTCATCGATCAGCCGGGCGCGGTCGTCGCTGGCGAGCGCGATCCCCTCGGAGGCCATGATCTCGTCGACCCGGCGGGCGATCTCGGCGCGCAGGGCGTCGGCCTCGCGGCGCCCCAGCTCGGCCATGTCGACCGACTTGGTCAGCGCCGTGAGCACCCGCCGGCGGGCGGCCCGATAGTGCGCCTCGGCGCCGTCACCGGCCCCACCGGCCGGCTGCGAAGGCGGCGTCGAAGGCGGCCCGCTGCGCTTGCCGAATGCCATGCTACTCGGCCTTGCTCTTGCCCTTGCCCTTCCCGGCGAACAAGGCGAACAGCCCGCGCGAGGGCTTCTTCGGCGGTTCGCGCCCGCTCACCGTCTGGGCCAGGCTGTTGAAGCCATCGACCACCTTCGATCGGCTGGTCACCCCCCCGACCATCTGGCCGTTGTTGGCGGCGGTGCCGAACAGCGCCGGGTCGTGGGGCACCACCAGCGTCGGCTCGGCGCCCAGCGCCCCGGCGAAGTCCTTGGCCGAGAGCTGGGTCTTGCGATAGGCGCCGTGGTGGTTGAGCACCACCCGGATGGGGGCGTCGTTGTGCCGGCGAGCGCTGAGGGTGTCGTAAATGTTCTTGGTGTCGCGCAGGGCCGCGAGGTCGAGGGTCGAGGTCAGCACGATCTCATCGGAGAGCGACAGCACGTGGCGCGACCACCCGGTCCACTGGTGCGGCACGTCGAGTGCGATGAAGGGCGCCGTGCGGCGCACCATGTTGAGAAGGACGTCGAGGGAATCAATGTCGACATCGGCGTCGGTGTCAAGCGAAGCCGGCGAGGTCAAGAGCAGGACGTGGGTCTCGTGCCGGGCCATGAAGCGCTCGAGCAGCACCTCGTCGAGACGTTCGGGATGGGCGAGCGCGTCCTGGATGCCCTGCTGCGATTCCAGGTTGAAGGCGAGGCCGAGGGTGCCGAAGGCGAGATCGAGGTCGATGACGGCGATGTCCTCGTCGTAGAGGTGGGCGAGGCACCACGCGGTGTTGTGGGCGACCGTGCTCGAGCCGGCCCCGCCGTTGGCCCCGAGAAAGGTGACCACCCGGCCGAGCGGCGGCTCGTTGGGATCGGTCGCGATGGCGGCGATGACGTCGAAGACCTGGCGCGAATCCACCGGCGCGACCAGGTAGTCGGCGACCCCCTGCTGGAGAAGGGCGCGGTAAAGCTTGACGTCGTTGACGCTGCCGATGACCACCACCTGGGTGCCGGGGTCGCAGACCTCGGCGAGCGAATCGACCCGGCCGACGAGCTCGTCGGGGCCCTCGCCGGCCCGACGATGAGAACGTTGGGCGTGGCGTTCTGGCCATAATAGGCGATGGCCTCGTCCATGCCGCCGTGCTGCACCGCCACCGTCGACTTCTCCAGCCGGCGGTCGCTCAGCGCCTTCTCGATGGCGATCCTCGTCTCGTCGCTGACGGCGAAGGCGTGGATGGTTGTCCTGAAAATGGTACGCCCCTTCCTTACTGCGCGCTCACGCCGGCATCACTGACCGCCGACCGTGCTGATCTGCGCCTTCTCGGCCGTGGCCCGCTCGGAGATCGTGGTCTTGCCGGCGCGATATTGTTGAACCACCAGGTTGCTGCGGATGGTGTCGCGCAGACCCTCCTGGCGCGCCGCCAGCATATCGGCCGGATCGGCGATCATCGTGCCGAAGTTGCGCTGCGTGGCGCAGCCGAAGTTGCTGAACGCGGTATTGGTCGAATCGTGGCTGTTCTCCTTGCTCCAGTCGCCGCAGCTCGGCAGGCGGGCGACATAGAACGGGTAGCTCACCACGATCTGGCTGTCGGTACCACTGACGGTGGTGTCCACGGTCATCACCACCTCGGTCTCGCCGAGGCCGCGCCACTGGGCATGGTCGGCGATCTGCTGGGCCCGATCGAGAGCCCGGGTCTCGCCCTTCTCGGTCCGCGGCACCGCGATGCTGAGCGGCCCTCGGGCGTCGGTCCAATAATCGCGGATCAGGCCGTCGAGGCGGGCTTCCTCGTCGGCCGTCAGTTCCTCGGCGCCGAGGGCGCCGGGAAGCGCGAGCGAGGCGGTTTGCCGCTCGACCCGGACCGGATAGTGATCGCCAAGGTCCCCTTGAACGTAGACCGGCGTGGGGGCGAGGCGCATCTCAGGCGACGTGCAACCGGCGATGGCGACGATCGGCAACAGCAGGGCGACGGTTCGGCGCAGGAAAGCCATCGCGGTCACTCCATGATGAAGCCGATCGGGCCTTCGACGCGTTCGACGCCGCTGTCCGCCTCGGGCTTGGCGTAGACGTCGTGGAGGCGGCCCAGGAAGTACATGTCGAAGTCGCTCGCCGGGGCGAAGCCGTCGGTGGGCAGCGCCACCGATTTTTCGTCCACGGGGCGCACCAGATAGGGCGTCACGGCGACCACCAGCTCGGATTCGTCCTTCTGGAACGAGGTGCTGCGAAAGAGCGTGCCCAGGATCGGGATGTCCTTGAGCCCCGGGAACCCTTCCACCGTGTCGCGGATGTCGTTCTGCAGGAGCCCGGCGATGACCAGGCTGCCGCCGCTCGGCAGCTCGACCGTGGTCACCGCCCGGTTAACGGTCAGCGAGGGGACGCTGAAGTTGCCCAGGGCCACCTGGCCCTCGGTGGAGAGCTTGCTGACCTCGGTCGATATCTTGAGGCTGATCAGGCCCGAGTTCAGGACCACCGGGGTGAAGTTGAGGAGAATCCCGAACTGCTTGAACTGGACCGACACGGTCTGGTTGCCCTGCGGGACCAGGATCGGGAACTCACCGCCCACCAGGAAGTTGGCGTTCTCGCCCGAGACCGCGGTCAGGTTGGGCTCGGCCAGGGTCTTGACCAGGCCGTTGCTCTCGAGCGCATCCAGCGCCGTCGACAGCGCATCGAAGGCGCCGGCAAAGAGCGTGAGCTGCGCCGTGCCGAAGGGGTCGGCGATGTTCCGCTGGGCGGTCGCCAAGCCAAAGTCGAAGGTGTCGCTGGTCGGGGTGAGGTTGTTGGGCAAGGTGCCGGGGGAGAGCCTCGGGGTGGCGCTGCGGGCCGCCACCGTGGTGCGGAAACCGAAGTCCTTGACGACGTTGCGCTGCATCTCGGACACCCGCACCTTCAACAGCACCTGCTGCTCGCCCCCGATCTGCAGCAGATTGACGGTGTTGACATCGCCGGCGACGAAGCGCCGGGCGAGCAGCCGGGCGTTCTCGGCCGATTGGGCCGAGCGCACCGTGCCCGAGAGCACGATGTCGCGGTTGACGGCGGTCACCTCGATGGACTCGTCGGGCATGATCTTGGCCAGCGCCTGGCGCAGCGCCGAGACATCGAGCTCGACCCTGAGCTCGAGGCGGCCGATCTGCTCGCCCTTGGCGTCGAAGACGAAGACGTTGGTGTCGCCGACATCGCGCCCGAGGACGTAGAGCATCCGCGGCGTCTTGATCACCACGTCGGCGATCTTGGGGTCGCTGACCAGCACGTCGCGGGCGTCCCTGGGCAGGCGGAAGATACGGGCCTTGTTGAGCGGCAGTGTGAGGACCTCGGGGAACTGGTCCCCGGTGACATCGACGAACCCCGTGCTCCCCCCGGTCTGAGCGATCGCCGGCGCGCCCAGCGCCAGGGCCCCGAGGGCCAGGATCGCGACCACCAATGGCGTTGTTCTCCGCACGATTGCCTCTACTGCGAGAATTGAAGCGTCTGTGGGGTGTTCGAACGGTATACCTGAACCGTCGTCCCGCGTCCCGGGGCGGGCACCGGGGCAGGCGCCGCCGCCGCGGCTGGCGCCGGTGTCGACACCACCTTGGGGGCACTCGCCTGGGCCGCCCGCGGCTTGACGATCGGCACCCGCGGGTAATGCAGGTTATAGGGCGGCGAGGTCGGAATGTAGGGGTAGCGGAGGCGGTAGATGGGCTCGGCCCTGAGGACCGCGGCCACGGTCGCGTCCGAGATCTCGAAGTCGGCAGTGAACGGGGTCTTCGGCCCCTTGTCCTCGCCCGGGGTGGCGCTGTGAAGTGCCAGCGACAGGGTCCCGATGCTGGCCCCGAGCGCGAGCGTCTCCGACTGCTTGGGCGTCACCTCGACGGTCACGGTCTTGCCCACCACCGGCTTGCCGGTGTTCGGGTTGACCGACTCCTCGATCGCCAGCACCCGCAGACCGCGGGCGATGGTCTCGCTGAAGCGCCGCGGATCCAGCATCGGCTTGTTGTCGGGATCGGTGATCTGGTGGGTCATCAGCACGTCGACCGCGTCGCCCGGCGCGATGAAGCCCGAGATCCCGGTCACGTCGTCGATGGCGACGCTGACCGCCCGCATGCCCGGCTCCAAGGCCGCCGAGACATAGCCGTGCTCGCCGGCGAGCAGGAGATCGTTGTCGGTCAGGAGCTCGCCGGCGGCGAGGTCGCGCCGGACCAGGGCGCCGGCGAGGGTCCGGCGGACCACGATGCCCTGGACGAAATAGCCCTCGGTGGGCGTCCCGGGCGGCACCGTCGCCCAGCGGTAGTCGGTGTCGCGCAAGAGATCGCCCTTGGCGAGATCGCGCGCCGCGGCGAGCACCCGGGTGGTGCCGAGCGTCGCGGCGATCGGGACGATCGGGTTGGCGCCTGCGGCCGCCGCCGCCGGGGTCGCGGGCGTCGCCCGGGCCACCGCGGTCCCGCCGTCACCGCGAAGGGCCAGGCTCAGCCGCCCCATGGTCGTCGCCATGGCCAGCGTCGCCGCCTGATCGGAGGAGACCTCGATGGTCGCCCCGCCGGCCTCGTGGTCGAGGGCGAGAATGCGGATGCCGCTGAGGATCGGCTCGCTCACCGTCTTCGCGGCGCTGGCGCCGCTGGCGTCGGTCTTGGTGACCGCCCGCGTCAGCACGACGTCGACGGTGTCTCCGGGGACCGCGAACTTGGCGATCCCGGCGACCGCCTCGGGGCCGACGCCGACCGCCCGCATCCCGGGCTTGAGCGCGGCGGCGACGAAGCCGGGATCGCCGGGGAACGACAGATCGTCGGCGGTGACGATGGCATCGGCGGCGAGCGGCCGCCTGGCCAGCGCGCCGACGAGGGCGGTCCGCTGGTTGCGGCCCTCGACATAGCCGCCGGTCGGCGTCTCGCCGTCGACGAGCGGCCGCCAGCGCACGTCGTCGTCGCCGAGAAGGGTGCCCGCGGGCACGTCGTGGGCCGCCACCAGCACCCGCGGCGGACCCGCAGGCGCCGCCGCGGCGCGCCGGCCGACGCCGGATAGCCGCTGGCTCTGGTCGTCGGCCTGACGATCGAACTCGTGGATCAGCAGGTCGGATGCGGCCAGGCTGATGCCGAGGTCGCTGGTGTAGGTGGCGCCGATGGTGCCGGGCGAGCCCGGTACCGCGCCGCGCAACGACAGGCTCACCGTGCCCATGCTGGCGGCGAGCGCCAGAACCTCGGCCTCGCGCGGCGCCACCTCGAGGGTCGCGGTATGGCCGATGACCGGCTTGCCGGTGGTGTTGTCGACGGTCTGCTCGAGGGCGAGCACGCGAACGTTCTGGGCCACCGTCTCGGTGAAGCGCCGCTTCTTGATGCGCGCCGAGGGGCTTTTGTCGTCGATCTCGGTGGTCATCAGCACATCGACGTAATCGCCCGGCGAGATCATCCCCGAGACCCCGGTGACCGAGTCGATCCCGACGCTGACGGCGCGCATCCCGTCGTGCAGGGCGGCGGCCAGGAACCCGTACTCGCCCGGCGTGATGACGTTGTCGGCGGCGAGCGGCTGGCCCGCGGCGATCGGCTTGATGACCAGCGCGCCGCGCAACAGCATGCTGATGTTGGCGGTGCCCTCGATGAAGTAGTCGTCGAGGTTGTCGCTGGGCAGCAAGCGGACGACGGCGAAGGCGAAGTCGCGATCGCGCAGAAGCGTGCCGGCGACCAGGTCGCGCTTGGCGACCAGCACCCGGGTGTGCGCCGGTTGGGCCGTGGTCGGCGCCGGCTGGCCGAGCTGGGCCGCCGCCTTGGCCGCCAGGGCCGCGGCTTGGCGCCGCTCCTTGAGGGCCAGGCTCACGTCGGCATCGGTGGTGAAGGCAGCGTGGTCGACGCCGCCGCCCTCGCCGCCCTGGCTGCGCAGCGCCAGCGACAGCTCGCCCATGGTCTGGGCGACGGCGAGCATCTCGGACTGCTTGGGCGAGACCTCGATGGTGGCCGTGTTGCCGTCGCGGTTGAACGACATCACCCGCACCTTCTGCAGGATGGTCTCGCTGTAGCGGCGATCACCGGCGTCCGAGGTCAGCACCACGTCGACCCGGTCGCCCGGCGAGATCAACCCGTCGATCCCCGAGACGGCGGTCAGGCCGATGCCGACCGCGCGCATGCCGGGGCGCACCGCCGCGGCGAGGAACCCGGGCTCGTCGGACTTGATCACGCTCGATTGGGCGATCGGCTGATTGGCCGCGTATCCGGTCTTGATGAGGGCGCCGCGCAGAGGCTCGAGATCGTCGCGACCCTCGAGGAAATAGGCGTCGGGCGAGAAGCCGGCCGGCGGCACGATCCAGTGCAGATCGCTGTCGCGCAGGAGCGCTCCGTCGGGCAGGTCGCGAGCCGCCGCCAGCACCCGAGCCGTCGCCCGCGCCGCGGGCGTCGCCGCGGGCGCCGGGGCCGGCGGCTGGAGCGCCGCGAGCGAGCGTTGGAGCGCCGGGCTCACGTCGACATCGGTGGCGGCCACCAAGGCCCCACCCGCCGGGGCCTCGCCGCTCCGCACCGCCAGGGTCACGCCGCCCATGGTCTGGGCGACCGCGAGCTTGGCCGCCTGCTCGGGCGTCACCGCGATCGCGGCGGCACCGGCGCGCTCGTCCAGGGTGATGACGCGGATGTCCTGCGCCACGGTCTCGCTCGCCTGGCGTTCGATCGGCGAGCCGTCGGGCGCGGTCACCTTCACCGCG
>Ga0114931_10011906_pt1 | contig 10224 bp, 8 predicted proteins | sample 2SBtaG_FD_89579 | JGI IMG/M metagenome (GOLD analysis project Ga0114931, IMG submission 89579) | Deep subsurface microbial communities from Kolumbo volcano to uncover new lineages of life (NeLLi) - 2SBTROV14_V59a metaG | ecosystem: Environmental > Aquatic > Marine > Volcanic | place: Kolumbo... | reverse complement strand
TCTTACCACTGATACGCACTCCGCTTGAGAGCGGATGGCATGCAGTGTGTGACAATGACGAACTGGTCCATGGCGAGCGGCGCATGCAGGGTAGGGGGTATCTGATACTCTCCAATCCAACTAACGAGATGCAAAATGGAGAGTTTAAACCCAAAGGACTTGGATACGTGCCCAAAGAGGTGAAAAACTACTTGACGCATCAAAAGGTCGCTGTTGTGAAAAACGGAGTGTTTAGAGTGCAGATAAAACCGCATGATGCGATGGTTTTGGAGCTGGTACGATGAGCAGAGAGCCCTATGAGATACGTTTCCGAAAGAGTGTAGAAAAGACGCTCTACCATACATTACCACAGGATCTGCAAACATTTATCCACCATAAAGCGCAACTTTTGCAACTCTCCTATCAGGAGGTGCGCCAACTTGTAGAGATCGCAATCGATTTTCGGATGTGGGGAAAGGGTAGTCTCGAGACCTATTGGTCTGAAGAGGGGTTTGAACACTATACGCCCAAACAGCGGCGGCAGGCGATACTCAAGAGAGTGCGTGCACTGCATGCGTCATTTCAGAATGAATCCAACGACTACAGTGAACTTTCAGCACAGAAGATAAAAGCGCCTAAAATACGGCTCACTGCTGAACCCAAAGAGAGTCTCGGCTTTGGACTCTGCCCTGTGGCATCTCCCAAAACGCGCTGTTGCAACCTATTGACCCTCGATGCAGTCGAGAGTTGCGGATTTGACTGTAGCTACTGTTCGATTCAATCGTTTTACAATGACGGAAAGATCACGTTTGATACGACACTGCAGGAGAAACTGGAGCGTATCGTACTTGATCCAAACGAGTTCTATCACATCGGTACGGGACAATCTTCGGACTCACTGATGTGGGGGAACCGTTATGGTGTGCTGGAAAACCTGGTCAACTTCGCAGCCAGGCATCCCAATGTGATGCTTGAGTTCAAAACCAAGTCGGACAACATCTCATGGTTTCTCCAACAGGAGAAACTGCCTCCCAATCTGCTCTTTACATGGTCGCTCAATCCACAGACGATCATCACTAACGAAGAGCACCTGACGGATTCACTAGACAAGCGCATCGAGGCAGCAGAAAAGATGGCACAAAAAGGGGCTTTGGTGGGATTTCATTTTCATCCGATCATCTACTACAAAAACTACCGTGAAGAGTATGGGGCACTTTTTCGCCGGCTTGTCGATACCTTTGATCCCAAACAGGTAGTACTGGTCTCTTTCGGCACTCTCACTTTTATCAAACCGGTGATGCAGAAGATCAGACGACGCGACTTTCAGAGCAAGATACTGCAGATGCCTCTGGTTGAGGCGGCAGGCAAGCTCTCTTATCCGCTGGAGGTGAAGAGAGAGATGTTCCGTTTTGCATATGAAGCGTTTCAGCCTTGGCACAAAGAGGTCTTTTTTTATTTATGTATGGAAGATCATTCACTTTGGAAAGAGGTGTTTGGTTATGAGTATCCGACCAACGAGAGTTTTGAAATGGATATGAAGCTTAGTTATATGGCAAAGATAGAGCGTATCAAAAAGAGCGTATAAAAAGGCTGAACCCCCTTTGGGGAATTCAGCCCGGGTAGCATAAAGAGTACCGCGTGCTATTTTTTCGCAGCTGCCTCTTTCTGTTTCTTCTGCCAGATATCGTAGCGAGGGAAAACGAAAATCGTGTCTCTCTCGACGACAATCTTATCTTTGGCATCGGTTGCATACGCCTTGATTTTGATTGGAATCGGCGTATCTTTGGTCGTATCTTTGGAGAGCGGCTCTTTGGTATAGAGTACAACGATCTTGTTGGATTTCTGGCCGGCTCTCAGTTTAAACGGTTTGGCTGGTCGCTGGATCTTGATTTCCGGATGGCTCTCTACCTCGAAATAGTAGGTATGTGGTTCACGCTGCGTGTTCTGGAAAAGGAACTTGTAGACGTTGGTCACAGCACCGTTATCTTTGATTTTGTAGAGCTGCGTCGTTCTGTTGATGTTGAGAAGCATATTCTCTTTTTTACTTCCCATCCAGAAGAGTCCAACAAGCGCCAGGGTGAGTGCTACACCGTAAGCGATCGTTCTGAATCTGATGAATTTTGGTTTTCTGTGCTCTTTGATCGCAGAGTAACTGGTCCAAGTGATCAGTGACGGCTTGCCCAAAGCACCCATGACCTGGGTACAGGCGTCGGCACACTCCAGACAGTTGATACACTCAAGCTGTGTACCGCGTTTGATGTCGATGTGGGTCGGACAGACACGAACACAGGCATCACACATCGTACATTCGGCATTCTCTCCCTCTTCTTGGTGCAACTCTTTGAGATTATGTACCAGTTTGACCTCCTGGTCATCACTGTAGATATGACCGCCACGCTCGGTGTTGTAGATTGTCTGGATCGTCTCTTCATCGTACATGACCGATTGGACCCTTGCATATGGACAGACATAGATACAAAAATCCTCTTTGAGTTTGACGACATCGTAGATCAGAAAACCTGCCACGATAAAGAGTGTCGTCATCATGACTGTATGTTCACCGGGATTTTTGATATACTGGAAAAAGTCTTCAGGCGGTACGAAGTACCAGACAAAGTCAGCGGCAGCGATAAATGCCAGTACCGACCATATAAGCACGCCAATCGCTTTTTTACCTGTCTGACCCTCCGGCTCTTTCTGTTTGTTTTTGATACTTTTTCGGATATGCAGCAGTTTTGTCTGGATCAGGTCACGATAGATGACGCGAAAGATCGTTTGCGGACAGAGCCATCCACACCAGACACGCCCACCCAGCGTAGTGAGGAAGAAGACGAACAAAAATCCAAAAATCAGCAGAAACGGCATCATATAGAGTTCCTGCATGTCAAAAACTCTGAAAAAGAGGTGAATCTGTTTGTGGTCAAAATTGAGCAGGAAGAAGTGTGCTCCGTTGATTTTGATCCATGGAATCACGAGTGAAAAAATCGTTGCGATCACGAAGGTATAGTAACGTTTATATCTGTAAGGTGTCCACCCTTTGAGATACTCAGCCATTCTCTCTCTAGAGCTCTTTTTTTTAGCAACTGCTGCTTCAGCCATTTTGTGGTTCCTTGTGTTGAATTTTATATGTTTTCAAGTCACACTCACTGGAGTGCAACGGGTGTTGTTGGGTTTGTGCGTGGGTGACCTGAGGAATTTTTTTCGAATCGACGATCTCTTTAAGAGAGCGTGAATTGATATAATCCTTCAGAGAACTTCGGCTAACCCCCAGCCTTTTCGAGATTTCACTCACGGAGATATTCTCTTCGAGCATGTCGAGGATCTGACTTTTGTAACGGTCGAATTTCGATTTTGAAAAGCTGCCTCTGGGCCTGCCCATAGTACGTTTTCTGGAGTGGAGGTTTTGCTCCCGCAGTTCCGAGAGTAGATAGACCAGTGTCGTTAACGGTGTTTGGGCGTTGATGACAATATCCTGCTTACTGACGATGATAGAGATATCGTTTTTGAGAATGCAGTCGAAAATCTTGGTCAATTCTCCCACTTTTTTACTCAGTACCCACAGATCGTAGATCAGGATCTGATCTCCTTTGTGTAGAGAGTGTAAAAGTTCCAGAAGTGTTGATCGTTCCTCCAGTATCGTGGAGAAAGAGTCATCGTCTATTTCGGTGAAATCGATAGCGATACCTTTTTTCAACGCATAGGAGATGAGATACTCCTGTTGAAACGAGATGGAGTAGTTACGGTTCTTGCCCCGTAAATATGCTACGATCACGCATATCCTTTCTAATAGTTTGAAAACAGTGTAAGTATAACACTAATGACGAAAAATGTCAATATTTATACATTTAAAACCGTCAAAATTAGAAAGAAATTTTCAACGGCTTGCTATATTTGCGCATTTTCTCTTCAAGTGCATAGCTCTCTTTGGGATTGTTGCGTCTATACTCTTTGGAGATAAAACCATGCTCGAGTAGCGTTTCAAAAGTTTCGGTGTCGAGGGATCTGCCAAAGAAAAATCCCTGCAGGATATCACATCCGTGCTCCTGCAGATAGTTTTTCTGTTGTTGATCCTCTATCCCCTCAGCAACTACTGCAAGTCCCAGGCTATGTCCCATCGCGATGACAGTATTGACGATGATTTTATCACTTTGGTCCGTTTCGATATTGTGAATGAAGGATTGATCGATTTTGAGTGAATCGATCGGCAATCGTTTCAGATAGTTGAGTGAGGAGTAGCCGGTACCGAAATCGTCAATCGAGATCAATATATTTTTTGATTTGAAGTGTTCGAGTACCTGGGTAGCAAGATCGATATTTTGCATCAATGTACTTTCCGTCAGTTCCAGCTGCAGGAAGGCCGGATTGAAACCGGTCTTTTCCAAAATGGCGTCGATTGTCTCCTCGAGATTGCTTTGCAGGAGTTGGATACCGGAGATATTGACCGATATTTTAAGGTGCTCGTATCCTTTTTTGTGCCACTCTTGCATCTGCGTGATGGCACTTTCGAGTACCATCTCACCAATCTCCAGGATCATACCGGTGTCTTCCGCAACAGGGATAAAATCGAGAGGCGGTATGATTTGCAAATCGGGATGGTTCTAGCGTACAAGCGCCTCCGCACCGATGACTTTTTCGGTTTTGGCATCGACAAGCGGCTGATACTCTACGAAAAACTCCCGGTTTTTGATCGCTTGACGCATGTTCGACTCCAGCTGAATACGCCGTGTGATCTCTTCGTGAATCTGTGCTTTGAAGAAGTGGTAGCTGTTCTGTTTATCCTCTTTGGCACGAAGCATTGCCATGTTGGCATTTTTGATCAATGTTTTGGGATCGTTTCCGTCAGATGGAAAAAAGGAGATTCCCATGTTGGCATGCACGACAATTTCGTTTTCACCGATTTGAAAAGGTGTGCTGAAGAGATCACTGATACGTTGTGCTAGTGTCCCCGCTGCCAGTTCGTCGTTTACATTTTCGAAGAGTATGACAAATTCGTCACCGCTGAAACGTGCCACAGTATCGTGATCTCTCAAATCCGATTGCAGTCTGGAAGCTACCTCTTTCAAAAGTTTGTCGCCGAGTGCGTAACCGAGCGTATGGTTGATTGCTTTGAAATTGTCGAGATTGATAAAAACTGTGATCATGTTTTGGCCGGTACGTGCCGCTTTGTTGATGGCATTTCTCAGGCGATCGTAGAGAAGGTTTCTGTTTGGTAGATCAGTGAGTGCATCGTAGTTTGCCAGGTACTCGAGGCGATCTTGAATATTTCCGCCAGTCGATTTGTGTTCACCCAGAAGCAGAAGGGACCCTTTTTTATCATCCTGGCTGGCGATGAGTGAGCGTTCCCAGTGTACGATGATCTTCTCCCCGTTTCTGCAGATCAGCGGAAAATCGCTCGGCATGTAGATTTTCTTGGCGGAGAAACTCTTCTGTATCTGTTCGAGCGTCTTCTCTTTGTGTGTTTGGGGCAAGAAAAGTTCGACAAAATTTCTGCCGAGTACCTCATCTTTTCGGTATCCGGTCAGTTTTTCGGCAAAGTGGTTGAAATCGTTGATATAGCCGTTTCTATCGAGGGAAATCATCATCATCTCGACACTGTTTGTGAGTCTCTCCTGACTAAGGTGTATGGCACTTTCAAGCTGGTTTGTGACTCTGAAGGCTTTGGGGTCTACCAACAGGGCGTAGTATCGATCTCCTAGAAACATCGCGTTGGTGCTGAGTATGAGACTCTGCCCCTCTTTTGTCAGATACTCCTGTTCCGTACCGTAAAGACCGCAGCGCTCCTTAAAGTCGTTGAGAAAGCCCTCTTTGAGATAAGCGGGAAGGATAAGCTCCTGAATCGTACGGCCGATGGCTTCTTTCTTGGTATAGCCAAAGAGTGTTTCGCAACTTTTGTTCCACTCCAGAATCGTGCCTGAAAGGTCACTGCTTAGATAGCCGATCTGTGACACATTGTCTAAAAAGGTTGCCTGGTCATTTTGTGGTTGCTTCATATGCTTTCCTGTTGGTTTCTATACCCTCTATATCGACATCTGAAAAATAATATTTATAAAAAATGGTAAGTTTTAGTTAAAAAAATAGGATTGTTTAATTTTTGAGTAGATATCGCAAATAGCCGACATACTCATGCATGGCAAAATAGGTGAGTTTGAGACCCTTGATAGAGGGGAAAAAACGAAAGTGTACGAGTGAAGCGGCTTTGTAGTCGGTGGGGGCGGGACGTGTGTCGAGACCGACTTTGTCAAAGAGCAGTTTGGCACGGGGCATGTGAAAAGCGGAAGTGACAAGAATCAGTTTTGGATTCTGCATGCCAAAGGTGTTGAGCATGCGTTTGGTAAAGAGGGCATTTTGGTAGGTGTCTCTGCTGCGACGTTCAAAATATAGCACGAAGCGGTGCTGAAAAGTTGTCGGCGTTTCGATAGCTATACCGAGAGATTCGGCAATCTCTCCGGCGGTAGCCTCTGCCGCATCTGCATCTTTGAAACCGCCGCTGTATATAAGTGGCAGGTTATACTTTTTGGCAAGCATGAGCCCATAGAGAAAACGTTTAAAGGCGCCGGGATCGAGGGGGAGATTGGGAACTCCGAGGTTGTTCCCACCGCCGAGTACGACGACGGCATCGGCTTTTTGGTCGAGTTGGTCAAAAGGGGGATAGCGATGCTCCAAGGGTTCGATCAGTTTCGTACCGACGTAGTTTGTACTCAGTAGATAGAAAAGAAGTCCCAGAAGAAGAAAAGTTTTACGGAAACGCTTTGCATAAAAAGCTGCCACCAGGAAGAGGAGAATAAAGATTCCTGGCGGGAAAACAGCGGCAGAGAGCAGCTTTTTGAAAAAAAATGTCAGTGTAATATGACGGCTCCATCACCTTTCTTCAACTCGCCAATCAGGTAGCCGTCGGAATTTTCGAGTATGTAGTCTATATTTTTGGGTGAGACGACCAGCACCATGCCGACACCCATATTGAAGGTGCGGTACATCTCTTCCTCTTCTACATGCTGGCGCATAAAGTCAAAAATAGGGAGTGTTCTGATCTTTGCCTTGTGTACATGTGCACTGAGGCTCTCTGGCAGGACACGCGGCAGATTTTCGACAATCCCGCCACCTGTGATATGGGCAAGGGCGTTGATCTTCTCTTTGAGCTGCTTGAAACTCTTGACGTAGATGCGTGTCGGTGTCAAAAGCAGGTCTATCAGTTTCTCTCCCTCGAGTGTGTCGTCAAACGACATACCGAGTTTTTCAAAAAAGAGTTTGCGCACCAGTGAATAACCGTTGGAGTGGATGCCTGAACTTGGCAGCGCGACGAGAAGATCACCCTCTTTGACACGGCTGAGGCGATCCATCTCGGAGCGTTCCGCGATACCTACGGCAAAGCCCGCAAGATCAAAATCTCCTTTTGCGTACATGCCGGGCATCTCTGCCGTTTCACCGCCGATCAGTGCACACTCACTCTGTCGACACCCCTCTGCGATCCCTTTGACCACATCGGTCGCTTCGTCGGTTTTGAGTTCGGCAGTCGCGTAGTAGTCGAGAAAGAAGGAGGGGGTTCCAAAGTTGCAGATGAGGTCATTGACGCACATCGCTACCAGATCGATACCCACCGTGTCAAATTTCTGTGCATCGATGGCGAGTTTGAGCTTGGTCCCCACACCATCAGTTGCCGCCAGCATGACAGGTTCCCTGTACCCTGTGGGAAGCGCGTAGGCACCGGCAAAAGACCCTATCCCGCCTATGACGTTCGCATCGAAAGTCGATTTGACGAAAGGTTTGATATTTTCTACAAATGCATTGCCCGCATCGATATCGACTCCCGCATCTTTATAACTGAGTTTTGCCACTTATTTTTCCCAGTCACACGGAGGAAAGATTTTGTGCATCAGCCATGTAGATGGGCAGAAGTTGGTAAATGCCCAGATCAGCATCATGATAATGACGAAGATTTGTAAAATGACGGCAACTTGAAAGTGGAAACTCTCTTTGAGCCCCTCTTGAAAGTCATGGGCTCCCATCGCAAAAAAGTAGAGAATGATACCCAGCATCAGGGCAGTGAGGATACGTTGCATTCGTGCTGCACACATGGTAGACTCCTGGTAAAAATATTTATCCTATTTTAACGCATAAGTGCTGAAATGGCGGCTATCTGCACCGTCATAGCAGCACATCTTCACTTTTTTCGAGTCGGCTTTTCTGTAAAAAAGCGATAAGATCTGTCGGTTTAAGCGGACGTGAAAAGAGATATCCCTGGCCGATATCGCATCCCATCTTCCAGAGTAGCTGCTCCTGTGCCTCGTTTTCGATCCCCTCTGCGACTGTGGTAAATCCGAGATTGTGGGACATGGTGATGATCGACTCGACGATATCCCTGTCTTTGTTTTGTGTGCAGATATCGTCCACAAACGATTTGTCAATCTTGAGTGTCGTGATCGGCAGTTTTTTGAGATACCCAAAAGAGGAGTAACCGGTTCCAAAATCATCCACTGCGATTTGGTAACCATGCATGCGGAGTCTCTGGAGAGAGGTGATATTATGTTGTACATCTTTCATGATACTCGATTCCGTCATCTCGAGTTCAATCTCCTGAGCCAAAAGAGCGGTGGTGTTGCGCAGGCGGTCGAGTGTCGGGATAAAATCGCTCTGTCTGAGTTGGAGTGCCGAGACATTGATAGCGATATGTTTGAGTGCCGGTTCGATGCTTTTGAAGTGTTGAAACTCCCTGCATGCTCTTTCAAAGACGAAATATCCAATCTCATCTATCAGACCGATCTCCTCTGCGATAGGGATAAATTTGTCGGGCGGGACAAAACCGAGTTGCGCATTTTCCCAGCGGATCAATGCCTCGAACCCGAGAATGTCGCGGGTTGCCAGATCGTACTTTGGCTGATAGACAAGATAGAGCTCTTCATTGGCCAAAGCCTTTCGCAAGGCCTGTTCGATGTCAAGTCTTTCATGGATCTCCTTGGAGAGTTGCTGGGTGAAAAAGTGAAAATTGTTTCTTCCGTTGCTTTTGGCGTGATACATCGCTGTATCGGCATGCTTCATCAACGTATCGAGTGTCGTTCCATCCCTAGGGTAGAGAGAGACCCCGATGCTGGTGGTGATATTGAGTGTATGCTCTTCTATCACAAATGGCTGATGGAGTGATTGGAGGATACGTTCGGCGACTTTTTGCGCTTTTTCGGAATCTTCCAGTGGAATGACTGCAACAAACTCGTCGCCTCCTATTCTGGCGATAAAATCCCCCTTTGTCAGTGCATGCTGCAATCTTTTGGCAAAGATCTGGAGCAGTTTGTCTCCTGTGTGATGGCCAAGTGTGTCGTTGATGGTTTTGAAATAGTCCAGATCGATATAGAAGAGGGCATACTCTCTGTCGGCATGGCGAATGATATTTTTGAAGTGCTCTTCGAAATGGAGACGGTTCGGAAGCGTAGTGAGCGGGTCGTGATAGGCAAGGAATTTGACCCGGTTTTCCTGTTCTATATATTTGGTGATATTGAGCTTGATGGCAATGTATCCATGCAGTGTGTTGTCAATGATCAGCGGTGAGATGGAAGCTTTTTCGTAAAAGATCGTGCCATCTTTACGTTTGTTGATGAACTCACCCTCCCAACGTTCCCCTTTCTGGAGGCTCTCACGCATCGTTTCGTAAACTTTTGGATCCATCTTGCCCGATTTCAACAGGGCGGGGGTGTTGCCTTTTGCTTCCTGGGCACTATATCCTGTCTCTTTTACGAAAGCGTTGTTGACATATTTGATCGTGTGATCAGGATCTGTGACGATGATACTGTTATCGCTGTTTTCGATCGCATAGCGGTAAGCGATGAGTTTTTGTTTATCTTTCAGCGATCTGGTGTAGAGATAGAGTACTGAAACCAGCATAGCCGCCAGCAATCCGAGAATGGCAATCATCGACAATTTCCCTACTTTAAGATATTCGGAAAAATTTTCCTGGAGTCTCTGTTGCAGGGCAGTAATGTTTTGAGAGAGGTCAAGCTGTTCGACCTGTTGATACTCCGACCGGAGTGTGTGCAGTGTGGTGATAATATTTTGCAAATGTGTGGCAAAATATTCCAAATATTTGTTATTGGTATCTTGTGCCAGCTGTTGGATTTTGTGCAGGTTTGTTTCGACTTCGGGAAGCATATCGAGGGTACCCGTGAAAGTTTGCAGTGCGAGAAAAACCGTGTTATCCAACATTGTTACATCGTACTCATCGATAGGTGCGTATTTTTTGAGTGTAATTTGCAGATCGTA